>ENA-OQJJ01000042-OQJJ01000042.1-human-gut-metagenome-genome-assembly--contig:-NODE-42-length-18203-cov-3.113687_pt1 | contig 18203 bp, 14 predicted proteins | sample MGYA00242606_ERZ504772 | MGnify/ENA primary metagenome ERZ504772 (study PRJEB26092, sample SAMD00036363) | human gut metagenome | host: Homo sapiens | study: EMG produced TPA metagenomics assembly of...
AGGAATATTGTATTTGTCAAATATTTCACGCACATAACCTGCATATATATTCACATCTCCTGTGACTATAGCAATATCGCGGTAACGCAGGTTTTCGTTCCTTACAAGCTCATTAATTCTTCTGGCTATCTTTGTCAGCTCCTGCTTCGGGTCACGCAGACAGTCTATATGAATGTGTTTTGGTGCTTTTTTAAAGGAGCATCTTCGTTTTCTGAAAAGCTGCTGTTCCATAAAGCTTAGCTCTTCGTTTTCTGCAAGCCGGTAGTTTTTATCAAGGATAATAGGTTCCTCGACTTCTATGCCATAAAACGCTGCCATTTCGGTGAGTGATTTCACTGTCCTTTTTGGCATGTCAAAAAGCTCCTGCATGCCTCTGCTCTTAAAGATATCCTCACGACAGTCTATTGTGAGCGTTACATATATTTTCTTTGAAATGACAAAGAGCTTTTTGATGAGCTGGTTCTGTATAGGTGTAAATCCAGTAAATTCATCAAATGCAATGACTGAATTTCTAAGAATGGCAGACTCCTCCGCCACATTACAGAGCACATTAAGTATTTCCTCTGCAGTAATATATTTGTCCTGCATAAACTTCTCAAATGCTTCGTAGAGCACGAGCACATCCTTGAGCTTATCTGAAAGTGTATCAGATAGCCTGCCTGAGGCAATATATCTTCCGAGCTCCTCAGGTGATATATTGTACTGCACAAGCTCCGAAAGCAGTGACTTTACCTCGCTTATATATCCGATGCGGTTTAAGTTTCTGCCTATTACGCCAAGCTTATCCGCCTCCTGTGCCGCAAGCTTTCTGAGTACAAGATTCTTACCTGTCTCCTCAAGCACCGTGAGATTTGTGATTCCAAGCTCATCAAACACTCTGTAGGCTAAGCGCTTAAAGCTTAGCACATCTATATTCATGATAACTTTATTCTCCGACAAATCTACAAGCTGTCTCTGCGTCTGCATTGTAAACTGCTCAGGCACTATTACAAGATAATTGTCCCTTGGGTTTTCCTTTGCCTCTTTCACTATCCTGTTAAAGAGATATTTCGTTTTTCCGTTTCCTGAATTACCTGTGATAAACTGTAATGACATAAAAAAGACTCCATGATTAACTACTGTGTAAAATGTATACTGTAATTATATCATGAAGTCCCCTATTATTGAATTATTTATTTTGCTTCAATTCTGCTTAATAGCCGCTATACCTTGTGATTAGTGATGGAAAAGTCTGATTCCTGTAAAACTCATCACCATACCGTACTTATTACATGTATCAATAACATGGTCATCTCTCACAGATCCACCCGGCTGGGCTACATACTTCACACCACTCTTGTGAGCACGCTCAATGTTGTCACCAAATGGGAAGAATGCATCAGAGCCAAGTGCTACATCTGTATTCTTGTCAAGCCATGCTCTCTTCTCCTCTGCTGTAAATACGTCCGGCTTTACCTTGAAGAACTTCTGCCACTCGCCCTCTGCAAGCACATCCATATAATCCTCACCGATATAAAGATCAATAGTGTTGTCGCGGTCTGCACGTCTGATACCATCCACAAACTGAAGTCCAAGCACCTGTGGAGACTGACGAAGCCACCAGTTGTCTGCCTTTGAGCCTGCAAGTCTGGTACAGTGGATACGAGACTGCTGGCCTGCTCCGATACCGATTGCCTGGCCGCCCTTTACATAGCATACAGAGTTAGACTGTGTATACTTTAATGTAATCATAGATATTGCCAGATCGATCTTAGCCTGCTCTGTGAGCTCCTTGTTCTCTGTCACAATATTTGAGAAGAAATCGTCATCAATATGAAGCTCGTTTCTGCCCTGCTCAAATGTGATACCAAATACATCCTTTCTCTCGATAGGTGCCGGCTCATATGACGGGTCAATCTCGATAACACAGTAATTGCCTTTTTTCTTAGCCTTTAAAATCTCAAGAGCCTCGTCTGTGTAGCCCGGAGCAATAACACCGTCTGATACCTCTCTCTTGATTACAAGTGCAGTGCTCTTGTCACATACATCTGAAAGTGAAATAAAATCACCAAATGATGACATTCTGTCAGCACCTCTTGCTCTGATATATGCATTTGCAAGTGGTGTAAACTCAATATCCATATCATCAACCCAGTAAATCTTTTTCTCTACATCTGAAAGTGGCTGTCCTACTGCTGCACCTGCAGGTGAAACATGCTTGAATGATGTTGCGGCTGGAAGACCTGTTGCCTTCTTAAGCTCCCTTACAAGCTGCCATCCGTTAAAGGCATCGAGGAAGTTAATATATCCGGCTCTGCCGTTAAGCACCTTTATAGGAAGCTCTCCCTCCTTCATAAAAATTCTGGCTGGTTTCTGATTTGGGTTACATCCGTATTTTAATTCGTATTCCTGCATTTTTCTGTTCTCCTGTTTTTATCTGCTTATCTTGTATATTTGACCGTTTATATAGTGTTTTATTTGTTTTTGTTTACGATTCTGCTCTCATACTCGCCTGTTGCGATATCAATATATCTTACAAAAAGTGATACCTTATTGTCCTCGTTAAGGTTCTCCCATACCATATCGGTAAACTCATCGATATCTCCGTCGATATCTACCCATGTAGGCTCACCCTCAAAGCTTGGCAGTGGATTGCCATCGCCCATATATGTATGGATGAAATGTCCCTCTCCAGCAACCGGTGCTGAGTATGCAAATGTGTATCTGTTGCATGCATCAGGATTGCCGTTGTTGCTCTTTAAGATTGACATAGCATAGTTGAACTCGCCATTGTCAATATGCATGATTCCTGAAATTCTTGGTGTATAATTAGGAGCGTCAGGCTCAAACTCTCTTGTCCTTAATGCCTGCTCAAATGTCTGCTGCTTGTCCATCAGCTCATAGATAGTATCTGTCTGGTCACCGTTTGTGACAATTGTCTTGTTGCCAAGCACTCTTACAGGTGCGTAAATGATAAGACTTGGATCCTCAAGCTTTGAAGGGTCAAATGCCTGCGTTCTGATGCCCTCGCCATCCTCTACAAATACTCTGTTGCGGCTGTTTTCGCTTCTGCCCATGATAAAGTATGCTGTTACAGCCTTCTTACCATCCTTTGTGCGGCCGATTACGATACCTCTGCCAGGGTATGTTGTGCTTGATAATTCCTTTGCTAATGATACTCTTTCCATGTCATCCTCCATGTTTTCTGATAATGTGGTCTGCATCTCCAAATTACTCGGGCCTGCCGGAATAAAAAAGACCGTCTGAACACACATAATAATATAAAGCTCTGCAGGAAACTTATATAAATGTGCGCCCAGACGGTCGGCAATCAACTGTTATACTCCATGTGGTTATCCACTTCCGTCAGTCATATAACTGTCTTTATTTAAGCATGTATTTTTGTCATTGTCAAGTACCACTTTAAAATAAGCATGTACTTATAAGTTATTCTTATAAGTACATGCTTGTAAACAATGCCATTATTTACTAATTTTTAAAGCTGTGAATAGGTGCCGGGATTCTTCCTCCACGGTTTACAAATGCATCACAAGAGAATCTGTTTACCGGCATAACCGGTGCACTTCCAAGGAGTCCTCCGATTTCTACCACATCACCTACATCCTTTCCGATTGCTGGAAGCAGTCTGCAGGCTGTTGTCTTTTGATTTATCATACCGATAGCCATCTCATCTGCGATAATTCCTGAAATTGTGGTGGCCTTTGTATCGCCCGGGATTGCAATCATGTCAAGTCCCACTGAGCACACACAGGTCATAGCCTCAAGCTTTTCGAGAGTGAGTGCACCATCGTTTACGGCATCTATCATTCCCTGATCCTCTGATACAGGAATAAAGGCACCTGAAAGTCCGCCGACATATGAGGATGCCATGATACCGCCCTTTTTCACCTGATCGTTTAAGAGTGCAAGTGCTGCTGTTGTTCCCGGAGCTCCGGCTCTCTCTAAGCCTATCTCACAGAGAATATCGGCTACAGAGTCTCCGATAGCCGGTGTAGGTGCAAGTGAGAGGTCTATGATTCCAAATGGCACTCCAAGCTTCTTTGAAGCCTCCTTTGCCACAAGCTGTCCTACTCGTGTAACCTTGAAGGCTGTCTTCTTGATTGTCTCACAGAGCACCTCAAAGTTCTCGCCTCTTACCTTTTCAAGAGCAGTCTTTACTACTCCAGGTCCGCTGACACCTACATTGATGATGGCATCTGCCTCTGTCACACCATGGAAGGCTCCTGCCATAAACGGATTGTCATCAGGAGCGTTGCAGAATACTACAAACTTGGCACAGCCCGATACCGGAAGGTGCTTTGTCACCTCTGCTGTCTCCTTTATCATCTCGCCAATCAGCTTTACTGCATCCATGTTGATTCCGGTTTTTGTAGAGCCAACATTTACAGAGCTGCATACCAGGTCTGTCTCAAGCATTGCCTGAGGGATGGATTTGATTAAAAGCTCATCCGCCTTTGTCATGCCCTTTGACACAAGTGCTGAGTATCCACCGATGAAGTTGACACCTACCTCTTTGGCAGCTCTGTCAAGTGTCTTTGCTATGGTAACAAAATCCTCTGAACTCTTGCAGGCCGCACCGCCGACAAGGGCGATAGGTGTAACTGAAATACGTTTGTTTACGATAGGAATACAGTAGTTGTTCTCTATCTCTTTTCCTGTTGATACAAGATTCTTTGCAAGTGTTGTAATCTTGTTGTAGATATTCTCATTTACCTTTGCAAGGTCTGAGTCTATACAGTCGAGCAGGCTGATACCGAGTGTGATTGTACGCACGTCAAGATTTTCCTTCTCCACCATGTCATTGGTCTCAATTACTTCACCAATATTTATCATTTTGCTGTTCTCCTTTAACTGTGTATGACATTTTTATGCTAAACTAGATTCGATGCATCATCTCAAAGATTTCTTCCTTCTGACACTTTATTGTTACACCAATTTCTTCTCCAAGCGCATCAAGCTGGTCAGAAATCTCTGCAAATGAAGCTGTAGCATTTGCCATATCCACAATCATCATCATGTTGAAATAACCTGAAACGATAGTCTGTGAGATATCAAGCACGTTTACACTGCCCTCTGACAGATATGTACATACCTTTGCGATGATTCCTACTGTGTCTTTTCCGACAACTGTGATGATTACTTTGTTCTTTGTGTTATCCATAACAACTTATTCTCCTGTTCTCTTATTCTACGGCTATGCGGTCTGATGCCCTGTCTCTCTTAGCCACATACATAGGGAAATCACTTGCCTTATATGGATTGTCTCCCATTGTGACCTCAAGCCTGACGGCTTCATACGCCAGCTTTTCGTAGTTGTTTTCTTTACTAAGATGTCCCAGTATTACTGAGCCAAATTTATCATGAAGAAGCTCGCATAGCAACTGCCCGCTTCTCTCATTCGACAAATGTCCGCTGTCACCCATGATTCTGCGCTTGAGCGGATACGGATATGCCCCTGTCTGCAACATATTTATATCATGATTGGCTTCAAGCAGCAGCCCATCCAGGTTCTGAAGCTTTGAAACCAGTGCGTTATCATACGTGCCAAGGTCTGTCACGACCGCCATCGCATGATTTTCGTTTTTAAATCTGTACGCGACAGGATCAGCCGCATCGTGTGATATGTGAAGCGGCTCAAACTCTATATCGCCTATTGTAAAATCGCCGCCTGCCTCAATAGGATGAAACAGTTCATCATCTATATTTCCAACGGATTTGGTACATTTTATGGCCCCGATTGTGGCCTTTGTTGCATAAATCGGAATATGATAGCGTCTTGCCATGACACCAAGCCCTGCGATATGGTCTATATGCTCATGTGTCACGAGAATCCCCTGCATATCTGTGGCCGTCATATCAAATTCATTCAGTCCGTTTTCTATTTTCTTACCGCTGATGCCCGCGTCTATGAGCACATGACAATCATCCGTACCCACACATATACAGTTTCCACTGCTGCCGCTGGCAATGCTGCATAATTCTAACATGTTAATTCTCTTTCCAGTATAATTCTATTTTGTCTCCCTCATGAAGCTCCTCGGAAAACTGGGCATCTCTGCCATTTATTACAGTGGCTATTGCCCTGCCCTTTCCTGCCTGTAAATCAAATGAGATATGGGTAAATATATCGACAAATATATATGTATCCTTGCCGGACAGCTCTACAGGCTCACCGTTTACAATTACTGTAATTGTATTTTCTGATGAGTCTTCTTCGTGTATTTCTTCCTGTATATCATTTTTTGGCAATTCATTTTCCGGCAATTCATTTTCCGGCACAGCAGATGCTTCAGCTCTTTAGCAAACTCATCATGCAGCTCATCGAGCACCTGATTCATCATCTGCTCTGATGTTCTGGTCACTGTGTTGTCTGACTCTGTGCTGTTTGCATCCCGCTCAGCTAAGACCGAAGCATCATCTGAATCAGACTCTTGTGTGTCATTATAATTGTTATTGTCGATTCTTGCAACACCATATTCATCTGTTTTCCACTCAACAGAGAAATTTTCATATACAAGAGTGTCGAGATCAGCCTCTTCATTGTTTACAAATATCATCTGGTCTGTGTCAATAACGAGATCCATAAACTGCGCAATCTGACGCACTGTATAGTAATTTCTTGTCTCAATCACATCGTTTTCCCTGATGCTGTAATCCTCCGGCTCAAGCCTTCCGTTTACCTGGACAAACCTTGGACATGATACCTTTCTGCCGTTTATGATAAAAGTAATGACGGAATGATTGTACTCATCAAGCTGCGATATCTTATACTCTGCTGCCTCTCCTGCTGTGGACGGCTCGATGATTATCTCACTGTTTGGCTCAAGCGGTGTATTGATGCTTGCAGGCTTTCCGTTCATGGTCACCACTGCGCCCTCTCCGGCCTCGCCTCTTACAAGCCTTGCCACACCGTTTACCGTAAAGTTTATCGGGGTGCCGCGCTTTGGAAACAGCTCATCGTTTGGAAATCCCGCCTGAAGCGCCGCATCGACTATTGTAAGCCTGTTATTGTCATAGAGCTTTATTCTCTCACCGTTGAATCTGACCATGATAAAATTATTTCTCTGCTCATAATAATTCAGACATATACCAATTGGAGTGACAAGAAGCGGATCCTTCTTAATATCCTCCTGCTCAAAGGTCACATCGCCAAGCACTTCCTCACCTCTTAGAGCGACTCTTTCCTCCGGCAGGTCAAGGTCTTCCGCAAGCTTTTCCGTGAAGCCGTGTATCTTGCCTCCGCCTCCGACTACAAAGCAGGCACTCACTGTTTTGTCACCGTTTAGCTCTCTGATTTTAGCCGATACCTCTTGTGCAATACTATCAACAACAGGTGCTGCTACATCCCAGACATCCTGTGCAGGAATTGTGTGCTCGATGCTCATGATATCCTTGTATGTAACCGTATCACTTGTCGTAGACTGAAGCTTGATGCTCTCCGCCATATTGAAATCCACGAGGAAATGCTGCACAATAACTTCTGTCAGCTCATCTCCTGCATGCGGTATCATGCCATAGGCTATGATACTTCCATCTCTTGTGATTGAGATATCACTCGTTCCGGCTCCCACATCGACAAGTGCGATATTAAGCATACGATAGTTCTCCGGAATTGCCACATTGATAGCGGCGATAGGCTCCAATGTCATATTGGCAACACTAAGCCCTGCCTGTCCCACTGCCGCATAAAGTCCGTCAACCACATCCTCCGGCAGAAATGTAACTATGATATCCTCGCCTATTTTGTTTGCCTTATGACCCTCAAGGCTGATAAACACATCATCATTCAAAAAGAATTTGACTGTAGAATATCCCACACAGTAAAACTTATAGCTTGTATCGTTAACCTCCTTGAGTGCCTCCTGTGCTTTTTCTATGCCAAGCAGGTTAAGCGTATTGACATCCTCTCCGGTCACCACAGACTCCTGCGCATACTCATACTCCACATGCGTCGTGACAGTCTTTAATACTCGTCCTGCGGCTGCTATACACACCTCTTCAAGTGGCTGTCCTGTCTGTTTTTCAAGCTCGTTCTTTACTTCCTTAATGGTTTTTGCCACCCTGCCTATATCATGTATCTGACCGTCAAGCATCGCTCTGGTCTCATGCTCCCTGACATACTGTGCTGTAACCACAAATTCCTTGTCATCAGTCTGATAGCCGACAGTTCCTACAACATTTCTTGTACCAATATCCAAACCGAATACATTGTTCATTCCCACTACTCCTTGTATTTGCTAAGCGCTTTATTTATTGAAGCTATCGTGTTTTCGATATCTCCATCATTATCAATAACCTCCTTGCAGTGCCTTCTGTACTCAGCTTCTTTAAGCTGGCTTGCAAAGATACTGTCTATCTTCTCATCTGAATAGCCTCTTGATGACTTAAGTCTTTTTCTTCTGACTTCTTCACTTGCATAAATATACCACAGCTCGTCGCAGATTTCACCATATCCCTCCTCTATAAGGAGTGCTGCTTCAAGAACAAGCATGAACAGACCATCTTTTTTTGCCTCTTTAACTGCATTAAGCACATATTCCTTTACTGCAGGATGCACTACTTCGTTTAAAAGCTCTCTTTTTTTATCATCCGAAAAAATCACTCCGGCAAGTGCCGGTCTGTCAAAATGCCCGTCCTCATGCCATATCGGTTCGCCCGCAAACAATTCCTTTAATCTGTTGTAGCAGTCGCTTCCCGGCTCCATCAGCTCATGTGCTATCTCATCGGAAAGCATGACCTTTACGCCATCAAGTTCCTTAAGATAGCTAAGCACTGCCGATTTTCCGGCACCTACACCACCTGTTATTCCTATAAAAATCATATTATTTCCTTTTCTGTCATCAATGCGCATCATACCAGTCATAGCCACACTCGGTGCCCACCTCCATGGATACCTTCATGTCCACCGCACCACGCATCTCTTTCTCCAGAAGCTTAATCACTTTATCCTTCTCAGCTTCCTTTGTCTCAATTAAAAGCTCATCATGCACCTGAAGGATAAGCCTTGACTTTAAGCCCTCGTCAAGAAGCCTGTCATGCACACGTATCATGGCAATCTTTATGATATCGGCTGCTGTACCCTGAATAGGTGAGTTCATCGCAACTCTCTCTCCAAACTGTCTTTGCATGAAATTGCTCGAGTTCAGCTCAGGAATCGGTCTGATACGTCCAAACATGGTCTTTGTATAGCCATTTTTCCTGGCATCCAAAACCGTCTGATCCAAAAACTCCTTAATCTTTGGATATTTGACAAAATAGCTGTCTATATAGCCCTGTGCCTCTTTCCTTGAAATCCCCAGGTCGTTAGACAGGCCAAACGCACTGATACCATATACGATACCAAAATTTACCGCCTTTGCATTTCGTCTTTGAAGGTCTGTGACCTCATCAAACGGTGTGTCAAACACAAGGGACGCTGTACTTCTGTGGATATCCTGACCATTCTTAAAGGCCTCTATCATCCTTTCATCCCCTGAAAGCGCTGCCAGCACCCGAAGCTCGATCTGCGAGTAGTCTGAATCAACAAACAGATCTCCCTCATCTGGCAGAAATACCTTTCTGATAAGCTTGCCCAGCTCAATCCTTATCGGGATATTCTGCAAATTAGGCTCTGTGCTTGAAAGACGGCCTGTCGCAGTGATTGTCTGATTTAAGGTAGTATGGATTTTGCCATCGGATGCAATATATCCCGAAAGTCCGTCAGCATATGTGCTCTTTAGCTTTGTGAGCTGTCTGTATTCCAATATATCCGCAACAATCGGATACTCCGGCGCCAGCTTTTCAAGCACATCTGCCGCAGTCGAATAACCGGTCTTTGTCTTCTTTTCATTTGGCAGTCCAAGCTTTTCAAAGAGAATGACTCCAAGCTGCTTTGGCGAATTTATATTAAACTCTTCACCTGCTGCCTCATATATTTTCTTTTCAAGCTCAGTTATCGAAACAGCAAGCTTATCTCCATACTCCTTAAGCTTTATTCCATCAGCCCTTATACCCTCATTTTCCATATCATACAGCACAAAAACAAGCGGGAGCTCGATATCTTTATAAAGCGTGAGCATATCCATTTCCTTTAGCTTCTGCAAAAGAACCGGCTTTGATTTCCAGGCAGTATACACCTCGTAGCAGGCACAGTCCACTGCCTTTTTCTCATCCTCCTTCATCATCTGAGTAAAATCAAGCTTTCCCAGATAATCCTTTTTAGATGAGAGCATAAGCCCCAGATAGTCCTTTGCAACCGCATCATAGGGATACTCCCCGACAAGCGGATTGATAAGGTATGCAGCCACCATCATGTCAAAATATATGCCTCTGTCATCTGCCTTTATCTCTTTGCTCTTAAATCTGTGCAGATTGGTCTTTAAATCCGGTGATATCCATGACTTTACTTCCAGGGTATTTAATTTTTCATCCAGGAAGCTGCTTGAAATCTCATCACCTGTACAGATAAAATAAATGTCCTCCTCTGAAAAACAAATCGAAACAGCAAGATAATCGTTCGAAACCGGCTCCGAAAACAGACTTAGCTGTCCATCACTTTCGCAGTTTCCCAAAGACTCTCCCGGTACTACCGCAAAAGCGACCTCCCTGCCCTTTGCCTTCTCAAACACACTCTCTGCAGTCTTTAAGTCCCTTACTACCACAAAATGCTCCTCGGCATTGTTTTTAGGAGCCTCCACATTAAACCGTGACAGCATATTTTTGAATTCGTATCTTTTGCACAGTAAAAAGGCTTCCTCAGTGTAGAGTGACTCTACTCCGCCACTAAGCTTTGCATCAGAAAATTCATAGTCAACCGGCGCATCAAGTATGATTGTCGCAAGCTCCTTGCTCATAACCGCCTGCTCCCAGTACTCCACTATATTCTTTGAAGCCTTTGGCGGCTTTACATTCTCAGCGTCCTCATGTACTGCCTCTATACAGTGATATTTTGCTATAAGTGCGCCTGCTGTCTTTTCGCCGATACCGGGTACCCCGGGAATATTATCAGACGTATCTCCCTGCAGAGCCTTTACATCGATAAACTCCTTTGGAGTGACGCCGTACTTTTCGATAACATCTGCTGTATTGTAGTTTTCTATCTCGGTTCCTGTTTTCTTTGTCTTTGGAATCCTTACCATGACATGGTCAGTCGCAAGCTGCAAAAGGTCTCTGTCTCCGGAAATGATGGCGACATCCATACCGGCCTTTTCTGCCCTGACAGATAAGGTTCCAAGTATATCGTCGGCCTCATAGCCCTCCTTTTTCCACGATTTTTTATGCCCATAGCGGTAAGCATTTCCTTTATCATAGGCACCTGCTGCCTGAGCTCCTCGTCCATAGGCTTTCTCGTGCCCTTGTACGCATCAAACATTCTGTGGCGAAACGTCGGCGCATGCACATCAAATGCCACCGTCAGATAGTCAGGCTTTTCCTCGTCAAGAATCTTGAACATGATATTCAAAAATCCATAGACTGCATTTGTGTGAAGTCCCTCTGAATTGGTCAGATCAGGCAGCCCGTGATATGCCCTGTTTAAAATACTGTGTCCGTCTATAAGTACAAGCTTTTCACTCATTTTGATACTTTCCTTACTGTCAATTATAATATTGTTGTAATCGCTGCCGGTCACACTGCAGTGCAGGCAGTAACGTTAAATAGCTCTTGTATATTTCTTAAGCCACTGAGCCTCCTCATCATTCAAAAAAGGTGAAACAAGCTCATAAACTCTAGCATGGTAAGCGTTCAGGTATCCCTTTTCCCTGTCTGTCATCTGATTTGGATCAATCGCATCGAGATCTATCGGTACATAGGTCAGATTCTCAAAATACATAAACTGTCCATACTCATTTTTCTCACCCTTTCGGCAGATAAGCTCATTCTCTGTACGAATACCGAATTTGCCCTCTAAATAGATGCCCGGCTCATCTGTAGTGACCATGCCCTCTTCTATCACACGCTCTGCAGTTCTGCCCGGGTACTGCTTCCAGTGAAAGCTGTTTGGTCCCTCATGCACATTGAGCACATAGCCCACACCGTGTCCGGTACCGTGATTGTAGTCCATGCCAATCTCCCACAAAGGCTCTCTTGCCAGAATATCAAAATTAAGGCCCGAGCATCCCTCCTTAAACTTTGCATTTGCCAGGTTCATATTTGAGCGGCACACTCTCGTAAACATATCCTTCATCTCGTCAGTCACAGGGCCTAGTGCAAAGGTCCTCGTGATATCTGTGGTTCCCTCCAGATAATGTCCGCCTGAATCAACCAAAAGAAGACTCTCAGGCTTAAGCTGCCTGTCAGACTCCTCTGTTGCAGAGTAATGCACAATAGCACCATGATCAGCATATCCGCATATTGTGGCAAAGCTCAAATCAAGAAAGCCCTCCTGCTCAGCTCTAAGCGATGCAAGATAATCTGAAGCCGAAATCTCTGTCATGGATATCTTACCTATATTTGTCTTAAGCCAGTACATGAACTTGCACATCGCAACTGCATCCTTTAAATGCGCCTTGCGCAGATTTTCAAGCTGTACTTCATTCTTTACGGCCTTCATGACAACTGTAGGATCCTCCGCATCAATCACCTTAACACCATCCGGCAGGCTGTCGCAGATGCGGTAATTTACAATCGATGTATTTAAAAGCACTGTCTCTTTTTCATCAATATGCTTCACATATTCATAAAAATCATCGTAAGGTCTTGTCTGTATACCATTCTTATCGAGGTATGCCTTAAGAGTCTCTGTCACAACCTCTTCCTGCAAAAACCATATGCAGCTGTCCTGTGACAGTGCCAAGTATGAAAGCACTACAGGCACATAGCTTATGTCGCCTCCCCTGACATTTAAAAGCCAGGCGATATCGTAAAGTGATGACATCAGATGAAGTGTTGCACCCTTTTGTGCCATCTGCTCTCTGACTCTTTTAAGCTTTGAGCTTATATCCTCACCGGTATATTTATTGTCAAAAATCATGACAGGTGCCTTTGACATAGGTGGTCTGTCAGTCCATATAAGGTCAATCAGATCCTCATTTACGTACATGCTGCCGTGCTTTTCTTTTGCGATTTCTGAAAGTCTTTTGCCCCATGCGGCATTTACCACTCTGCCGTCAAAGCCTATTACACCGCCATCCGAAAGAGTATCCTTTATATACTCATCAACTGTCGGTACGCCCTCCTCGCCAATCTTAAAGAGCTTTACAGTGGTATCCTTAAGCTGCGCAGCCGCCTGCACAAAATACCTGCCGTCTGTCCATAGTCCGGCCTCATCCATAGTGATGACTGCGGTTCCTGCTGAGCCCGTGAAGCCTGTAATATATTTGCGTGCCTTAAAATGCTCTCCTACATACTCTGACTCATGAAAATCAGCAGTAGGAACCACATACAGCGAGATGCCCCTCTTTGCCATCTCGCTTCTCAATGCTTTTAATCTATCCTGTATCATTTTATTATGCCTCTTTAAATTCAAAAAATTTTGTATCTAATTCCGGATACATTCTCTTTAATGAGATTGGTTTGCCGGATTTATTCAAAAAACAGTGACTGCTTTTTGCAGTGGTGCGAAGCTCGCCTGTCTCCTTGTCCTTCATGACATACTCAAGCTCCATCTTGATTCCGTTATACTTAAGCAGCTTTGTGTAGATAACGACCGTATCATCGAAATGTACCATACTGTGATACTCTACCGATATCGACAGCACCGGACTTATGATTTCCATATCCTCCATCTGCCTGTAGTTGAGTCCTATCTGATCCATCAAATCAAGTCTTGCTTCTTCCATCCACTTGACATAGTTTGAATGGTGGATTATACCCATCTGATCTGTTTCATAATACTTTGCGTGGTGCTCGTAAGGACGGATTCTAAGTTCACCTTGTGAGCCGGCAATCTGTAACTCATTGTTTGCCATAAAAACTTCCTCCATTCATATTTTGGTCTTATTTCTATTATGCCACATTGGACAGCTAAATTCAACGACTTGACCGTAAAATATAAGCCGGCTGCTACCTGCGTATCATGCTGTAGCAGTCTCTGCATATATTGCGCGAATTTCCAATCGGAAGTATTCTTCCGCAATACCGGCATCTGATAATATACTCATCCTTGCTCTTTGATAGAAGCTGCATAATCTTTGCCTGTGTTTTGTCGCGCTCGTTTTCAAGCCAGTCCTCCTCCACAATTTTGCCCATGCGGACTGAAAACTGATAGTACAAATCAAGCTTTTTGTAATAGGATTCGTATTTCATGAGTCCCTGATACTTTGAATGCTTATCAGGCTTGTCGAGAGAGATATCAGATGTATACGACATGCAGTAGCGCAGCCATTGTCTGACAAGCTCCCTGTCCTTTATATCTATAGGACATGTAATCATCTTATAAAGCAGATATTTGTCATCAAAATCTGCGATAAAGTATCGCTCCTTATACGCATATCCATAACAAAAACAATATCTCATCGACATTGATTTTCCTGAACGGTGCTGATGGCTTTGCCTCATGCCAGAGCTTAATTATCGCATCAAGCGGCGCATCCATTGTAAGGAGCACCTGCGGGAAGCCAAGACTTACTATATCAATATCCTGCTCCGGTATATTTAGCGTATTCTTCAGATAATTCAGATTCTTTTGTCCCAAAGCTGTCACATAGCCTGTATCATACAGACCAAATCTGCCTGCACGGCCCGCTATCTGTTTTATCTCAGAGATGACAAGCGGACGTCTTGATACTCCATCAAACTTTTCCACCTCCAGAAATACAATTCTTCTGACCGGCAGATTGAGGCCCATTCCTATCGCATCTGTTGACACGACAACCTGTGTCTTTTTCTCATTAAAAAGCGTCATCTGCCTACGCCTTATTTCCGGTGGCAGACTTCCGTATATGACACTTGGCTTTATGCCGTTTTCCTCCAGACGCCCTGCTATATTGAGTACCGACTTCTTTGAAAATACGATAAAGGCATCGCCCTCTCTTACATCCTGCGGAAATGAAAAAGGCTTATCCTCCAGCTTTAGAACTGTCTTTCTCTCATACTCCCTTATCTCATACTCGTCGTGGCACAGATTAATCAGATGAATGACTACATCCTTTGCCACCGGACTCATGCATATATGAATCTCTCCTGCAAGTGTACCAAGAATTGCCCTGGTCCAGGAATGTCCCCTGTCATCATCTGCAACCATCTGTGCCTCATCAATCACTGCGATATCATATTCCTTGTCACAGTCAAGCATCTCCACTGTCGATGCTGTAATTCTGCTGTCTGATACCTCAAGACACTCCTGGCCTGTAAGCATGGTGCATGGTATGCCTGCATCATTCATCTTCTCATATACCTCAAGTGCCAGAAGTCTAAGAGGCCCCAGATAAACTCCGTTTTGCGCCAGCTTAAGCCTCTCAAGCGCCTGATATGTCTTACCGCTGTTAGTCGGGCCTATATGGAGTATGAAGTGCCTTTTCATGCTCTGTGCTTTTGGAAACTCAAGCTCCGGCCGTGCCGGAACCAACGTGACAATCTCTCTTCTAAGCTCCTTGCTGCGGTACTCATTGTAAAGTGCCTTCATGCTCCTTGTACATATCGCACCTATATACTCCTTACGCAAAAGCTTTAGAAAATCCTCTGTGAGATACTCTGCCTCCTTCTCATCAAACTGCTCCATATCCACCCTTACGAGCTGCGGAAGGATTTCTCTATTTAAAATCTGCCTTGCATTTTTATTGTTGGAATAGTATGCAATCAATGCAAGCCTTTTTATTTCCTGATGCAGCTTGTCAAGTGCCACAGTCTCATTTTTTGAAAATCGCGCATATTTAATTGATTTTGCTTTGTTATTGAGCCTGTGAATATAGTGTGCCAGCTTTACAGGCTTACCTGTACTTCTCTTCGCATTCTCCCTGTACTGATCAACATAAAACTGTACCAGTACCTCTTCAAACGATTTTTCCATATATGTGTGTTATCCTCTTTATTTATATACACCGTTAAGAGTCACCTCAAACGTAACATCCTTTCCGGCAAGTTCTGTATTCGTCTTATAATCATCTGGGAACTTCAGATTTAAATCAAAGGTTTCTCCCACCTTGTGACCTACCACTCCTTCCTCAAATCCATCTATATAGCTACCTGAGCCAAGCACCAGGTCTGTGCCCTGTCCATCAGTGCTTCCACCCTCAAATTTTTCTCCGTCCATATATCCGGTGTAATCAATATTTACCTTATCTCCGTTTTCAGCAACCGTGTCAGTCTCTGTATTAAGTGTTGCTGCCTCGGTCTGTGAATCACTGCTTTGTGTCTCGGATGCCTGAGATTCTGTGGTCTGTGATGTAGCTTCTGTACCATCAGTGCCATTTGACGATGAACCGCCCGATGTCGCAACTGCCCAGATGAGCACTATGACTACCACAACAACTGCCACTACCGGCACCCAGAATTTCAGCAAATTCACAACCTTTGCCTTCTTTTCTGCCTTCTCTCTTTCGATTCTTCTTTTTTCCTGTGCGATTTTTTTGTTTTGCTTGTTCATTTTGTTAATCTCCTGTTTTATTTTTATTATTGAATTATACTATTACAATTTGAACATTCTGTGTTTCGCATAAATGAACTGTATGCGTTACAGGTCATTGTAAGCATTATCTGTCACTGTTTGCTTTAAACTTTAAACGGCTGCGTCTCTTAACTATTTGACGCAACAATAAAAAGCAGTAGAAAGACACCCACACAGCCTGCGCTTATAGCTGCACCTGCCTTAAGCCCCGGTGTCTCATAATAAAGCTCTATCTCATGCTCTCCCTCATCCAGATGAATGCTCACAAAGGTATCTGAAAAATCCTCATACTCTGCATCATTCCCATCCACCTTCATAGTCCATCCCTTTTCACTCGGAATAGAAAGCACAAGCTGTCCTGCCTGCTTCACATTTATGTGTCCGCTTATGTGTGTATCTGAAAAATCATCCACCGAGAGTGTCTGATCATTAAGCTCATTGTATGCACCTTCCACTGCTGCAGCATTTAGCTCGTATACGTTAAATCGTACAGCATCGGCAGCAGTGTTTGTGACGGAAACTGTCTCCCCCGCCTTCACATATCCCATGTCAAACAGATACCTGTGAGTGGTCTTCGAGTATGTGGTCTCATACTCTCCGTGACTGAAGGTCAGACTGTCAGTGCTGCACGAATCGTATGCCGCATAATAATGTCCGTCATGGTCAAAGGTGAGAGTCGTAGTTCCCGGATTTTCATCCTGAGTGCACTCTGTCGGGGTCAGCGTATCATCTGCTGCACCTAGAAGCCTGCCAAGAGAGTTAATCGAATAGATTTTCGATGACGATGATGGCTTCCACGCATCAATCACTCCCTCATCCATCATAAAACCAAGTGGAAGTGTGTAGTTATTCCGATACAGATAGTGATTTCCGCATTTTCCCACAAGTGTAGTCAGCTCATTCTGTGGCTGTATTGATTTTGTAACCATATATCTGACCGAAAGCATGGCTGACGTGACAGGTGTTGCACCGTTATAACAGTAGAAATTCTTGCCTCCCTCCATATAAAGAGCCTGATAAAAATGGCTCACATTTATATTCATCAGGGAAGAAAACTGTGTTCCAGAAGCATAGCCGTATCGTGTGCCATCATTTTTAGTAAGTCGGCCTGTATCCTCAACCCTGTAAAATGGTACATCGTTGTCAGCTGCATCCTCTTTTGCCAGCTCCAGTGCCTTTTGCATATCGTCCACATTGGCATTGTAGCTGCTTCTGCCGGTACATCCAAGTCCTGTCACAGCCATATTGACAGCCAGCTCCACAATCGCAATACCGCATGTTATGACCATCAAAAGCTCCCTGTTTTTCCTTGCTGCAAGCTTTAAGAGTACTGTCATAATGCCGTACAGCGCAACAAACAATATGCTTATGATAACTGCATAATACTCTGTCACATCCTCACCGGCAAACATCGTGCTTACTGCCATAAGCGCCGATGCAAATACCACTGCCACGCCAATATGCCACGATCTTATACCACGCCACTTTCTTACTGTAGCATAGCCTATGGTCAATACAAGAAATGCATACAGATACGACTGTCTGCCAGGCAGCGAATCCGGAAAATGCAGTCCGTGCCATATAAAGTCAAGCTGTTTATTGGCAAAGCTTACCATTAAAAACAACACAAAGAATACTGGAGCTATTTTTTTCTCCAATTAATCCTTTTATAAGCACAAAC
>ENA-OQJJ01000044-OQJJ01000044.1-human-gut-metagenome-genome-assembly--contig:-NODE-44-length-18028-cov-3.615385_pt1 | contig 18028 bp, 17 predicted proteins | sample MGYA00242606_ERZ504772 | MGnify/ENA primary metagenome ERZ504772 (study PRJEB26092, sample SAMD00036363) | human gut metagenome | host: Homo sapiens | study: EMG produced TPA metagenomics assembly of...
TTTCATTGACGTCCATGATCTCAGCTACCCATGCAGCATGTGGGATGGTCAGATGCTCTGCAATGGCCGGTCCAACCTGGGCTGTGTCACCATCTGTGGTCTGTCTTCCGCAGATGATCAGATCTGCACCGCCGATCACCTGGATTCCCTGTGCTAACGCATAAGAGGTTGCCAGAACATCCGCTCCCGCAAATTTTCGGTCTGAAAGAATCACGCCCTCATCAGCACCCATGGTATAAGCATCCCGGATCATCTCTTCCGCCTGAGGCGGTCCCATAGTAAGAACGGTTACAGTTCCGCCTGTTTTTTCCCGGATCGCAAGGGCTGTTTCCAATGCAAACAGATCATATGGATTAGTCCTTGTCTCACCGGACATTCGTTTCATGGCACCGGTTTCCGGATCGATATCAACCTTGGAAGTTGCCGGTACCTGCTTCATACATACAACGATCTTCATTTTCTATCTTCTTTCCTGTATTTTCGCTTTTATTTTTTGTCTTTAAAACGTTAAACAACTGTATAAGTATAGCATTAACGTGATGTAAAGTCGAGAGGGTTTTGGTAAATTCTGCACAAAAAAGCATTGAAAAAACTTTTAAGCATGCTATAATTACTCTCCGTTATCAAATAAAGCAGACATATGAATCTTTACAATATCACATCGATCAAGGAGCATATATGTAATGGAAGACATCCGTGCAATCTACAGAATTTTCAACAATCTAAAATATGAAATGGAAAATAATGGATGGGTCTATCAGTGGCATTTAGGCGATGAACCTATAAAAGTAACTCATAAATTTAACCCTCCTGTAACACCTGAAGAATTTCAGCTGTTTGAAAAATATTTTCCCAATATGAAACTTCCTGCCTCATACAAAGCTTTTTTATCCTGCTCAAATGGCATGGAACTTTTTTGCGGAGAGGAAGGCAGTTCTTTAGTCAGCTGTACCATTTATTCTTTAAAAAGAGCGCTTCAAAGAAAAGGAATCTTGGAATAGTACGCCTATTTTATCTGATCCGGAGTTTACATATCATCTTCCTGTTCTTTTGCTTACAGGACATCGGCGATATAACCATGGATCTTCAGGCTGTATCAGAAGGCAGAGACGATTTACCTATGCTATCCGGCTCCAGATACTGATCGTTTTAATATCCCTTTTTAATGAATGGCTGGAAAGATATATCGTATGCCAGGGGCATGAATTCTGGTATTTCTTGAATCCATAAAACAGAAATTTTATGAATATTTTTCGTAAAAATACCCCGGAACCGTAAGGTTTCCGGGGTATCTTACGTTTGGACACAATGTACCTTGCGGTACTCAATATATATTAAATTAGGATGTTATACTAATTAACGATTACTCGATAACTGTAGCAACACGTCCAGATCCTACTGTACGTCCACCCTCACGATACTTTAATATCATTTTACCTCATATTTTTTATGGTTTTCTCTCCAAAATACAGTGAAAAACGACTGATTTGTACTATTTATTTTTATTTGCCTGATTTCTTGGCACCGTTTTGGCACCGGAAGCCTCAGTCAAAAAGCTTCTCTTCTGCTGTTTATACTCTTCTCTATCAGCTTTAATTTATAGCCAAAAAGCAGCCAGTTTTTCATATAAATAATTTCTAATAACTTTTATCGCCCTTCTTCAAAGGAGAAAACGTAATCTTATTTGCCAAAAGAAAAAGAATTATTATTACAATACCAAATCCCACAAAAAGTGAACTTGTATCAACAACAGTAACTTTGTATATAATACTAATCACAAAAGATACCACTGGCGCGCATGCGTATGTAAGTGAAAATCGAATTGCAGAAACACGTCCTATATATTCTTTAGTAACTTCTTTTACAAATTTCACTTGTACATAAGTAATCATTAATCCCAATGCTGCACCAATTATTATCGAACCGATTAGCAACAGTAATTTTTTGAGTTATAGGATTTGCAATATATTTTGAAACAAATGCAATAAAAACATAGTATACACCTAAAACAATTCCACAAAATGTAACAAGTGTATTATTTTTTTTCTCCTCTTTCATTTTTGCAAAAGTCAATGATCCCAAAATAGTACCAATAGTTACGCTTACACTTAGTAATGAAACAATTTTGGCATCTCCACTAAACATTTCTCTTGCAATCGGGGCGAGCAGTGCATCAAATGGAACCACTGCTGAATTAATTAGAATACATAAAAAACATAGTTTTAATAGCTTCTTATGGTCAAATACATAACTAAATCCATCTCTAAGCGAAATTAAATATTCTCTGCCAATTATTCGGTTTGTCTTCTTTTCTTCTTGAACAGAAAATTCTATTTTTACTATAAGCAACGCTGATATTAAAAATATCAAAGCATCTATCGCTAAAGAAATACCTATTCCAAATGAACTAATCACTATGCCTGACAAGCCAGTTCCAACTAATACTGCTATTTTGGTACAAGACACATTGGACACTTACACCTTTATCATAATGTTCATTAGGAAGTACATGCTGAATAACTGCTACCCCTGCTGGCATATGAAATGCTTCTATTAATGAAATGGATATTGTCATAAAAACCAATATTAATGGTGAAAGCATGTTTTGTGTATATACATATAATATATACAAAACTAACAGAACTCGAGCTATATCTGAAAGTACTAACACTTTCTTTTTATTCATATTCTCGACTAATGGACCTATAAATGGTTGAATAATTACAGAAGTAGCTTGATTAATACCAAAAATAATCGCAGACCACCCTGCACTATTTGTAAGTAAATATACCAACCATGTAAAAAGTATTGTATCTAATGAATCACCACAGCGGTTAATAATATTAGAAGTCAGCAGATAAACATAATTGTGGTTATGATATAACTCATGTTTATTCATATTTGTTACCTCTCTAATCATAATTTAGATTGTTTAATTTCGCAAGCTATCTTATAAAGATCCTGATGTTTTAAAGCCGCTGCTTTTTCTATAACATTATCAATTTCTGATATATCATTAAGTGATTCCAAATATTTTTTCCATTTTTTCATTTCAACATTATATGCACAGTATCTATTTTCACTTTCAAATGAGCCGTTAATGCAATAACGACTATTACTACATCCTCCTAAGCATCGTTCTGTATAACGACATTCACTGCAAAATCCTTTTAACTTACTACTATCAAAATTTCTATTCCACTTAAAAGAGTCCGGACTTTCCCAAATCGACTTTAAAGATTTTTCACGAATATTTCCCGCTACTAATGTTTTATCTCTAATAGAAGTACAAGCAACAATATCTCCATTATGCAGAATACCAATTACATGCTTCCTGCTCCACAACCTGTCCAAGACCAATTATCATTAAGAAAATTCTCATTTACTTTTATATCTTTATTGCTATAATAACCTATGCAATCTGCCAAAACAATTAACAACTTACCTCCAATTTTATTATATGCAAAATCAATAATAGAAAGAATATCTTGAGGTTCTATAAGCCATTCTGGGCGTTTTGCAAAATTCCCCATTGGTAATGCAATCTGTAACTGCCAACTATTAACTCCCAAATCACTTAATAATTGATATAGTTCTTCCAATTCACATATATTTTCTTTATTTATTGAAGTTATTACTGATGTCGAAATATTATTTTTTCTTAATTCTTTCAATGCTTTAATACTTTTATTGAATGATCCCGATCTCCGTATAAAATCGTGAGTTTTTTCAAGACCATCAATACTTAAACAGACACTTCTAATTCCTGATGTTATCGCATTATGAATAAAGTTTTCATCAATCAACCAACCATTTGTAATAATACTTGTTATTATGCCATTATCTACTAATCTTTTCGCAATAATATGCCAGTCACTACGTGTCGTAGGTTCCCCTCCAGATAATGTAATAACTTTTAATCCCAAATCTTTTAATTGGTCACACACCTCAAGAGCTTCTGATGTATTCAACTCATCGGGTAGCGCTTCTGCACAACTTGAACCGCAATGTTTACAACGCATATTACAACCCATTGTTATTTCCCATACAGCTGTAGTTAATTTATTCATATATTCTCTCCTATAATCCTTTTTAAATAAAAAAGACCTACTCTATATTTCTTTTTACATAGAGCAAGTCTTTTCTACAAACTACATTCTCACACCTGTTCCGTACATAACTGGTCCAAATAAGTTCTTAGAGGTTTTTAATTCAGAAATCTCTACAAACTCCAAGCTCAATTCTTCAAGATTAAACATTTTTATCCACGTCCCGTTTATTGAATTTATCTTAAGAATACATCTCTTATTTTCAAATGTCAAGTTATTTTCATTATTTTTCCCAAATTTCGAGTTCAAATTCTCGTTTTATTTGTAACATATTTTCCATTTTCTACGCATACATCAGATCTCTTAACCACTTATAAATGTCCGTAAAATTGCAAAAGCAACTGGAATCAGTGCTACAACCTTATATTCAATCATTCAAAAAGATTCCAATATTCGATTTGATTTTGCTTTAAGACTTGCAAACGAATTGCAAATTGATGTGAATGAGATATGTTCTGCCAGTCCATTTTCTGACACAATTAAGGAAGAAGAGATTTATCCTACACTTCCAGACGGTTTGAACGGAGCCTTAGACGCAAGTCGTGTAAAGACTTACTTAAAAAATTCTATGTATCCGTTGATGTATCTTTTTGGCAAAAATAGTATGCCTGATGTAGATAATCTACTTACATCATTCTATCAGCTTGATGATGAAGCCAGACAGGAAGTTGTAGAAACAATCCGTCTGAAACTGCAATATCATCGAGATCCGAAACGTGCTGAACAGATCAAGCAGATTAAAGGTTGGTAAAAAATCACTCCTGTGAATGGCAAACATTCGCAGGAGTTTCTTTTTGGGCACCGTTTTGGCACCACTGGTCTTATTTTTCAATTTTAAATTTATCTGTATTTTATCTTGCTGATAAATATTTCGCTATTTCTCTACTTATAATTTTTCAAATCATTCTCTCTTTAAGATACAGAAAAACCCGTAGAACCGAAGTTCTACGGGTATCTTACGTTTAGACACAACGTTATCTTACGATAACAAATCCATATTAAGATTGTATTACTCGATAACTGTAGCAACACGTCCAGATCCTACTGTACGTCCACCCTCACGGATAGCGAATGTAAGACCCTGCTCCATAGCTACTGGATGGATGAGCTCGATTGTCATCTCTACGTTATCACCAGGCATGCACATCTCTGTTCCTGCTGGAAGCTCGCAAACACCTGTTACGTCTGTTGTTCTGAAGTAGAACTGTGGACGATAGTTGTTGAAGAATGGAGTATGACGTCCACCCTCGTCCTTTGTAAGAACGTAAACCTGAGCTGTGAACTTATGGTGACATGTTACTGTACCAGGCTTAGCAAGAACCTGTCCACGAACGATCTGGTCACGGTTAATACCACGGAGAAGTGCTCCGATGTTATCACCAGCCTGAGCCTCGTCTAACTGCTTACGGAACATCTCGATTCCAGTAACAACAGTCTTCTGAACGTCCTCTTTAACACCAAGGATCTCTAACTCGTCGTTGAGGTGAAGTGTACCACGCTCTACTCTACCAGTTGCAACAGTACCACGACCTGTGATTGTGAATACGTCCTCTACTGGCATAAGGAATGGCTTATCTGTATCACGCTGTGGATCTGGGATATAAGAATCAACAGTATCCATAAGCTCCATGATCTTGTCTCCCCAAGGTCCCATTGGATCCTCAAGAGCCTTAAGAGCTGATCCCTGGATGATTGGGCAATCATTGAATCCGTACTCCTCAAGCTGCTCTGTAACTTCCATCTCTACGAGCTCGATAAGCTCTGGGTCGTCAACCATATCACACTTGTTAAGGAATACGATGATGTAAGGAACACCTACCTGACGAGAAAGGAGGATGTGCTCCTTTGTCTGAGCCATAACACCATCAGTAGCAGCAACAACGAGGATAGCACCATCCATCTGAGCTGCACCAGTGATCATGTCTTTACGTAGTCAGCATGTCCAGGACAGTCAACGTGTGCGTAATGTCTCTTTTCTGTCTCATACTCAACGTGAGCTGTAGAAATTGTGATTCCACGCTCTCTCTCCTCTGGAGCCTTATCAATGTTAGCGAAATCTGTAGCTGTGTTACCAGCGACACGAGCTGCTAATACTGCTGTAATAGCTGCTGTTAAAGTTGTTTTACCATGATCTACGTGACCGATGGTACCAATATTACAATGTGGTTTTGTTCTTTCAAATTTAGCCTTTGCCATTTTGAAACGTCCTCCTTAAACTTTTATGCCCCATGGGCTTTTTTTATAATCTACCGACTGCTTTGATTATACGAAATAATCAAAGTTTTTTCAAGTAAATTTTATGGCAAATCCCCCTTTTTCAAGGGGAAATGCCTTTATTTTTGATTTTTATACCATATATAGTATATATTTCATCATTTGTACTATAAATTGTTTGCTAATTTGCAATTATTTTGCGTGGTTAGCAAGAACCTTGTCCTGTACATTCTTTGGAACCGGCTCATATCTGTCGAAGAACATTGAGTAGTTTCCACGTCCCTGTGTCTTAGAACGAAGGTCTGTAGAGTAACCGAACATCTCTGCAAGTGGTACATATGCATGTACAATCTTTCCACCGCCGAGATCGTCCATACCCTCGATACGTCCACGACGAGAGTTAACATCACCGATAACGTCTCCCATGTACTCCTCAGGCATTGTAACCTCTACCTTCATGATAGGCTCAAGTAATACAGGTGCGGCCTTTGCCATAGCCTCTTTGAAACACATAGATCCGGCAATGTGGAATGCCATCTCTGATGAATCGACCTCATGGTAAGATCCATCATATACTGTTGCATGGATACCAACTACTGGGAATCCACCAAGAGAGCCGGCCTTTGTAGCCTCCTCGATACCTTCGCCGATTGATGGGATGTACTCCTTTGGAATAGCACCACCGACAACCTCTGAATCGAACTTGAAAAGTTCTTCTCCATTGGCATCCATTGGCTCGAAGCGAACCTTACAATGTCCGTACTGTCCACGTCCACCTGACTGCTTAGCATATTTGTATTCCTGATCAACAGCCTTTGTAAATGTCTCCTTGTAAGCAACCTGAGGTGCACCAACGTTTGCCTCAACCTTGAACTCACGGAGAAGACGGTCAACGATGATCTCAAGGTGAAGCTCACCCATACCAGCGATGATTGTCTGACCTGTTTCCTGATCAGTATGAGCACGGAATGTAGGATCCTCCTCTGCAAGCTTTGCAAGAGCCTCACCTAACTTACCCTGTCCAGTCTTTTGTCTTTGGCTCGATAGCGAGCTCGATAACTGGCTCTGGGAACTCCATAGACTCAAGGATAACCGGATGCTGCTCATCACAGATTGTATCACCTGTTGTTGTGAATTTAAATCCAACAGCAGCAGCGATATCACCTGAGTAAACCTCATCCAATTCCTGTCTCTTATTAGCATGCATCTGAAGAATACGTCCGATACGCTCTTTCTTATCCTTTGTTGCATTTAATACATAAGAACCTGCCTTACATTTTCCTGAGTAAACACGGAAGAATGCAAGCTTTCCTACGAATGGATCTGCCATGATCTTGAATGCAAGTGCTGAGAATGGTTCATCATCTGATGAATGTCTCTCAATCTCATTTCCATCAAGATCTGTTCCCTTGATTGAAGGGATATCTGTAGGAGCTGGCATGTACTCAACAATAGCGTCAAGTAACTTCTGTACACCCTTGTTACGGTATGCAGAACCACAACATACAGGTACTGCTGTACACTCACATGTTGCTTTACGAAGAACCTTCTTCATATCCTCTACAGATGGCTCCTCACCCTCAAGATACTGCATCATGAGATCGTCATCTAACTCACAGATTTTCTCAATAAGCTCTGTACGGTACTCTGCAGCCTGATCAGCCATATCTCCAAGATCATCAGTAACTGTGATATCGTCACCCTTCTCATCATTGTAGATATAAGCCTTCATCTCGAAAAGGTCGATAATTCCTTTGAAATCGTCCTCTTTACCGATTGGTAACTGAAGCACGATAGCATTTTTTCCTAATCTTGTACGGATCTGATCAACAGCTCCGTAGAAGTTTGCACCTAAGATATCCATCTTATTGATGAATGCCATACGAGGTACATTGTATGTGTCCGCCTGACGCCAAACGTTCTCTGACTGAGGCTCAACACCACCCTTTGCACAGAACACACCAACTGCGCCATCAAGTACACGGAGTGAACGCTCAACTTCTACTGTGAAGTCAACGTGACCCGGTGTATCGATGATGTTGATACGATGCTCAAGTGCTCCTGGCTTTGGTTTAGTGAACTCTTCAAGTGTCCAGTGACATGTTGTAGCGGCAGAAGTAATTGTAATACCTCTTTCCTGCTCCTGCTCCATCCAGTCCATGGTAGCAGTACCTTCATGAGTATCACCGATTTTATAGTTAATACCAGTATAATAAAGAATACGCTCTGTCAGTGTTGTTTTACCAGCATCGATATGAGCCATGATTCCAATATTTCTGGTTCTCTCAAGTGGATATTCTCTTCCAGCCAAGGTTTTTTCCTCCTATATTTAGTGTCCTATGCACAACCGGGCTCTGTTACAAATCCGGTTTGCTGCATGAATCAAAAGCAAAGCTGTAAGCTTCTTACAGAAACTAGAATCTGTAATGTGCGAATGCCTTGTTTGCCTCTGCCATCTTGTGCATATCTTCTTTTCTCTTAACAGATGCGCCTGTGTTGTTAGCTGCATCCATGATCTCGTTAGCTAATCTCTCAGCCTGAGTTTTCTCTCCTCTGGCACGTGAGAATGCTGTTAACCAACGAAGGCCTAAAGCCTGACGACGATCAGGGCGAACCTCGATTGGTACCTGATATGTGGCACCACCGATACGTCTTGCTTTTACTTCGAGAGCTGGCATTACATTGTTCATAGCCTCTTCGAATACTTCAAGAGCTGGTCTTCCTGTCTTCTCTTCTACTGTAGCAAATGCTCCGTATACAATCTTCTGAGCTACGCCTTTCTTACCGTCTAACATAATGCTGTTAACAAGCTTTGTAACTACTTTGCTGTTGTACATTGGATCTGCTAATACGTCTCTTTTCTGAGTATGTCCTTTACGTGGCACGTTACTTCCCTCCTTAATCATGATATTTGTGGATTAATTCATCGGTACTCACATGTGTCTCTCTAATGTGTTCGTGCGGAATTGTATTCATAAAGTGAAATCCTGCATCTGCAGGTCTAATCCCAACACTAACCTACTTTAGTTCTGTTTGTGATACACAATGTTGCTAAATTATTTAGCAGCTTTTGGTCTCTTTGCGCCGTACTTAGAGCGGGCCTGTTTTCTGTTTGCAACACCTGCAGTATCTAATGTACCACGGATGATATGGTAACGTGTACCTGGTAAATCCTTAACACGGCCACCACGAATCAGAACAACGCTATGCTCCTGTAAGTTGTGTCCCTCACCTGGAATGTATGAAGTTACTTCGATTCCGTTTGAAAGACGAACTCTGGCGATCTTTCTAAGAGCTGAGTTAGGCTTCTTAGGAGTAGCTGTCTTAACAGCTGTACATACACCACGCTTCTGTGGAGAAGAAGTGTTGATTGGCTTCTTCTGGAGAGAGTTAAAGCTTCTCTGAAGAGCTGGTGCTGTAGACTTCTTTACAGATGTCTGACGTCCTTTTCTTACTAACTGGTTAAATGTTGGCATTATTTTCACCTCCTGTTTTATTTTAAGCAGTGCAATCTTATGCACGCTAAAATATTATACAAATCCTTGTCTGTTTTGTCAAGACCAATTTTGTTTTCAATATAATACAAGAAAGAAGTCCGGTTTCCCGGACTTCTTTGTTTTTGGTTTGTAACAGCTTCTGTAGCTTAAGTACAAACATCAGTAATTATTCTTCATCAACTGATTCAGCATCTTTATCAATGACTCCGACTGCCTCTTCCTCTGCGAAATCCGCAAAATCATCATCATCAAAATCAAGTGTATCGTCATCGTTTACATCGCTGTCAAGCTTGATATTACGATAAATCTTCATACCTGTTCCTGCCGGGATGAGCTTACCGATGATTACGTTCTCCTTCATACCGATAAGCGGATCAACCTTGCCCTTGATTGCTGCCTCAGTAAGAACCTTTGTTGTCTCCTGGAATGAAGCTGCTGACAGGAATGAGTTGGTTGCAAGAGATGCCTTTGTGATTCCAAGTAATACCTGTGAGCCAACTGCAAGCTCCTTGCCCTCTTCCTCAAGCTTCTCGTTGAGCTCTAAGAAGTCAAGGGCATCAACCATGCTGCCCGGAAGTAAATCTGAATCTCCCGGCTCCTCTACGCGGATCTTCTGTAAGCACTGACGAACTATAACCTCGACATGCTTATCGTTAATCTCAACACCCTGTAAACGGTAACACGCTGTACCTCGCGGAGCATGTAATCCTGAACCGCACGAACACCCTTAATCTTGAGGATATCGTGTGGATTTACAGAACCCTCTGTAAGCTCATCGCCGGCCTCAAGCTCCTGTCCGTCTACAACCTTGATACGTGAGCCGTAAGGAATGAGGTAAGCCTTTGTCTCGCCTGTCTCGTTGTTTGTAACGATAACCTCACGCTTCTTCTTTGTATCCTTGATTGTGGCAATTCCGCCGAACTCTGTGATAATAGCGAGTCCCTTAGGCTTACGTGCCTCGAAAATCTCCTCTACTCGAGGAAGACCCTGTGTGATATCTCCACCGGCAACACCACCTGTATGGAAGGTTCTCATGGTAAGCTGTGTACCAGGCTCACCGATTGACTGTGCTGCGATAATACCGATTGCTTCACCAACCTGTACTGCCTGACCTGTTGCAAGGTTTGAACCGTAACACTTAGCACATACTCCCATGTGTGAACGGCAGGTAAGTACTGTACGGATCTTAACCTGTGTGATTGGATTACCGTTCTCGTCAACACCCTCTGCCATAACCTTTGCTGCACGCTTTGGTGTGATCATATGGTTGGCCTTAACGATTACATTGCCATCCTTATCGCAGATTGTGTTGCAAGAGAAACGACCTGTAATTCTCTCCTGAAGGCTCTCGATTTCCTCTCGACCCTCCATGAATGCCTTTACAACCATTCCCGGAATCTCACGTCCTGTGCCTGCACAGCAGTCTGACTCACGAACGATCATATGCTGTGAAACATCTACAAGACGTCTTGTAAGGTATCCTGAATCGGCTGTACGAAGCGCTGTATCTGAAAGTCCCTTACGAGCTCCATGTGCTGACATGAAGTACTCAAGTACGTCAAGACCCTCACGGAAGCATGACTTGATAGGAAGCTCGATTGTACGACCTGTTGTATCAGCCATGAGTCCTCGCATACCTGCAAGCTGTTTGATCTGCTTATCAGATCCACGGGCTCCGGAATCTGCCATCATGAAGATGTTGTTGTACTTATCAAGACCTGTAAGAAGTGCCTTTGTAAGGGCATCATCTGTATCCTTCCATGTCTCGATAACCTCTTTGTAACGCTCCTCATCAGTGATAAGTCCACGCTTGTACTGTCTTGTAATCTTATCTACAGTGTCCTGTGCATCAGCGATCATCTGTGGCTTCTGTGGTGGCACTGTCATATCTGAAATTGAAACTGTCATGGCAGCCTGGGTTGAATACTTGTATCCCATAGCCTTGACATTGTCAAGAACCTCTGCTGTTGTTGTAGCTCCGTGTGTGTTGATAACCTTCTCAAGGATCTGCTTGATCTGTTTCTTACCAACGTGGAACTCAACCTCAAACTTGAGTGCATTCTCAGCCTTTGATCTGTCTATAAAACCAAGATCCTGTGGAATATTCTCATTGAATATCAAAAGTCCTACTGTTGTCTCTGTAAAACCTGAAACCTTTGTGCCGTCAGCAAGCTTTACTGTACGGTGTACAAAGATATTCTGGTGAAGAGTAATCTCCTTGTTCTCGTAAGCGAGCATTGCAAGATTAACACTTCCATAGTAACGGCCGAGAAGATCTATCGGTCTGCAAAGCACACGACGGTTTCCGTCTGTGACATCCTCAAACCAGATGAGGTCATATAAGCCAAGCTCAGCCTTTCCTGTATTTTCATCAGGAGTTGTGAGCTTTCTAAGCTCCTCAATATCATTGTATACAGTGTCTGATGACACCTGTGCAACCATCTTTGGATCATCCTTGTAATCAGCGAGCTTTCTCATTGTGAGGTAGTAAACTCCAAGGATCATATCCTGTGAAGGAACGGCTACAAGTCCACCATCGGAAGGCTTAAGCAGGTTGTTAGGTGACAGAAGCATGAATCTGCACTCAGCCTGTGCCTCAGCAGTCAGTGGAAGATGTACAGCCATCTGGTCTCCATCGAAGTCGGCGTTGAACGCTGTACATACGAGTGGATGAAGCTTGATTGCCTTACCCTCTACAAGGATTGGCTCGAAGGCCTGGATTCCAAGTCTGTGGAGTGTAGGAGCTCGGTTAAGCATAACCGGATGCTCTTTGATGACGTCCTCAAGGACATCCCATACCTCCGGCTGAAGTCTCTCAACCATCTTCTTTGCACTCTTTATGTTGTGTGCGGTTCCGTTAGCGGCAAGCTCCTTCATAACGAATGGCTTGAAAAGCTCGATAGCCATCTCCTTTGGAAGACCACACTGATAAATCTTAAGCTTTGGCTCTACGCAGATAACTGAACGTCCTGAGTAGTCAACTCGTTTTCCGAGAAGGTTCTGACGGAAACGTCCTCCCTTTCCCTTGAGCATGTCTGAAAGAGACTTAAGAGCTCTGTTTCCGGGACCTGTAACAGGACGGCCACGACGTCCATTGTCGATAAGTGCATCGACAGCCTCCTGAAGCATACGTTTCTCGTTACGAACGATGATATCCGGTGCTCCAAGATCAAGAAGTCTTCTAAGACGGTTGTTACGGTTGATGATTCGTCTGTAAAGGTCGTTAAGATCACTTGTTGCGAAACGTCCTCCATCGAGCTGAACCATTGGACGAAGATCCGGTGGAATAACAGGAATAACCGTCATAATCATCCACTCAGGCTTGTTTCCTGACTCACGGAAAGCCTCTACAACCTCAAGTCTCTTGATGATACGTGCACGCTTCTGGCCTGTAGCATTCTCAAGCTCAGCCTTAAGCTCTGCCGAATCCTTCTCGAGATCGATTGCTGCTAAAAGCTCATGGATAGACTCAGCACCCATTCCTACACGGAATGCTGAGCGGCCATAAGTATCGCATGCCTCCTGGTACTCTGACTCGTTGAGAATCTGCTTGTATGCAAGCTTTGTCTCGCCCGGGTCAAGCACAATATATGAAGCAAAGTACAGTACTCTCTCAAGTACACGTGGAGATAAGTCAAGGATGAGTCCCATACGTGATGGGATACCCTTGAAATACCAGATATGAGATACAGGAGCAGCAAGCTCGATGTGTCCCATACGCTCTCTACGAACGCTTGACTTTGTGATTTCTACGCCACATCGGTCGCAGACAACACCCTTATAACGTATCTTCTTGTATTTACCACAATGACACTCCCAGTCCTTCGTTGGTCCGAAAATCTTCTCGCAGAAAAGACCGTCTTTTTCAGGCTTTAATGTTCTATAGTTAATAGTCTCAGGCTTTTTAACCTCGCCATGTGACCACTCTCTGATCTTTTCAGGAGATGCTAATCCAATCTGAATCGCATCAAACTGCATTGCCTGATTATTTTCTATATTATTTGTTTCTGGCATTTTGGCACTCCCTTCTAATTATTCTTCGTCATCAAGAACTTCATCAGCAAAAATATCGTCATCCGCTGTCTCAGGAGACTCTTCCTCTTCTATGTCAACAAGCTCTTCGTTGTCATCAAATTCTTTCTTTGAGAAACCATGCTCTGCGAATGACTCACTGTCCTCGAATGCATAGTCCTTATCGTTTCCGATAATTGAGTTGATATCTGTATTACCGTACTCACTTGTCTCGATAAGCTCAACCTCTTCTCTGTTCTCATCAAGTACCTTGACATCCAGACCAAGTGCCTGAAGCTCTTTGAGAAGTACCTTGAATGACTCTGGAATACCAGGCTCAGGGATATTCTCACCCTTGATGATAGCCTCGTAGGTCTTGACACGGCCAACAACATCATCGGACTTCATTGTAAGGATCTCCTGGAGTGTATATGCAGCACCATATGCCTCAAGAGCCCAAACCTCCATCTCTCCGAAACGCTGTCCACCGAACTGTGCCTTACCACCGAGTGGCTGCTGTGTTACTAATGAGTAAGGACCTGTTGAACGTGCATGGATCTTATCGTCAACAAGGTGATGCAGCTTAAGGTAATGCATATGTCCGATAGTTGTCTTTCCATCGAAGCACTCACCTGTTCTACCATCACGAAGCTGTACCTTTCCATCCTTGGAAATCGGAACGCCCTTCCATAAGCTTCTGTGAGCTCTGTTTGTTGAAAGGTATTCCATAACGTCCTCACGGAGTGTATCAACATATTTATCATAGAAGATTTCAGCATCTGCGCTCCAGTATGGATGCTCCGCCTGTAAATCCTTTTCAAGCTCTTCCTTATCGAACGGAAGATTTACGTAATCATTTGCAAGCTCAAGTGTATCCTCGATATCTACCTCGTTTGCTCCGTCAAATACAGGAGTTGAGATATTGAAGCCAAGCGCCTTTGCAGCGAGACTCAGGTGAATCTCAAGGACCTGACCGATGTTCATTCGTGAAGGAACACCGAGTGGGTTAAGTACGATATCCAGTGGACGTCCATTTGGAAGGAACGGCATATCCTCAACAGGAAGCACACGGGAAACGACACCCTTGTTACCGTGACGTCCGGCCATCTTATCACCGACAGAAATCTTTCTCTTCTGTGCAATGTAGATACGTACTGACTGGTTTACTCCCGGAGAAAGCTCATCGCCGTTCTCTCTTGTAAATACCTTGGCATCAACAATGATACCGTAAGCACCATGAGGTACCTTAAGTGATGTATCACGAACCTCTCTTGCCTTCTCACCAAAGATGGCACGAAGAAGTCTCTCCTCTGCTGTAAGCTCTGTCTCACCCTTTGGTGTAACCTTTCCTACAAGGATATCACCGGCACGAACCTCTGCACCTACACGGATGATACCTCTCTCATCAAGGTCCTTGAGTGCGTCGTCGCCGACACCAGGGACATCACGTGTAATCTCCTCCGGTCCGAGCTTTGTATCACGTGACTCTACCTCATATTCCTCGATATGAACTGATGTATACACATCATACTCTACGAGACGCTCTGAAAGAAGAACTGCATCCTCGTAGTTGTATCCTTCCCATGTCATGAATCCGATAAGCGGGTTCTTTCCAAGAGCAAGCTCTCCCTGACTTGTTGAAGGACCGTCTGCGATAACATCGCCTGCCTTAACCTTGTCACCCTTAAATACGATAGGTCTCTGGTTGTAGCAGTTTGACTGGTTAGAACGAGAGAACTTTGTAAGGATATACTCTCTCTTATTTCCGTCATTCTCTTTTATGATAATGCGGTTTGACTCTGAAGATAATACCTCTCCGTCTGCCTTTGCAACTACGCAGACACCTGAGTCAACTGCGGCCTTTGTCTCAATACCTGTACCAACTACAGGAGCCTCTGTGGTCAGAAGCGGAACGGCCTGACGCTGCATGTTTGATCCCATGAGGGCACGTGTAGGGTCATCGTTCTGCAAGAATGGAATCAGCGCTGTAGCTACTGAGAATACCATCTTTGGAGACACATCCATATAATCAAATGCTGACTTATCGTACTCCTGAGTTTCCTCTCTGTAACGACCTGAAACTGAGTTACGTATGAAATGTCCTTCGGCATCAAGCTTCTCATTAGCCTGTGCTACGTGGTAGTTGTCCTCCTCGTCGGCTGTCATGTATACAACCTCTTCTGTGACTACCGGGTTCTTAGGATCAGTCTTGTCAATCTTACGGTATGGAGCCTCTACGAAGCCATACTCATTGATTCTCGCATAGCATGCAAGTGAGTTGATAAGACCGATGTTTGGTCCCTCAGGAGTCTCTACAGGACACATACGGCCGTAGTGAGTGTAATGTACATCTCGAACCTCGAATCCGGCACGGTCTCTTGAAAGACCACCAGGTCCAAGTGCTGATAAACGTCTCTTGTGAGTAAGCTCTCCAAGAGGGTTGTTCTGATCCATGAACTGTGAAAGCTGTGAAGAACCGAAGAATTCTTTAACAGCGGCAGTTACAGGCTTTATATTGATAAGTGACTGAGGTGAAATTCCCTCTAAGTCCTGTGTAGTCATTCTTTCACGAACAACACGCTCCAGTCTTGAGAGACCGATACGGTACTGGTTCTGTAACAGCTCTCCAACCGCACGGATACGTCTGTTTCCAAGATGATCGATATCGTCATCTGTTCCTGCGCCCCACTCTAAGTGCATATTGTAGTTGATAGTTGCGAAGATATCTTCTTTAGTAATATGCTTTGGAATAAGGTCAGATATATCTCTCTTTATAGCCTCGATTCTGTCCTCAAGAGAATCATACTCCTCGAGAATCTGTGCGAGTACCGGGTAGTAAACAAGCTCAGTAACACCGATAGACTTAGGGTCCTCAAGCTCAGGAATCCAGCTTCTGATGTCAACCATCATAGAAGAAAGAATCTTGACATTTCTTGTCTCTGTCTGAATCCATAAAGCAGGAACGGCAGCGTTCTGGATCTGTGTGGCAAGCGCACGGTCAACAACAGTACCTGCCTCAGCGATAACCTCTCCTGTAGAAGGATCCACTACGTCCTCAGCTAAAACCTGTCCACTGATACGGTTCTTTAAAGCAAGCTTCTTATTAAACTTATAACGTCCTACCTTGGCAAGGTCATATCTTCTAGGATCGAAGAACATTGCTGTGATAAGGCTCTCTGCACTCTCAACTGAAAGTGGCTCGCCCGGACGAATCTTCTTATATAACTCTAATAAACCAGCCTCATAGCTTCCCTGTGGCTCACGCTCTGTGATTGCAGGGTCCTTGCTGAATGATGCCTGGATCTTTGGCTCATCTCCGAACATATCGAGAATAGCCTGGTTTGTACCTACTCCAAGTGCACGTAAAAGTACTGTGATAGGTACCTTACGTGTTCTGTCTACTCTTACATAAAAAACGTCGTTAGAGTCTGTCTCATACTCAAGCCATGCACCACGGTTTGGAATAACAGTACAAGAATACAGGGTCTTTCCGAGCTTATCATGAGCAATTCCGTAATAAATACCAGGAGAACGAACTAACTGACTGACAATAACTCGCTCTGCACCGTTGATTACGAATGTACCGGTCTCTGTCATTAAAGGCAGATCACCCATGAAAATTTCATGCTCATTAATCTCATCTGTCTCTTTGTTGTGAAGTCTGACTTTAACCTTTAAAGGAGCTGCGTATGTTGCATCTCTTTCCTTGCACTCAGGAATTGTATACTTTACATCATCTTCGCATAATGTAAAAATCTACAAAATCAAGACTAAGCTTTCCGCTGTAATCTGTGATTGGAGAGATATCCGCAAAAGCTTCCTTGAGACCTTCGTCTAAGAACCACTGATAAGAATCCTTCTGGACCTCAATCAGATTTGGCATCTGCAGAACCTCTTTTTGTCTTGAGTAACTCATACGCATGCTTTTTCCGGATGTAACCGGACGTATTCTGTTTTTCTCCATTGACGTTTCACCTCTCGTTTTTATTTTAATCTAGCAAGTATCTAGATAATGATTCAAAAACCACCCCAGTTACTATATCTTGTGGTTTTTCTCTTGTGCACATATTTGCGAATGCATTTTAGTGTAATTTACCTATTGACAAATTTGCATCATTTAAAAAATTGCATAAAAATGCCACTGCACCACAATAGTGCAACGTATACTATACAACAAATCACCGACAATTGCAAGTA
>ENA-OQJJ01000045-OQJJ01000045.1-human-gut-metagenome-genome-assembly--contig:-NODE-45-length-17987-cov-2.902128_pt1 | contig 17987 bp, 24 predicted proteins | sample MGYA00242606_ERZ504772 | MGnify/ENA primary metagenome ERZ504772 (study PRJEB26092, sample SAMD00036363) | human gut metagenome | host: Homo sapiens | study: EMG produced TPA metagenomics assembly of...
GGATATGGCACTTAGCGTATACAAAGGACGGACAACCTTCGACGATATCTCGGTATCACAGTATGAGAGGTACATATAGATGATTACACTTATAACAGGCGGCAGTGGCAGTGGCAAATCAGCATATGCAGAAAAGTATATTTGTCACGTGTCAAATGAAAAGGGATACAAAGAAAAATATTACATTGCCACCATGCAGATATTTGATGATGAGGGACAGCGGAAGATAGACAGGCACAGAAGACTTCGTGCCGGAAAAGGCTTTATTACCATCGAGCAGCCTCGTGATATCCAAAATGCGGTTTCTAAGCTGCAATCAGAAAGCAGTTTAAAAACCGGGCGGTCAGCACTGCTTGAGTGTATGTCAAACCTTGTGGCAAATGAGATGTTTCCACCTGTAGATGCTTCCGGTATGCAGGCTGCCGAAGCTGAAAAAGAGACTTTGGATGACCCTGAAAATATGAATGATTATGAGACTGCTCAAATCAGCCATGTGAGTAAAAAGGTGTTAAAAGAGGTAAGTATCTTAAGTGAAAATGTTGCTGAGCTTGTAATTGTGACAAACAATGTATTTGAAGACGGAGTCAGCTATGATGAATCAACGATGAATTACATAAAGGCAATGGGAATTGTAAACAGAGGGCTTGCTGCGATGGCAGAGCGTGTCGTTGAGGTGGTTGCAGGCATTCCGGTGACGGTTAAGTGAAGCAGTGTGGAGGTTAAGTGTATTATGAAGTTAATAAGGTCGTGCATAGTATCTTTTTCCATGTATTCAAAGATACCTATGCCACAATTTAAATGGAATGATGATGACATGAAGTACATGCTGGTATTCTTTCCGTGGATAGGAGCTGTGATTGGACTGCTTCTTATGCTTTGGAGATATATATACTCTCATTTTGGAGTGGCGGATATCTGCTATGTATGCATAGGCGCACTCATTCCGATAGCGGTTACGGGAGGCTTTCACATAGATGGTTTTATGGATACAATGGATGCGTTTCATTCATACAAACCGCGGGAGGAAAAGCTTGCAATACTTAAGGATTCACATATAGGAGCGTTTGCCGTTATAATGCTTGCAGCCTACGGATTATTATTCATGGGAGCTTTTTCTCAGATAATGAATGATAAAGCATTTATTGTTTTTTTGTGCAGGCTTTTTCATCTCAAGGTGCTTAAGCGGAATAGCGGTTGTGTCATTTAAATCGGCAAAAAGCGATGGACTGTTATTTATGTTTGCGGACACTGCACACAGAACGATCGTGAGGGCAGCACTATACATCCAGCTTGCACTGTGTATAGCTGTTTTACTCATTGTGTCACTGCCTTATGCGGTGGTTATGATCATTGCGGCAGCACTTAGCTTTTTGGTATTATTATGTGAAAACAAAAAAGGAGCTTGGCGGCATCACAGGCGATACGGCAGGGTATTTTGTGTGTATATGTGAGTGCGCCATGGCAGTGGCTCTGGGTGGTGTCTCTTTTATTATTTAGTATATTTGTTTTGAATATAGGAATGGTACGGATAAGAATTTTGATAAAAGTTGTACTATGAATTTGAAAATTTGGAATTGGAGAAAATATGAAGCTTGTGATAGGCGGAGTGGCACAGGGAAAGCTTGATTATGTGCTCGAAAATATGATAGAAAAAACAGAAAAATATGATGTGTATGACTGCTTTTTTCTAAAAGATAATGCCTGCAATGATAAGGCGTCAAACATGGAATGGCCATGGGATTTTGCCGTCGATGATGAGAGTATACTCATAATAGATAAATTCCATTATTTTATCAGGGCTGTGCTTGAGAAAAATCTTCCACTGCAGGAATATATTTTGAAATTTATGCAATTTGCAGAGGAAAATAAGGATACGATAGTCATTGCTGATGAGATTGGAAACGGCATAGTGCCTCTTGATGCGTTTGAGAGAGAGTACAGGGAGCAGACAGGCAGAGCAGAGATACTGCTTGCAAAAAAAGCAGACGAGGTAGTTCGCGTAATATGTGGAATCGGTCAGAAAATAAAATAAACTGTATATTTATAAGACACGGCTGCACTGTCTCAAACAGAGAGCACAGATATCTGGGCAGGACAGATGAGCCACTCGATGAAGCCGGAGTTTTTGAACTAGAAAATGCGCTAAATAATGGTGTATACAAGGCTTTAGAGGAAAATAGCTTAAAGGAGCAGATAATTATTACCAGTCCAATGAGGCGCTGCAAACAGACGGCAGAGATTATTTTGCCGGTCGCACAGCACCATAAAATTTATACCGTAAAAGAGTTTGCAGAGATGGATTTCGGTGAATGGGAGCTAAAAAGACTATAAGGAACTTAGCACAGATATCCGTTTCAGGGACTCATATCAGGCGTGGATTGACAGTGGTGGAACACTTGCCTTTCCAAACGGAGAGAGCAAAAAAGAGTTTTGCAAAAGAAGTATATGTGGCTTTGAGAGGGCACTCACACAGGCATTAGAGCTTAAGAGGGCTATGCCTGATAAAAAGATACAAATGGTATTTTTTGTGCATGGAGGGACTATCATGGCGATAATGAGCCATTACTGTGATATGGATTACTATGATTACCAGGTGAAAAACGGCTGTGGCTACTCGTGTGAGGTGGCGGTTGAGGGCAATGAGATTGTGTTTAATGAAACAGTGCCCATATCGCTATGATTTATTTAAGAAGGACTAACATATGTGTTATCATATTTTTGCATTTATAGCAGGCTTTGTGCTTGATTTATTAATAGGAGATCCGCATTTTATACCGCATCCTGTCAGACTTATCGGCTCACTTATTTCTTTTCTCGATAAGAGGCTTAATTGTGATGCCGGATATAATAGCTCTAGAAAAAAAATTAATCTAAATAAAATATAAAAGAGGCATGCTTCTTGCTTTTACTGTAATTTTTGCAACTTTTGCAATGTCGGTAATTATTATTGTGGCAGCATACAGTATAAATTTATATGCCGGGCTAATAGCAGAGGCTGTCATGACGTGGCAGATTCTTGCTACAAAGTGTCTTCGTGTAGAGAGCATGAGGGTGTACGATGCGCTAAGGACAGATGGAGTTGATGCAGGAAGAAGGGCTGTTTCCATGATTGTTGGCAGAGATACATCTGTGCTTGATGCAGCAGGCGTCACAAGGGCGGCAGTTGAGACGATAGCTGAAAATACATCTGACGGAGTGATTGCACCTATGCTTTACACTGCAATCGGAGGACCGGTGCTTGGCTTTGTATACAAGGCTGTGAATACGATGGACTCCATGCTTGGCTACAAAAATGATAAATATATGTATTTTGGCAGATTTGCGGCAAGGCTTGATGATGTGGTCAATTTCATACCGGCAAGAATCAGTGCATATCTGATGATTGCTGCGGCATTTATTGGTGGCAGGCAGTTTGATGGAAAAAATGCATACCGCATCTTTAAAAGAGATCGTTTCAATCATGCAAGCCCAAACTCAGCCCAGACAGAGTCTGTATGTGCGGGAGCTTTAAGGGTGCAGCTTGCGGGTGATGCAGTGTATTTTGGGAAGCTTGTGAAGAAAAAATACATAGGAGACGGTCTGCGTGAGATAGAGTACGAGGATATAAAGCGTGCAAACAGGCTGATGTATATTACTGCGTTTTTGTGTGAGCTTTTATCTGTGGCGGTTATGAGTCTTGGTTTAATATTGCTTTGAATATGAAAAATTGATGTAAGAATAGATGGAGGACTTGAATGAAAAGCATCCATGGCGGAGACATATACAACAATAAAGTAAATATGGATTTTTCGGTAAATATCAATCCTCTTGGCATACCGCATTCTGTTAAAGAGGCTATGAGTGATGCACTTTCGTATGCAGACAGATATCCCGACATGGCATGCAGTGGTCTTAAAAAAGCGATATCAGAGTATTTCACACAGCAAGGCTGCAGCATACAAAGCGAGGATGTAATTCCCGGAAACGGAGCCTCAGAGCTTTTTATGGCGATAGCTCATGCCATAAAGCCCAAAAAAGACAGTGCTTCTGGCCCCGGGCTTTTCGGTTATGAGCATGTGCTTCGTGCAGTCGGCTGTGATATCGGATATTTCCTGCTGGATGAGCAGAGTGATTTTTCTCCTGCTGCACGGTTGGATGCTTTAATGGATATGCTTACAGATGATACAGATATATTTTTTATCGTCAAATCCAAACAATCCGACAGGGTATCTTGCAGACAGCACTTTCATGAAGCAAATAATAAGGGCATTGCAAACAAAAGCATATTTATGTGGTGGCAGATGAATGCTTCATGGGCTTTTTGTGAAAAAAATTATTCTGTTTTGTCACTTTTATGTGACTATGACAATCTGATTGTTGTAAGAGCCTTTACCAAGCTTTTTGCTATTCCGGGAGTAAGGCTTGGATATATGCTCAGTAAAAATGATGCAGTAAGACAAAAGGTTCAAAGAAATCTGCCGGAGTGGAACGTGTCTGTCCTGGCACAGATGGCAGGAGAGGCATGCATTAGGGAATCAGAGTATATTAAAGAAACGGCATCGTATGTGAGCGGACAAAGAAGGCTGCTGTCAGATGGACTAAAAAAGCTTGGGTTTAAGGTATATAAAAGTGATGCTGATTTCATACTGTTTTACAGCAAGCTTCCATTATATGATATACTGCTTAATAAGGGAATACTGATACGGGACTGCTTCAACTATGTGGGGCTTTCGGAAGGGTATTTTCGTGTGGCAGTAAATACTTATGATGAAAATGTAAGATTATTGAAAGTGATAGGTGAGTGTATTGAAAAAAATTAAACAGTTAGAGCCGATGGAGATTGAAAAGAGGAGCTTTGAGATAATTTCACATGAGCTGTCTGAAATGCAGATTACGCTGCCTGCTGATCAGGAGATGATACAAAAAGAGTCATACACACGAGTGCTGATTTTGATTATATACAGACGCTTAAATACTCTAAGGACGCCGTTGCTATTGCAAAAAGGCTGATATCAGAGGGCGCTGATATAGTGACTGATACCAACATGGCTCTTTCAGGCATAAATAAAAAATATCTGGCAAAATTCGGTGGACAGGCGCACTGCTTTATGGCTGATGATGAGGTCGCTCTTATTGCAAAGGAGAAAAAGACAACGCGCGCGGCAGTAAGCATGGAGTTTGCATCAAGGATAGATAAGCCTGTGATTTTTGCGATAGGAAATGCACCGACAGCGCTTATAGAGCTGTACGATATGATAGAAAAAGGAATATATAAGCCTGCATTTGTAATCGGTGTGCCGGTGGGCTTTGTCAATGTGGAGGCAGCCAAGGAGCTTATTATGGAGACCGGCGTGCCATACATAGTAAATGTCGGACGAAAGGGTGGCAGTAATATTGCGGCTGCCATATGCAATGCGCTGATTTACAGTCTGGTTGATAGAGGCTGATTCATGAGGAAATTTAGTGATTATGAGATATGGATTTACCACAGGAAGCTGTGCGGCGGCGGCATCAAAGGCGGCGGCATATATGCTTTTAACCGGAAGGCTAAAAACAAATAACGATTCAGACACCTAAGGGAATAGCTTACACGGCTGATATCACCGACATAAAAAGAAGTGAAAATGAGGTAAGCTGTGCCGTGATAAAGGACGGAGGGGATGACCCGGATGTGACCACCGGAGCCTATATATATGCTTCTGTACGGATTTTGCATTCCGATACCTGTGCTTTAAGCAAAAAAAAAGCAGGATTTGGCTATCATAAATATTGACGGTGGTGACGGAGTGGGAAGAGTTACCAAACCCGGATTAGACCAGCCTGTCGGAAATGCGGCTATCAATCATGTGCCGCGTGAGATGATAGAAAAAGAGGTAAGGGAGGTCTGTGAGCTTTTGGATTTTAAGGGGACACTTGACATTACAATCTCGGTTCCAAAGGGAAAGGAGCTTGCAGAAAGGACCTTTAATCCAAGACTTGGGATAGTTGGTGGTATATCAATTCTCGGCACGAGCGGTATTGTTGAGCCCATGAGCTCACAGGCTCTTATTGATACGATAAGGGTGGAGCTTAGGCAGAGATATTCGTTTGGGTATGATTATGTGGCGGTTGCTCCGGGAAATTACGGTCTTGACTTTATGAAGGAAAGCTATGGCTATGATCTGGACAGGAGTGTCAAATGCTCCAACTTTATCGGTGAAACAATTGATATGGCTGCAGATATGGGCTTTAAGAGGATGCTTTTGACAGGACATATAGGAAAGCTCATAAAGGTAGCAGGAGGCATCATGAACACTCATTCGAGGGAGGCAGACTGCAGGATAGAGCTTTTGACGGCATTTGCGTTTAAGTGCGGTGTAGCGCCCGAATACATAAAGCACATTATGGACAGCCTTACGACAGAGGAGGCCTTGGCGGCACTTAAGGAAAGCGGCAGGCTGTATGAGGTAATGGATTATGCGATGGAGCGCATATGCTTTTATCTGGATAAGAGGGCAAAGGGCAGACTTGAGATAGACTGTATCATGTATTCAAACGAATTTGGTGAGCTTGCAAAAAGCAGAAAGGCAGAAAAATGGTTTACTTTGTTGGCGCAGGAACAGGCGCAGCAGATTTAATAACAGTACGCGGAATGCGTCTTTTACAAAAGGCAGATGTGATAATTTATGCAGGCTCGCTTGTTAATCCAGAGCTTTTGGACTATGCAGGGGAGGGCTGTGAAATATATAACAGTGCAAAAATGACACTGGATGAGGTCATCGCAGTCATGAAAGCTGCTGAGGCAGACGGAAAAATTACTGTGCGCCTGCACACGGGAGAGCCAAGCATATACGGCGCAGTGCGCGAGCAGATGGATGAGCTTGATTCTCTTTTAATACCATATGAGAGCTGTCCGGGCGTGAGCGCGTGCTTTGGAGCTGCTGCATCGCTCAACATTGAGTACACGCTCCCCGGTATTTCCCAGTCGCTCATCATCACACGCATGGAGGGGCGCACGAAGGTGCCGCCTAAGGAGAGCATAGCAAGCTTTGCCTCACACCACGCTTCCATGGCGATTTACTTAAGCACCGGGCTTTTAGAGAAGCTTACGGAAAGTCTTATTGAGGGAGGATACGCGGCAGATACACCTGCTGCAATTGTATACAAGGCAACCTGGCCACAGGAGGAGGCATACGTGTGCACTGTCGCCACACTGGAGCAGACTGCGAGAGAGCACAATATCACAAAGACAGCGATAGTGCTTGTGGGGGATGTCATAGCTCACCGGCATTACGAGAAATCAAGACTTTACGCACCGGATTTTTCGACAGAGTATCGCAAGGCTTCAGTAGAGTCAAAGGATAACGATTGAAAAAAGGCGTGAATATATAAATATGGGAAATATATGGGAACTGAAAATATGAAAATTTGCATTGTAAGCTTCACAAAAAAGGGCTATGAGCTGTCATGTGACATAGCTCATAAGCTTGAAAAAAGTGCATATGAGGTGGAGGTTTTTACCAAATGCTCGAGATTATCGGATGAGAATATTAAAAATTCCACCGATGAAAATTTTTAGAAATACCACCTACATATCACAAAATATATCAGACTGGACAGCTGCACAGATGAGTGAAAAAAAGGCTCTGATTTTTATCGGGGCATGTGGTATTGCAGTGAGGGCTATAGCTTCTTCTGTAAATAACAAGCTTAAAGACAGTCCTGTTGTTGTGATAGATGAGCTGGGGCAGTTTGTTATTCCGATTCTTTCAGGGCATGTGGGAGGTGCCAATGAGCTTGCGGTATTATTAGCTGCACTGATGAATGCCACACCTGTTATAACAACCGCTACTGATATCAATAATAAATTTGCAGTTGATGTTTTTGCAAAGAAATGCAGGCTTGCAATAGTCAATAAAGATGGCATTGCCAAAGTGTCATCAAAGGTATTGTCGGGGGAAGTGGTTACTATGTCGGTCGACTGGGAGCACATCCCGGCTAAGCATAGGCAGCTTATAAAGGCATTTTTAGATGAAGCTGATATGAGTGCTGATGCAATAAAAACAGTGGACTTCCCACCTGTTTACGGAGCTGATATTGTAGTATCATGCGAAAAAGCAAAGGACCCTAAAAATGGCAGTATTTACTTAAAACCCACACAAATTGTACTTGGTATTGGGTGCAGAAGGGATACAGCGTTTGAAAATATTGACAGGGCAATCAGACAAAGTCTTTTAAAGCTGCAAATAGATATTTCGGATATAGACATGATTGCATCAATAGATGTGAAAAAAGATGAACCGGGAATAAAGGAATTTTGCGAAAGAAACAGGATAGAATTTGTCACTTATACCGCGGATGAGCTCATGGCGGTGCAGGGAGAATTCAGTGCTTCGCAGTTTGTCAGGGAGCATGTTGGAGTGGATAACGTGTGCGAGCGTGCAGCAGTGCTTGTATGCAGCAGGGAATGCAATAAAGCAGGAGAACTTATCTATAAAAAACATAAATATGACAGGGTAACGGTTGCGGCAGCAAGGTATCCTGATTAATCATAAATGAGGGGCAAAATACCTTTTTGAACTTCATATTATTAAAAAATTGCAAATAGCTGCATGGTTATATAAAATTAGTAGAGATGGAGATTAACATGAATAAAATTTACATAGTAGGTATGGGACCGGGCTTTGAAAGCATGATGACAAAGCAGGCGATTGACGCCCTGGAAGCGAGTGATGTCATAGTGGGATACACCGTATATATAAAGCTGCTTGGAGAAAAATTCCGGACAAAAGAGCTTTTGACCACTCCGATGCGTCAGGAAAAAGAAAGATGTCATCTGTGCTTTAAAAAGGCACTTGAGGGCAAAACAGTCTCCCTTGTATGTAGTGGCGATGCCGGAATATACGGACTGGCCTCTCTTATGTATGAGATTGGGCAGGAATACGATAACGTAGAGCTTTCGGTAATACCCGGCATTACAGCGGCAAACAGTGGTGCGGCAGTGCTTGGAGCACCATTAAACCATGATTTTTGTACCATCAGCTTAAGTGACCTGCTCACGCCTTGGGATAAGATTGAAAAGCGTCTTGTGGCTGCTGCAGAGGGTGATTTTGTCATAGCACTGTACAATCCGTCGAGCCACAAGAGAAAGGACTATCTGATGAGAGCCTGTGATATTCTGCTTCGTGCAATCGAGCCGGATAGAGCCTGCGGTTATGTCGAAAATATCGGACGTGAGGGAACAAGCTATACGGTCTGTACCCTCGGTGAGCTTCGCAGTGCACAGGTTAACATGTTTACGACAGTATTTATCGGCAATGAGGGTACACAAATAATTGACGGAAAGCTTGTCACAAGGAGAGGATATCAGATTGAGTAAAATACTGATTTTTGCAGGAACAACAGAGGGACGTAAGCTATCAGAGCATCTGTGTGAAAGAGGCATAGAGCATACGGTTTGCGTGGCAACAGAATACGGTGAAATTGTGCTGCATGAAAATCCGTTCGCGCATGTTCATATGGGGCGTATGGACAGCGAAGGCATGAGAAGCTTCTTTGCGGAACAAAAATGTAAGCTCATAGTGGATGCAACCCATCCGTATGCAGCCATTGTTACCGAAAATATAAAGCAGGCAGTTTATGCGTTTAACGAGGCATGTGCTGTTACAGACAATCAGGCGGATAGTAACATATCAGAAAATATCGAATATGTGCGTCTTAAAAGAGATACGGATATATCAGCAGATTATGATAATATCCGCTATTTTGAGGACAATGAAGCATGTGCAAAGGCACTTAACAATACAGACGGAAATATACTGCTCACAACAGGAAGCAAGGAGCTGTCAGTGTATTGTAAAACCTCAGACGTCAGGGAAAGATTGTATGTGCGCGTGCTTCCGGGGCTTGAGAGCATAAGCTTGTGCATGCACAATGATATTACAGGAAAGCACATTCTGGCATTGCAGGGACCGTTTAGCACACAGCTTAATGAGGCGCTTATTGATCAGTATGACATCAGATGTCTGGTCACCAAAAAAAGCGGTGCGGCCGGGGGCTTTATTGAGAAAATAGCTGCCGCAAAAATAAAAATATTCCGGTCTATATTGTGGGACAAAGCGTGCAGGATGATGGAATGTCATTTGAAGCTGTTTGTGAATATATTGACAGAAAATATAACAGGCTTCATATCATGCTTGCCGGCATTGGAATGGGAAATGATGCTTGCATGACAAAAGCTGTTTCAGATGCAATAGAAAGCGCTGATATTATACTTGGCGCAAGCCGTATGATAGAAAAATACAGTGCGAAGATAGACAAAAAGCCGTATTATCTTGCAGAACAGATTATTCCTTATCTATACGAAATTTGTGCAGATACTGAAAAAATCAGTAATGTTCTTATATTATTCTCGGGAGATACAGGCTTTTACAGTGGAAGCAAAAAGCTGTATCTGGCGATAAAAAATGAAATATCTGAAGGAAAATTAAATGCGGATGTGTCAATCCTTCCTGGAATTTCATCTGTGTCATACATGGCGGCAGCGGTCGGTGAAACCTACAACGATGCGTATATATGCAGCATCCACGGAGTAAAGCTGTCTAATATTACATCACGGATTAGCCACCATGCAAAAACGTTTATGCTGATGTCAGGTGTAAAGGATGTGAATATGCTTGGACACCTATTAAGCAGTGACGAAAGGTATGGTTTACAAAAATGCTCGGTAACTGTGGGATACCAGCTATCATATCCGGATGAAACTATATCGCAGCTTTCGCCACAGGAATGCAAAAAGCTTAAAAGGGAGGGATTGTATATCTGTATGATAAAAAAATCCCAATCCGGTTGCAAAAAATGTTACACCGCAGCTAAGTGATGCAGCATTTATCCGTGAAAAGGTTCCGATGACCAAAGAGGAAATAAGGCATGTAAGTATCTGCAAGCTTCATTTGAAATCGGATTCAGTGCTTTATGATGTGGGAAGCGGAACCGGCTCCATAGCGGTAGAGGCCGCATCACTTTCCGATGATATGGAGGTCTATGCCATCGAGCAGAAGGAAAATGCCGTGCTGCTTATCACACAAAATAAAGAAAAGCATGGACTTGAAAATATCCATGTTATAAATGCAAAGGCTCCTGACGGAATGGACACTCTTCCGGTGCCGACACACGCATTTATCGGAGGCAGCAGCGGCAATCTAAAGGAGATAATAGAGGCTCTTAAAGCAAAAAATCCACATATCCGTATAGTGATAAATGCAATTTCCATGGAAACAATTTGTGAGATAAAGGAAATATTGTCGGCATATGATGTGAAAAATGAGGATATCGTGCAGCTGCAGGTCAGCCGCTCAAAGCAGATAGGACATTACCATCTGATGCAGGCAGAAAATCCGGTGTGGATATGTTCGTTTGAATTTTAACCGGAGCTTTTATGCTACAACTCGTAATAAATCATCGAAGGCTAATATTTTAAGATATATGATGAAATAAAGGATGAATACATGAAAATAAATCGTTTTATGATAGCCGCACCCAAAAGCGGCAGTGGAAAAACAATGATAACCTGCGCTTTACTGCAGCTTTTAAAGGATAGCGGAAAAAACGTATTGTCATATAAGTGCGGACCTGATTATATTGACCCAATGTTTCACAAAAAGGTGCTTGGCGTATCATCCAAAAATCTCGATACTTTTTTTACGGATGAAAAGAAAACAGTGCAGCTTTTCTTAGACTGAAAGAGCCGATTGGTGATTTTGCGGTGCTTGAGGGCGTGATGGGATTATATGACGGGCTTGGCGGAATATATGAGCAGGGTTCGTCATACCATCTGGCAAAGGTGACGCAGACTCCGATAATACTCGTGGTGGACGCAAAGGGCATGGGAAAGTCAGTGCTTGCTCTTATAGCCGGTTTTTTGCAGTATGACACTCAGCACTTGATTAAGGGGGTTCTGCTCAATCGGATGTCGAAGGGCTATTATGATATCATAAAGCCTCTGATAGAGAAGGAGCTTTCCGTAAAAGTAGTCGGATATTTCCCGGAACAGAAGGATATCGGGCTTTCAAGCAGACATCTGGGGCTTGTCATGCCGGATGAGCTTTCAGATATAAAAAAACAGCTCAATGAAACTGCCGACAGACTAAAAAAGACAATAGATATGGATTTGTTTATAGATATAGCAGACGCGGCAGATGAAATCGGTGACAGCGAAAATGCAGATGTATATAATGAAAAAAATATAGGTAATTGTGATCAAAATGAATTTTCACAAAATAAAGCAATAAATACCGTAAACATAGCTGTTGCAATGGACGAAGCATTTTGTTTTTATTATGAAGATAATTTGAGGCTTCTTGAAAAATGCGGAGCACAATTACGGTATTTTTCGCCACTGCACGATACCGGCCTTCCAGAGGATTGTGATGCAATGTTGCTTGGAGGCGGTTATCCGGAGCTGTATGCAAAGGAACTGAGTGAAAATGTATCTATGCTGAATGCCATAAAAAAAGCTTTTAGAGCCGGAATGCCGATGGTTGCAGAGTGTGGAGGGTTTATGTATCTTCACGCATATATCCGTAACATCTGTGATGATAATGATAAAAAAACAATGCTGATACACAAAATAATACAGATATACAAAATGATATGAATAAGTCGAAGCTTGTGGGGGCACTGGATGGTGGGTGTCATTTTAAGGGAAAGCTGGTCAGGTTCGGATATATTGAGCTTGCGGAAAAGCATAGCAATTTTCTACCGCCAAATGAAAAAATAAAGGCGCATGAATTTCATTATTACGACAGCACCGATAACGGAGCCGATTGTATTGCGACCAAGCCGGCCACAGGCAGAAGCTACGACTGTGTGATAAGCCATGATAATTACTGGCTTGGGTTTCCACACCTGTATTATCCGTCAAATCCGCATTTTGCAGAGAGCCTTGTGAGAAAAGCATATGAATATAGAAGGAATAAAAATGGAAAACTCTTATAAATACTTTAAAAACACAGATTGCAAATATTTTCCGTGTCACAAGGGACTTTCGGATGACTTTAATTGTCTGTTTTGTTATTGTCCTATGTATAGTATGCCAAACTGTCCCGGAAGTAAGACCTACATAGAGAAGAATGGCAAAAAAATCAAGGTATGTACAGACTGTACGTTTCCACACAGACCGGAAAATTATGATAAAATCATACAGATTTTGATTAGGAATAATAATAACTGATTTATGGCCTAAAGCCGTTCGGAGGTTTTGCATAATATAAAAAATATGGCAGGAAGGAGATGTTTTATATGCAGATTATCTTACAGAGAGGTCTTCCGTTTGAAGTAAAAATACCATCTGCCAGACCTGTTGATATCAGCGCATTATCAGAGGTAGAGTTCAATGAAGAATTAGAGAAGGGATATGCGGATATGCAGGCTGGACGGACAAAAAATGCTAAGAAAGCCTTTTCTGATATTCGCAAAGATTATGGCTTATGATATATGAAATAGAAGTATCAGAACAGGCTGACAGTGATTTGAGAGGAATTTTTGAATGGTTGTAACAATACTTAGAGTAATGTATGCAGGACGTGATATAGACAATCAGTTAAATATACACACAAAGCAATAAGAAATATGATATAAAGCAGTCTTTCACATTTAGGTTCGACTGCTTTTTTGTATCATTTGATGCTAAGCGTGAAATGAAAAAATGGCACAGTAAACGCCAAAATCAATTTAATAAAACTTGAAAACCCTGTAAAATCAAGGGTTTTAAAAATTACTTAAAATAATTAGCACTCATCTCTTAAAATGAAAGTCGATTTTTGTCCTGTCTTGTGTATCCAGAAAGTGGCTATTTTACAGGCTTTCTGGGGCATCAGTCGTTTTTGTCTGGTGCAGGAAGATGACGGATATTATTTCAGTGCAGATTCTTGGTTTACAATTGGGATTCTCGGGTTACTATTTACCGTGATTTTAAATGCGATATTTCGGAATTGAATTACGATTTTTGATAGATTAGATTGTTTGAAACGCATTTTTATGATATGATGATAAGAAACAGCTGATAAGTAACAGGTGATAAATACCATGTGAACAGATATTTCAAGCAAATAAGATTGAGGTGAAAAAATGGCAGTTAGTTACAAGAAATTGTGGAAATTGTTGATTGATAAAGAAATGATGAAGAAAGATTTGCGTGCAATGACAGGAGTTAGTACAACAACGATGTCTCGATTATCAAAAGATGAAAATGTAAGTACAGAGATTCTGTCAAAGATATGTTCTGCTTTGAATTGTGATGTGGGAGATATCATGGAATTTGTTCCTGATAAAAAAGAGGAGCAGTAAGGAGGTACGGGAACATGGATCATTCTTATCCTTATATTGCGTCTTTGACCAGAGAGCCGTTCCTTTTCTACGAAATGCGTTCTACCGCAAAGCTAATGGCAGAAGGAAATTCCGATGATGCAATTGTTAAAGAAATTGTAGAGCAGAATCTTTTTCAGTATCCAACGGAAAAATCTATTACACGCATGGCGAAAGCCTGCATCAAACGGCTTCATGCACTGGAAGATGATTCTCTGGTTTCTGCGATTGCTTCACAGCCGACGGATGTGGCAAAACAGATTTGTCTGTATGCACTGATGAAGCAGAGTCGACTGGTTTGGGAATTTATGCTGACCGTCATTGGCGAGAAGTACAGATTAAGGGACACGTCTTTTGGTAAGATAGATTTGAATACATTTTTTATGCGCTTGCAGGAGCAGAATGATACCGTGGCTTCCTGGAGCGATACTACAATAACAAAGTTAAAACAGATAATTGCCAGAGTGCTTGTTGAAACAGAATATCTCGACAACCTCAAGGCAGATCATTTGAATCCAGTATGGCTGCATCCTGTTTTGGAGAATGCCATCAGAAGCAATGGTGATATGGCGATACTGCCGGCGTTTAATTGCTTTTCTTAGGAGGTAGCCAATGAGTGACATAAAAGAACGCCTGGACAAAGTTCGGGCATTGATTCAGGAACCGGAGTTCCTGGAAGGCAAAGGACTCAGCAATGAGGTGAATATCAGAATCTTCTGTTATGAACCGGAGAATGAAATGGTTGTCCGTCATTTTGTGAATCAGCTGGAAACTGATCAGTCCTTAGATTGCCATTTGATCGTTTGTAATTTATATAAAACATTTCTCTCTATCTGCGATGATATGGACATCACAGATGCAATTCCCGATATGGAAGAAGCTGACGGAAGTGCTTATCTTCTGGAGCAGCTTAACTCCGCAATCGGCAATGGAGAGTTCATTGATAAAATCCAGTATGAGCCACACGAACCGGGTGATGTGCTGATGCTGACAGGTGTGGGCGAGGTGTTCCCGTTTATGAGAATCCATACGTTATTGGAAGCCTTGCAACCGTATTTTTCGGATGTTCCGATTTTGGTTATGTATCCGGGTGAGTTTGATGGTCGTCATGTAAAACTGTTTAATCGTCTGACACCAAATGATTATTACCGGGCATTCAATGTCATAGATTAAGGGGGATAAAGCCATGATGATTCGAGATATGTTTGCGGATGACATTAACCGCAAAATCAATGGTGTAATTAAAGTAGATCAGGCTACTGATGATGTAATCGAGCAGGAGTTAAATGAATATGTCATTACCAGAGAATTGAAGAAACATTTCATTACGTTCTTCAACTATTACGGTGATGCTTTCGACCAGCCGACAGCCGATATGGGTGTTTGGATTTCCGGTTTCTTTGGAAGTGGTAAATCTCACTTCTTGAAAATGCTTTCCTACCTTTTGGAAAATAAAGAGGTAAAAGGCATTCGCAGTGTGGAGCGTTTTCGTAAAAAGTTTGAGGATGACCCGGCAACTTTTATGCTGATCGACCGTGCCACGAAGGGGCAGACGGAAACCATTCTTTTCAATATTGATATTGAGGGATTCAGCAATAAAGATAAAACTGCGGTTCTTCGTGTATTTGCGAAGATGTTCTATAACCATCTAGGATTTTACGGTGAAAATCTGAAAGTTGCCATGATGGAGCGTTATATTGACCAGCAGGGTAAGACAGAGGAGTTCCGCAGAGTTTTTGAAGAAAAGAAAGGCAAGCCTTGGCTTGAAATGCGCCGTGCCTTTGCCTTCAATGGAAAGTTCATCATCCCGACACTGATGGAAGTTCTTGATATGAGTGAGGACGATGCCAAGGCGTGGTTCAATGATAAAACCGCAACAGAAATTTCTATCGCACAGCTTGTGGAAGATATGAAAGCCTATGTAGATACCAAGCCTGCCAACTTCCGTCTGCTGTTTATGATTGACGAGGTTGGTCAGTATGTCGGTACAGATACTGATATGCTTTTGAACCTCCAGTCTCTGACTGAAAAAATCGGAAGCGAGTGCGAAGGTAAGATCTGGGTGATCTGTACCGGACAGGAAGCGATTGATGAAATCATCAAAGTTCGTGCCGATGAGTTCTCCCGTATCCAGGCTCGTTTCAAGACAAGATTGAGCTTATCTTCTTCCTCCGTGGACGAAGTTATCCAGAAGCGTATTCTAAAAAGAAAACAGAAGCAGCCAAAGACCTGGAAGGTGTTTATGAGCAGAATGATTCTGTCCTTCGTAACCTATTCAGCTTTAGTGGCTCTATTCTGGACATTAAAGGCTACTCTGGTCCGAGAGAATTTACAGAGAACTTCCCATTCGTGCCGTATCAGTTTATTATCATGCAGAAAGTATTTGCTGAAATCCGGAAACACGGAAATTCCGGTAAGCACCTGTCCGGCGGTGAGCGTTCCATGCTCTCCGGTTTCCAGGAAGCTGCACAGAAAATTCAGGAGAAGGATGAGTATGCACTTGTTCCGTTCTTCCGTTTTTATGATACCGTACATACTTTCTTGGACGGCTCTATCCGCCGAGTGATTGAGCGTTGCCAGAAAGCTGCTGACAATGGTGATGGTATCGAACAACAGGATGTGGATGTACTGAAACTTCTGTACTTGATTCGATATATTGATGATATTCCTTCCAATCTGGACAATATCGTTATCCTTATGGCAGATGATATTCGTGTGGATAAGATTATCATGCGTGAAGCTGTCCGTGGATGCCTTGACCGTCTGATGAGCCAGAACTATATCGGCAGAACCGGAGACACTTATAACTTCCTGACGGATGAAGAACAGGATATTCAGCGTGAAATCCGGGATACCAATGTAGATACCGCTTCTATCGTAGAGCGTATCGCTCAGATGATTTACGGTGATATTTTCACAACCAAGAAGTTCCGTTATGGAAAATATGACTTTGCTTTCGATCAGATGGTGGACGGCATTACAGTTGGAGTGGCAACAGGTGGTATGCGTCTGCGTTTCCTGACCGTTGCTACCGATGCTATTGAAAAAACAGATTACCGTCTGATGGCGGAGTCCAAAGGTAATGAAGCAATCGTGGTTCTGGCTGATACGCCTTACTATGAATCTCTGGAATCTGCTATGAAGATTCGTAAGTACGTAAAGCAGAGAAATGTAAGCCAGCTTCCAAAAACTGTGCAGAAAATTATCAGTGACCAGCAAGACGAAGCCGGAAAATATGAGCTGAGTGCCATGAGCGAATTGCAAAATGCTATTGAAGGGGCGCAGTTCTATGTAGACGGTGAGCATCTGGAAATCAGAGCTGGAAATGCTAAGAGCAAGATTGACCAGTCGCTTGAATATCTGGTTGCCCATGTATATAGCAAGCTCGACCTGATTACAGATAATGCAGGCAGTGATGTAGATATTATTGCGATTCTGACAGGTGCGGTAACGGCACTTCCGGGCATGGAACCGAACCGTGATGCTGCTTCTGCTATGGAAGAATATCTGGAAATGCAGGATGTGAAAAAGTTGCCGACTTCTATGGCAGATGTGCAAAGCAAATACAGTGCGATTCCGTATGGATGGAAAGAAATCGATATTGCTGCGGTTGCGGCACAACTGATTTATTCCCAGAAAGTAACCATCAAGTATGCAGGCAATAC
>ENA-OQJJ01000047-OQJJ01000047.1-human-gut-metagenome-genome-assembly--contig:-NODE-47-length-17791-cov-2.541384_pt1 | contig 17791 bp, 20 predicted proteins | sample MGYA00242606_ERZ504772 | MGnify/ENA primary metagenome ERZ504772 (study PRJEB26092, sample SAMD00036363) | human gut metagenome | host: Homo sapiens | study: EMG produced TPA metagenomics assembly of...
CATTCCATTTCATCGTTTCCTTTGCTTGTTTTCCCCAAATGCTACTGTACTCGTCGAAACAACTTCTTTAACTTAAAATATCTATCTTCCCCAAAAAAACGAATCAGCTTTCTCTTCCATCTCTGCTTGTTACCCGCCCATGTTGCTGCGTAATGATGAATCGACACTGTTTCATCACAAAGTAAATTCTTTGTATTACCCGTCGAAAGCGGATCAAAAAAACGTGGCGGATATACCGTTACTTCTTTTAGGTAGGTAATATCTTCATTACTAACCTTACCAAATGAACGAATCACCTTATCATTAAGCCACGGACACGCAAATGTGTCTTTTTTTCTGATCTGTAAAAGAAATCGAATCATAGCATTCCATCATCTTTTGTACCACTGGACTTGATTTTTGGGCACCAAAACCAAGTCCAGTGGTACATAGGGATTCAGGTTGCTGAATCCCTATGTAACACTGATTTTCTAACAGAAAATCAGGTTTTTTCAGAAGTTCAACATCAGTATCTAAATAGATTCCGCCGTTATCATATACCACTTTCAATCTTGCATAATCCGAAACAAACGCCCATGCTTTTGCTTCATACGCTGCTTTCATAAACGGATGGCTATTCACATCAAAATTTGACTCATCCCATCGTTTGATTTCGTAATCCGGGCAATATTTTTCCCATGTTTTAATACAATCTAAAACATCTTTCGGTAGTGGTTTTCCGCCAAACCAGCAATAATGAATCATTTTGGGTATCATTTTATTTCCTCTACTATTTTATGTTATTTAATTCTTTTAGCTGGGACACCTGCAACAATTGCATGGGCTTCAATGTCATTTACTACTACAGCATTCGCACCAATAACAGCACCAGATCCAATATGAACACCTTTTGTTATCGTTACATTGGCTCCACACCAAACGTGATCTTCAATAATTACCGGCCTTGCAGTAAGTTCACCTGTCACGCCATTACCACCTATCACATGGTCATGGTCGATGATAACAATATTATTGGCGAACATACAATGATTTCCAATCGTTACCTTCTCTGCACAGGTTATAGAGCAATTATGATTAAAAAACACATCGTCGCCAATCGTCAGTTTTCCATCATTTACAGACTTTAGATACAATGGGCCTCTTGACATTAAAAACCGTCCAATTGTAATAGATCCGTTACCTATAACTTCAGTCTTGAAAGCTCCTCTAATCGAATTGACCCATTTTACTTGAAGCTTCCCATGAGCACAAACTTTGGCACAGAACATCTTCCATGCACTCACTAAACCAATGTAAAACTTGTGAAGTATTTTCATAATACTTTCAGCCTTAATCCTTCATATGTTGGCATATTAATCCCCTTTCATAAACTATATGTAGCTTAATTGTTAATTTTTTTTCTTAATTTTTCTTTTATTTCTTTTTAGTAATTTACACTCATAAATATTCTCAACCAATTTTGCGGATTCTTTAATATCATAACGTGCAATTTGCTTTACATGTTGCAAGCGATATTGCTTTCTCTGTACTTCTGTCCTTTGCCCCATTGATAAAATTGTATCTGCCCATATTTGTGGATCATCCTCTATTGATTTCCAAATAATATCCCCAAAATCCACCTCTCGTGTTACTTTATCCGACACGATACAAGGCAATCCTGAAATTTGTGCTTCGAGAAGCACAACAGGTAACCCTTCAAACCTAGAGGGTAAAGCAAAAACATCCATAGCAGAATATAAATATTCCGGATTCTCAGTTGCTCCCCAAAAGATAATACGGTCTGCGCATGCTGTATGCTGTGCCTGATTTCTTATCTCCTCCAAATCTGGCCCATTTCCCACCAAAAGCAGTATTGCTTTATCATCTTCATATGACAGCTTCTCAAAGGCGCGAATTAAATAATTTTGATTTTTCTGGTTGTTAAATTTGCCTATATGCCCAATTACTAAATTATCGCCCACCTCTAGTTTTTTTCTAATTAATAATCTAGTCTCTGAATTTAAAGCAAATGCTTCGGTCTCAAAGGCATTCGGTATAACCTTAAATGCTCCGTTGCCATACATCCACTTTCCTGCAAGTTCGCCACATGCTAAATAACAATTTGACACCACTTTCAAAAACGGTTTTAGCGTCTCATGTAACAACGGATGTGAGCAAGTTGTATTATGGCTATGAGAAATTCGTACAGGTACACCTGCTAACATAGCGGTAAAAAGTTCTACGGCGATTAATGTACTGCTACCATGTACATGAACAATATCTGGTTTCTTTTTTTTAGAAAAGAATAAATAGTCTTATAATACATGTATACATTTTTCTGTTTTTGTGGCAGCTTACACAATTCTATGTTATTCTCTTGACATGCTTTTTCATAGCCGATGTCATAAGGCTCTCCAGCGGCAATCGCTACCTGAAATTTATTTTTGTCCAAGTTTGTAGCATAATTTATTACTTGGGATGTTACTCCATTTCTATCAAAGTATGAAGTTATCATTACTACTTTAAATTTTCTCATAAACAATCTCTTTTCAAATAATTTCTAGCTTTAGTAACTTCGTAGAGAAATCAATCGGATGTTCTTTCAAATACTTAACAGTCTTTTTCCTTTGAGAAGGATTGTTATATAAATACTCAATTTTATCTGCCAGATCTTCCGCACTCAGTTCAGCAATGTATCCATTGATACCATCTTGTATCTGCTCTCTTGCTGAAGGAATGTCCGAAGACAGAATTGGCAAACATAATGCACGTGCCTCTACCAAAGTAATTACATACCCCTCATGGCGAGATGGTTGAACATATAAATCGCAGTGCTTCATATATGGGTATGGATTTTTTTACGTACCAAGAAACACAAATTGATTTTCCAGACAGTACTTCTCTACTAATTTCTTTAGCTTTTTTTCATCTCTGCCACCACCAATAGCATACCATGCAAAATTGATTTTCCTCTTCTTCAAAATGCTTGCTGCTTTTATAGCAATGTCATAGCCTTTCTGTTCTGTCAATCGACCAACAGTTACAATATTAAAGCTTTCCTTGAACGGTATTATCTCATCTTGTTCAGACTTTCGCTTGATTTCTTCAATATCAATTACATTATAAAATACGGCAGCCTTATCTTTATAATGCGGATACTCTCTACAAAATGCATCAACAACTGCCTGGGACACGCCATAAATCTTGTCATATTCGCATAAGTATTTTTGAACGCTTTTCATCCAGTATGGTTTTTCATCATGAAGCCATGTTGCCTTTTTCTTTGCTTGTATTTTCGTCGCCAAGAAAGCTGTCACAAATGAACCATATCCATAGAAGTCAATAGCAATGTCATAAGTCTTTTCAAAAACGTTCGTCACACAATTCGAAATAAAATCATAATATGCAATAAATGAGTTAACCGATAATTTTTTCAATACCTTTGCCGGAAAAGCATACATTGAAACCAGTGATTTTGCAAAAGAACTATTAAAAGTCAACTGAACAATATTAACATTCTTTTTTAGACGGTAAGCATATTCATTGTCCGAATCAAGCAATACAAGTGTTATATTGTAAAGTTCTTCGGGAAGTGCATTAATTAATTCTATCAAAGCCACTTCAGATCCGCCGCCACCTAGTGACTTTGCCATTATTAGTAATTCTTTCATCAGTTTTCCCCACCAAACAAATCGTCTACCAGTTTTTCAAGTTTCTCATTAAACTTGGCATTATTACTACTCATACCATGTCCCATGTCGGCAACAATCTGATCATAGTTCGTTATGATATCTCCCAGTGTATTAATGTCCTCCACTGGAATAATCGTTCCCATTCTCTGAGCCACATTCCTTGCAAACTCAACCTGATGATTATTTACATGCTCGTTGAACTGGTGCTGACGCGGCACAACAATAGGAGTCTTACCTATTTGTAGTGGCATGATAAAACTTGCCGGACCACCGTGAGTGATTACAATACGGGCGTCGGCCACATTTTTCACCATCTGCTGATATGGAATCAACTTACTCCACTGACAGTATTTCGGCTCGTATGTACTAAATCCAGTCTGGATAATTACATCTTCGTTTATAATGCCGTCTTTCTTTAATTCATCTATTTTCTGAATCAGCCGATTAAATGGCTGCTCATGTGTTCCTACCGTCACAAAAATCATTTTCTCGTCATCTACTTAGAATATACTTCCAAGGTTAACCGCCTTTGGATAAACCTTTTTCTGCTCTTCCCACTGCACAACAAACTTGTCCACAATGGGGTAAACCATCTTTCCTGTCATTGTCGGTTTATCAATTCGATCAAAAACCTCGATGTAAACCAACTTTGCGCCCATCATTTTACCAATATAAAAAAACGGGACCGCAACTGCTGCACCGCAGGAAATAATCAAGTCTGGCTTTTCCTTATGTAACACATTCCATGCAATCTTGGTATTCTTAATAAGAGCCTTTAGACTCCGGTTTGTCGGATAATAACAAGGATACATTTTTTCACCTTCGAGCCGGCTTCTTGCATCCTCCTTATCAAAAGTGACCCAGAAATGATCTTTGTCCTTCCAAAATGGCTTTAACATATATAAATGTGTCAGGTGTCCTCCTGACGAACCAACTAAACATACTTTCATGTCCTCTGATCTCCTTCATCCCAAGATTTTTTATGTACACATCCGTATGGATAGGATTTCCCAATATGATGGTTTTCTATATTGCCCCATCACTTTGCATAATACTTACAACAGTCTTAAAAATAATCCTCAAAGTCCGTGATATTGCTTCTGCCACTCACCTGCCACAGCCCGGTCAGTCCCGGTCTGAATGACATTCTGGCTCTGTGGTGTGGTTCATACTTCTCCCACTCGTCGAGTGTCGGTGGTCTAGTACCTACAAGGCTCATATCTCCTTTGAGGATGTTCCAAAACTGCGGCAGCTCATCTATTGATGTCTTCCTGATAAACTGTCCTATGCCGGTTTTCTTTGTTCCATCCGGCAGTATCTTATTGCCTATGATTCTCGGGTCAAAGTCCATCTTGAACATCATTCCGTCGCTCACCTTGTTTTGTGCCATGAGATCCTTCTTTCGCTCCTCGGCATCCATGTACATGCTTCTGAATTTGTACATCTTGAACTTTCTGCCGTTTCTGCCAATTCGCTCCTGTGCGAAGAAGATTGGTCCCGGTGATGCTATATAGATTGCTGGTCCCACAAATATCGTCACTATCAAGGTGATGATGCATCCGACCAGCCCTCCGAGTATGTCCATGCCTCTTTTGGCAAGAAGCTGTGTTGTTCTCGCATAGTTCAAGCTGGCTGTGATGACTGTGTAGTCACCTATTTTTTCTATCTGATTAAAACTGCCTGCCATGACCTTGTTTTTGGTGATGCCTCTGTGAACAGCTATTCCCATCTCCAAGAATATGTCTGCCATTTCGTAGGGATATTCGCTCTCCGCACACGGTGGGATAAGCACCTCGTCCACCCATTCCTCACAAGCGTAGTCCACTATCCCGTCATGGTTTGCAACTATTGGTATTTCACATATTGTTTTGCCATTCAGGTCGGCATCTGTTGCCGCTGCCACTATCTGTGTATATCCAAAACCATTTTCCTTAAGTCCCTGAAGTGTCTCCCTAAGGAGCTTTTCCGGTGCTATGACAAAGAGTGATTCTTTTGATGAAGCAAAGCCTCTTTTTTTAATATTTTCTTAAACACCATTCTGCCTAAGTACGACACGAGAATATATATTGGAATCATGATGTAGTAAGACATACGCGAATATATCTCACCCATCTGTGTGGTAAACAGGAAGAAGGTTGTTATTATTTCCACAAATACCACATGCTTACATGTAACTATGAACTCATCGAGATAGCCTCGCTTCAATACATTTTTGAAGGCATCGGATACTATTTCCACGAAGAAATCTATGAGCAGGAATGCTACTGCCAGTATCCTGTAGTCTTTATCTATGTATGGATTGCCAAGTCCAAAGCGCCATATGTATGAGACTATGAATGCTATCTGCATACACAGGACATCTAAGAGCATGAAATCTATATGCTTTGTCCAGCCTCTTCCTTTCTTTCTGTACATTTTTGTGTCTCCCTGTATTTCTTGATTACCCTATTTCCAGTTCATCCCTATGCTGTCGAGCCTTGCTATGCGCTCTGTGTCGAGCACCATGCCGCTGGCCTTTCGGGTTTTTTCTTTTGCATCTGATATTTGATATCCAGCGTCCCAGCTTCACTCCGTCTGTGGAATATGATACCGGCACGTCTAGATTGCCGTTTTTCTCGTAATATGCTTTCGCAAGCTCAAACTTTCTGTTCCACTGTATAGCGGTCTTGCTTTCTGACCTGTAGCCTATGCTCTGCAGGCGCTGTAGCTGCTCGTCTGTCATTGAGTGGCTATTGGTCTGGTTTGACAGCCACCGTCCAAGCGGTATGCCGTCTGCTGTGACGTACTTTGCAGGTACTTCGAGGTTTCCATACTCCTTGTAGTAGGCTTTGGCTGCGCTGTAGTACTCTTCCCACTTCTGCTTGTTGTGGTCCCATATCATGCCAAGCTCCTCGAGTGCTTTTCTCTGCTCATCGGTGAGTGCCTGCTCTATGCCGTACTTTTTTACCTTGAAGCGCATGTTGTTGATCCATGAGCCAAGCCTAAAGCCTGTAGGCGATACATATTTGGCCTTGATGTCCAGATTACCATAGGTATTGCGGTAGCTTTTCAGCTCTTCCAGTACCTCCTGCCAGCTTGAGTCCGTGACATCCCATATCATGCCTATATCATTTAGCTTTTGTATCTTTTCCCAGGTGAGGTTTCCGGATATATTGCCTGACTTCACACGCCTCTGGGTGTTTATCCATGCTCCCAGTGTGAGGCCTGACCCAGTGACATAGCTCTTTGGTATCTTGAGATTTCCATTTTCCTCATACCACTGCTTTGCTGCCTCATAGTATGTATCCCAGGCACTTCCCAGATTTTCCTGCAGGCGCATGAATATTTCCCTGCTGTCCTTGGTCTCGTCTATAATGCGGAATCTGTCTTCAAAGTGCTCTCTTGGCGAATGAGTGTCCGGATACAGCAAAAAGGCTTCCTGCATTTCGTTTTTCTAGGCAGTCTATGCAGTATAGACTGTCGAAATTGTTGACCAGGTCAAATATGACCGGCTGATTTTTGCTTCCTGCTGACAGTGCTCTGCCTATCTGTTGCAGATAGATGATTGGTGACACCGTAGGGCGAAGCAGTATTACTCCGTCCACATCGTCCACATGTATGCCCTCGTTCAGCATGTCTATGCAGTAGAGGAGCTTTAAGTGGCTTCCTGTGTCCTTTTTGAATTCGGCAAAGGCTTTACCGGTCGACGCATCGTTGTAGTACGCTGTGTATATGTGTGGCTTTTTGTCCACCTTGCTAAACCAGTCGCCTGCCTGCTCCTTCATCTCATCCATATGCTCTCTGCTCGAGCAGAATACTATGTATTTGCCATCAGGCTTTGTCATCTGTCTTGCAAAGACCTCTGCGAGACCGTCAGCCTGCTCGAGTGCACGCTTTAGCTGCTCTAGAAGCTTTTCGTTTTCCGATACAAGTCCCGGGTTTGATAAGCCCTCGATTCGTTTTTTCAGTTGTTCGAGTTCTTTCTTGTATGAATACATGGCTATGACATATTTAGGCTCCGGAAGTATTTCCCTCACGATTGCTTCTCCGAGTGTCATCTCTGAGGCTATATTGCCCTCAAAGAGCTCCTCTGCCATATTACGTTGGTTGTCCAGATAGCGTATGTTTGTCGCTGAGAGCCCCAGGCGCTTTGCCTTCGGATATGCTTCCAGAAGCTTTCTCACACTCTTGCCCCACTCTGCGGCTCCACAGCGGTGGAACTCATCGAGTATGATATAATCAGGGTGTAGGGTGTCTATGCTGTCCTCATGCTTCATGAGTCTGCTGTACGACATGTATTCTATGTTTGAGAACTGTGTGTCTATGTTCTCAAGCTGTGTCTTGTAGATGTACTCACTTGGCGATAGCCATAGAAAGTGCTTGTGCGGATGCTGCTCCACGAGCTTGAAAGCTATCATCGACTTGCCCGTGCCTGTCGGATGGATGACGGCTGCCATCTGCTTTTCCTCCAGCATGGTCTCGACTGCTCTGTATGCATCTTCGTTGTGCTTGTAAAGATGTATGCTCATTTGCTGCCTCCGGGTGAAACACTACATTAAAAGGGAGGTTGGATTTCGCAGATTATTACAATCTGCGAAATCCAACCTCCCTTATGTATAAAATAAGCATTTTATATAAATATGACCATTTTTCTGACCATTTATGGGATAACTATAGAATTGATTGCGGAGCGCTTGGTCTCCAGATTTGGATGCACATAGCGATTCAATGTAATATTTACATTGGAATGTCCAAGAATCTCACTTACACTCTTAGCGTCGGCGCCGCTGCTGATACAATTTGTGGCAAAGGTGTGGCGCAATGCATGAAAGTGAGTATTCCCGATACCTGCTTCTCTTATATAGATATGAAATCTATTCTGATAAGTGCGGGGATCCATAGGCTGATTTTTCTTTAGAAAATAAGAGTCACCTTTCATTGAAGTGTTATGATAATCTGACAGCTTGTCATATATAAAGTCCGGGATAGGAATCTCACGAAGTGAATTTGAAGTCTTTGGTGAATCTATATATAAAGAAGTCTTTCTCGTGGCTGTGTGGTTATTTTGTGATGAATCGGATGTGTGTACCGTATCTACCGGAAGTCTCTGCACTGTGCGATTGACATGCAGAGTGCGACTAATCATATCGATATCTTCCCATTTCAGGGCACAAATTTCTCCTAAACGCAGCCCCATAAAAAGGCACAATAAAATACCGAGCTTATAGATATCAAGCTCGGTAAGAAGATACTCGGTTAGCTTTTGCTGGTCTGTTGTATTGATTGTATTTATGTTGTTTGAGGATGTGACGGATGAACGCTTTGACCTGTACGACAGATGAATTTCTCCGGTGCCATATGTTGCAGCTCCATATGCAAGGATTGAGTTGAATATACAAAGTATGCTCTTTGTAACGCTCTCACCGGCTGTCTCAGGCAACTCCTTGAGTATTTCATTCTGATTTAACTCATCTATGACGCTTTCTCCCCAGTTCGGTTTGATATATTTATTGTATATAGTAGAATACTTTTGAATGGTAGAGCACTTCCGGCTGGATGCTATACTTTCAAGCCATTTCTCAGCGACTGCTTTTACGGTGATAGCGGACTGCTTTGGGGCTGCTGTTTGATTAAGTGAAGCAGCTTTTGCTGTAAGCAGCCTTTCTGTTACTTCCTTATAGCTGTGGCCGTATACCGATTTGCACTTTTTACTGCCGGCTGTGTCTACTATGTAGTAACGCCCCTCCCAGCGTCCGTCGGTTCTCTTTCTGATGTTGGTTCCTCTTCTTGACATAATGTATGCCTCCTTGTGATTATTTATTTCAATAGAAGAGGAATGAAATACTTAATATTTATCTGTTTTCCATATGTCTTTACCATTTTGGAATGCTCTCAGCTTTGTGAGTTTCTTTTCATATAATGCTTGTAGCCTTGGGATACGCATATGACGTTCGATTAAATCTTTTTTATACAAACTAAAATCCATTTCTGCTTTATCAATATTTACAATATTTCTATCCTTTACATATGATAGAAGCCGTACTTCTTTAGAAATAAAAGAATGTGTCTTTATCTCATCAATACGAATTGAACCAAGATGCTCGTATGGAATATTATAGAACATAGAATTACCGGAATCATATATAGGTGCAAATCCAAGTATTTCTAATGTGTCAGGATTTCTAACTATAGAAATATTATTCATGTGTCTGTCGGTATTTGAAATGAGATAGTCAGTCATTATTTCATAATCCATAAAATAATCAAACTCTTCTTCTTTTATTCCCAAACCAAGACAGACCTTTTTCAATGGATAATAATATGATTCATTTTGCTTAAGCTTGACTGATTGCAATAATTCCCATGCACTGATACATTCCAGATTTTCTGAGCAAAAATCGTATGAAAGACATCCAAGTCCTTCAATTCCACCTTCTACTGTTAACAATGTGGGAGTGTATACTGTGAAATTTTCAAATTTTTGTTTTCTATGAAGTTCTGTTGCAAATAGTTCGTTTATACTTTGCTGGTATGATTCTCCATAATTACCTTTAATCATATATCTGCGGCCTGAAGTGTCAATACACCTATTTTTTCTGAAGTTCTCCCTGTGAAGCAGCGCTAGTTAAATTTTGTTTTCTTCCTTAAATCAAGTAAATTGTCCTTGTTTAGTGTTATTTCACCAAATGTATCTACGAAATCATTTGTAAACAGATTTACATCTTTCCATTCGATATCTTCACCACGAGGTTTAATCCAATAACAATCCGACAAACTTAAGGCCAAATTATCTACCAAAGCACTGTTTGTTGAAGAATATCCAAGTCTTTGCAGGGCAGTCTTAGCTCCGTGCCTCGTCTTAGGAATAGCTCTGTCCTTCCACCAATCATGAAATTTCATATCATTCATCTGTCCACCTATAGGAAAGTGGGCAAGAGCTGCTTCATTTTTTCTGTAATTTCCGAGAGTTCCCCCTTCTGTCAGCTCCATCAGGCAAACAGGTATATCTTTATGCATTAAATAGTATTCTTTAGCTATTTTCTTCGCCATATATTAACTCCATATAATATCTTCTGTTTTATCAAGTCTACAGTCACGATTAAATTTATCAACTATTTCATAATAGGATTCAAACAAATCAGCCAACATATAATGAAAGTATTTTTTTCCTTACACCATCAAGATCTTCACCTATCTTGTATTTTTGTACCTATTGAATCAATTAAATACCCAGCGTCTCTGTTATAATAATAAATCTTACCGTTATTATCTTCAATTTTACACATATTATTATTATCTATCGGTAACTGGTTGGCAATCAATTTTTATAATATACGGTGTCGGTGAGCTTTCTCCCTGCTCCCATTTCTGCAATGTACTTATTGGTATATTGAACATCTTTGAAAAGCTACGTTGCGAAAGTCCGGTAGTATTTCGTATTTCCTTAATGTTCATAATAACAAACCTCCCATAAAAAATATATCCAATTTGGTTACTTTTTTTGTTATTATACCCAAATCGGATATATAATGTCAATATAATTTAATTTATTTCTGACCACAATTTTGACCATCTAAAACTAAAAAATATATAAAATTCAACCTGATATTTTATTAAAATTGTAAAAAGACACAAAAAAAGATACAATAGTTGACATAAAACGACTCAAGTTTTATTATGTATCTAGTGTTTTTTAACAGAGGTGATTTTCGCAGATTGTAATAATCTGCGAATTTTTTTTATATTCTTTCTGATTAGGCAATAGCAAAATATCATGAAAAAAGAGAGCGGGCCGGCGAATGGGAAGTTCGCCGGCCCAGATTTACACTAGGAGCAAAGTTTATACTTTGCGGAGATAAAATATGTTTTTCGTGGCCTTTCATGTTGTCGCGGCCACGCTATAATTCTGATTTGCTTATACCGCTGCCAGCTTCTTTCCAAGCTCCTCGCAGGCTGTCTTTGCATCATCGTCCGGTGCATCCTGGCAGATAACACCCTCGCCGCCTACTACTGTAGCTCCGGCTGCTGTCATTCGCTCTACCCAGTCGCGCATCCACTCGCCATCGCCCCATCCGTATGAACCGAACAGACCGATTGTCTTGCCTGCCACGCAGCCCTCAAGCTCTGTGACAAACGGCTCCATCTCGCCCTCCTCAAGTACCTCTGCACCCATTGCAGGGCATCCGAGTGCGAATGCTGTCTCTAATTTAAGCTCATCTATTGAAGCACTGCTTACGAATACGATTTCTGCTTCCTTTCCGGCATCTGTGACGCCCTTTGCAACTGCCTCTGCCATTGCTGCTGTATTGCCTGACTGTGACCAATAAACTACACTGATTTTGCTCATTTTAATTCCTCCTATACCGCAATCTGCTGCGGTTCTTCTTTATATATTTCCAGTATCAGCCTCATATCTATATCCTCGGCCAATAGCTGTATGACACTTTCCTTCGCCTTTTCAAAATCCTCAAACATCTTCTTTTTGAGTGGTACGTTGCGGTACACCTTCCAGTATCCTGAATACAGGCAGCCGCATCCGTTATGCTCTATAAAGCCTCTCACATCCTCTATCGGATATCCAAGCAAAAGCCCCATCTCATGCGGAAACTGCTTGTGTTCGTCATTCAGATATGCTTCGTAGTGTTTTTTGAATCTAAGTAATATCTTGCCGAATGAAAAATCCTCATATCCCGCTTTCTTTAGTATGTCCAAAGCCTCTGAATTATTCAGATATGCTTCTAAGAGGCTCCTGCGGAATAAGAGGAAGGCGGTTTTCTCATTCCTTGCTGCGAGCCTGAAATGCGATATCCCGGAAGCTCTCAGAATCACTCTCATGGCACTCTCATCAGCGCTGTCTATCATGAGCATATTTGAAATTCTCGCTCCTGTAATTAGTGGGGCACACTGGAGGGCAAGCTGCATTTCCACACTCTTTAAATCCATGCTCATAGCAATCTGAAATACTTCCTGGCACATTTTGGCTCCTTTCGTGTTAGTTATCTCTAACCTGAGTTAAATATATCTTACTTATACCTATATGTCAAGTATTTTTTTGCCATTTTTACACTTTTTATTCTCAATTAATTGCAACAAAAAACACACTAAGAATCTTTAATTCTCAGTGTGCTATCCTTATTGCCGTTCTTCTTTTTATACAATTCATTAATTCACTTATTATAAAAATTGTACCTATTGATATATCACAGCCTCTCCCCCAATGCTTTGCAACGCTTTCTGCTAAAAGCAATGCCATACGCTATAATATCACATCTGCCTTCATTACGAAGAGCCTCATCATATCTCTTTTCCTTAATCTGTGCCATGGCAATCTCACAGGCCGTATCAAGCTCCTTTATATTCCTTGCATACTTCACCTCGATTACAATTCCTGCATCCGGATTTTCCGGCATAATCATTATGTCACTAAAACCGTCTCCCGACTCACGATTTGACTTAATTAGCCAGTCCGGATTACTTCCTCGCAGCAAGCCAAGAAGCAGTCCATGGTAGAAATTCTCCTTCATATCATCAGGTGCCTTTGTATCTAGTATGCTTATCATACGTCCCATCACAATATTGAGCTGCTTTGCAATCTTTGTCTCATCCTTATCAATAATTGCCTTTGATAAAAGCTTCATAGTATCATTATCACTTGCTACCACACTCTTGAACCATTCCTGTATCTGGAGGATAAATACCTCTCTCACCTCTTTGTTTGGAATTACAAGCTTATATGCATAGCTTTCGCTATCCGGCATCTTTACATCTCCTGCCTTTGTAAGATATCCTGTGGTGAATAGCACACTCCACATATTGTCTATAGTGCTTTCTATTTCATCATAGGTCAGGTCGAGTCGTATGCTCTTTACAATTGTCTCGCCTGCAATAAGGCGCTCTATTTCATCCTTTGTTGATGAGTCAGCTTTACTGATGAGCCTTCTCACCAGACTGTTTCCACTGCTGTTTATCCAATATGTCTGTGGTCTTATATCGCTGTCATCACACAGACGATCCACATGATTGATCACATCCCATGGACAGTAAACATCAGCCTTGCCAAAGTGATACCCATCATACCACTCCTTTATATCATTGTAATGCATGGACATATTATAATCCTCGAGCAGCTTTCTCACTTCATTGTCCGTAAAACCAAACTGCTCGTCAAACCTCGCATCTGTAATAGACATGACCCTAAAATTATTAAGACCTGTAAAAATACTCTCCTTGGATATGCGCAGGCAGCCCGTAAGGACTGCAAACTGCAGAAATTCATTGGTTTTAAGGGCCATTCCAAAAATTCCCCTGATAAGTGAGACCATTTCATTATAGTATCCATTCTGAAATGCCTTGTCCAAAGGGACATCATACTCATCTACAATGATAATTGCTTTACGTCCAAAGTGTGTAAACAGCAATTGCGACAGAACCTGCAGACTGGATATAAGGAGCTTTTCGTCCATGGCATATTTTCCGTCATTCACTGAAATAATTGCATTATAGCGATTTTTATCATTTTCAGAAAGCCCTTCACTATCCTTAAGAAACTTAAATCGCTCTGCTTCCCTGCTGATAAGCTCAATAATCCTGTATCTTGCCTCATCAAATGATGTACCCTCAACACTTTTCAGTGAAAGAAAAACGACCGGATACTTTCCCATATATTCTTCACAAAGCTCTTTATTCCCCGAAATATACAGACCATCGAACAGCGATTTATCAGTACCAATCTCAAAAAAGCTCTTAAGCATGCTCATATTGAGAGTTTTTCCAAAGCGGCGCGGTCTTGTAAAAAGAGTCACCTCGCTCCAGCTTTGTAATATCTGCTCTATGAGCCTTGTCTTGTCCACATAATAAAAATCTGATTCCCGCAGTTTTCTGAAATCATCGATTCCGACCGGTAACTTCATCGTGTTCATCATAAAAGCCTCCACTAAAAAAATCCACTATACTCATTCTAGTATAGCGGATTTTTCTAAAAATTACAATTCCTATAAAACCAGGCTTATGACACCTGCACTCTATACATATTTTTGCGGTCAATCGCTCCAATCTCTTCGAGCGTATTGATCATCCGATACACCGTAGCAGTCCCGATAGAGTGATCTATCTTCGATGCCCGGTAATAAATCTCTTTGCAGCTTCCGCACTCGCCCTCGAGGATTACATCAAGCAAAATAAGTCTCTGCTTTGTAATCCTGCACCCGCTGTCCTTTAGCTTGCCAACGATTACCTCTTTTTGCTCTATTGCTTCTTTCGACATACATCCTCCTATCGTTACCGATGCCGGCAGATGCAGCTTAAACGGCAGATGAGTTCTTTCCATGAAATGCCCATCCTGTACTTCATACACACCATGCCGTGGATTAATGACAGCCCTTGCAATGGCTGCAGTCCATTCCACACTGCAGGCTCTTGCCTGCTTTCTTTGTATTTGATTATTGTCCTGATTACAAGTGCAACTATCACTACGAGAATTGCAATTACAATGATATCAGCCAGCATGTCATCATCTCCTATTACTACAAATGCTACTAATTATACTACTGTGTTATTTCTTTTCCTTGAAAAATCCTATTATTATCTTTACGGCAAGCCCCAGCAGGCATAGAAGAACTATGACTGCTATGAGGTCTGCTGTGTTAAATTCCAAATTGATTCTCATTTAAACATCTATTACACGTTTGATGCCGCAAATGAAGAGCTCTTTACTGTTGCCTTATTAGGGTCTTTTCTGAACAATAAGTATAATACACCTGCAAGGAGTACAAATGCAACTACTGTCCAAAAGTTGAAGGCTACCTCACCTATGCAAAGTCCCACAATCTGGTAGAACATAAGTGTTACACAGTAAGCTGATACGTTCTGGAAAATTATTGTAAACCAGAAGAACTTACGGTTGTTAAGCTCTTTTGCAGTTGTTGAGATAGCTGCAAGACATGGTGAGTCAAACAGGTTGAACAGTAAGAATGATACTGCTACCATTGTTGTTGGGAAGAATGCTGCAAACTGATCATGCATGCTTACTGCATACTCTTCTACCTCTCCAAGTCCTGAGAGCACACCCATTGTTGAAACGATACCCTCTTTTGCCACAAAGCCTGAGAGTGATGATGCAACTGCCTGCCATGTATTGAATCCAAGTGGTGCAAAGATAACTGCGATTGCAGATCCGATTACTGCGAGTAAGCTGTTTTCTGTGTCAACGAGTCCGAATGCGCCATCCTGGATGCCGAAGCTTGAAAGGAACCACATAACTGCACAGCAGAGGAAAAGGATTGTTCCGGCCTTCTTAATGAATGCCCATACTCTCTCCCATACGTGTAACAGCACACCCTTTACTGAAGGGATATGATACTGTGGGAGCTCCATTACGAACGGTGCAGGTTCTCCTGCAAATGCTCTTGTCTTCTTTAAAATGATACAGTAGATGATTGTGAGGCCGATTCCTGTAAAGTACATAAGAGGTGCCATCCACCAGCAGCCGTCACCCATGATAAAACCTGCGATGAGTGCGATAACAGGAAGCTTTGCTCCACATGGGATATTTGTTACTGTCATCATTGTCATACGACGGTCTTTTTCGTTCTCGATAGTACGTGTTGCCATGATTCCAGGCACACCACATCCTGATCCGATGAGGAATGGGATGAAGGACTTTCCTGAGAGACCGAATCTACGGAAGATTCTGTCCATGATGAAGGCTACTCGTGCCATGTATCCGCAGTCCTCAAGGATTGAGAGGAATAAGAATACGATAGCCATCTGTGGTGCAAATCCGATAGGTGCACCAAGACCTCCGATGATACCGTCAACTACAAGTGATACGAGCCATTCAGAGCAGCCTACATTTTCCATGAATGTCTGTACTGCCGGCTGAATCCACTCACCAAAGAGTGTGTCGTTTGTCCAGTCTGTTACAATTCCACCGAGTGATGATACTGCAACATAATATACAGCCCACATGATAAGTGCGAAAATAGGCAGTGCCAAAAATCTGTTTGTAACAATCTTATCAATTTTGTCTGATACTGTCTCTTTTCCGGCGCGTGCCTTCTTTACACATGAGCCGATGATTGAAGATATGTACTGATATCTCTCGTTTGTGATGATACTCTCTGTGTCATCATCGTATTTGTCCTCGAGAGCTTTAATCTCTGCGTCTACGTTTGGAGCACTCTTTAATACCTCAGAAATCTTTGAGTCACGCTCTAAAAGCTTGATTGCAAAGAATCTCTTCTGGTTCTCTGCTACTGCAAGACCAAGCTTATCCTCGATGCCTGCGATTGTGCACTCCACATCATCTGCGAAGTGATGTACCCTCTGAACGGATTTACCTGACTTTGCAATCTGGATTGCCTTCTCTGCAGTCTCCTTGATTCCTGTCTTCTTTAAAGCTGAAATCTCAACAACCTCACAGCCAAGCTTCTCGCCGAGTGCCTTGATATTGATTTTGTCTTCCGTTTTTTCTTACGATGTCCATCATATTGACAGCCATAAGTACCGGAATGCCAAGCTCGATAATCTGTGTTGTCAGATACAGATTACGCTCGATATTTGTTCCGTCCACGATATTGATAATCGCATCAGGCTGCTCTCCGATTAAGTAATTTCTTGCAACAACCTCCTCGAGAGTATATGGAGAAAGTGAGTAGATACCCGGTAAATCCACCAGGTCTACATCCTTGTGACCGATAAGCTTTCCCTCTTTTTTCTCAACTGTAACACCAGGCCAGTTACCAACATACTGATTGGCACCTGTTAAGGCATTGAACAGTGTTGTTTTTCCGCAGTTCGGGTTTCCTGCGAGAGCAATTTTTACTGCCATGTTTTAATCTCCTTATTTTTGTTTGCTCATTCTGCCTATAGTTTGCATTTACTAACCTATAGGCAAAAAATTTACTCTACTTCTATCATAGAGGCATCGTCCTTACGAAGTGATAGCTCATAGCCTCTCACTGTCACCTCTACCGGATCGCCAAGCGGTGCCACCTTGCGGATAAATATCTCAACACCCTTAGTAATTCCCATATCCATGATACGTCTCTTGACTGCGCCCTGGCCTGTGAGCTTGACAACCTTGACTGTCTCGCTACTTGGCTTGCTTTAATGTCTTCATGCTGACTTACTTCCTTTTTTAA
>ENA-OQJJ01000051-OQJJ01000051.1-human-gut-metagenome-genome-assembly--contig:-NODE-51-length-16540-cov-3.343325_pt1 | contig 16540 bp, 17 predicted proteins | sample MGYA00242606_ERZ504772 | MGnify/ENA primary metagenome ERZ504772 (study PRJEB26092, sample SAMD00036363) | human gut metagenome | host: Homo sapiens | study: EMG produced TPA metagenomics assembly of...
TGTTACATCACCTACTAAAACCTTTGCGTTTGCATTAGTTACATTAAGTTCATGCTTTATAATAGCAATCTTCTCATCTAGCGCAGCAATTGTCATTGCGACCTCGACATAATCATAATCAGGAACAACTGGCTCCTCATTAATTGCCGCAACATATGTGCAGGCCTCTTCCTCCTTGTTCAGCCAGAAAGCCTTATCCTCTTCCAAACTCTTAAGCATTTTATTTGCATATGCTGATGTCATTGTTTGCATATCTTTTCTCCTCTCTACTTTTCCTGATTTCTCCTGTTCTGATATCAGCATAAAGCCTTCCGCTAAGTTTGTCATTGTACTAACAGTTTAAAGGAAAATCCCCATAAACGAACAATATCCCCGTCAATGACGAGGATATCTTCTATGCTGGTGTGCAGTAATCTGCTTAAGATTACAAAATTGTCTAAGCTCGGTAATGATCTACCTGAAATCCATTTGTAGACTGCTTGTGGATTTTCAAATCCCATAGCATTCTGCACGTCTTTCACGGTATAACCATTTTCCACGAGCAGTTTCTTAATCTGTCTTCCTGTTTCTTTTTGCAGGACCTGCAAATACATTGGTTTCATCTCTTTGTACCTCCGTAATTTTCTTCCATCCCGAATCACAAGTTTACCTGTAGATGATTAGTATAACGGATTCTATTACTAATTGCATTAAACTTTTGGTTTAAGATTTACTAATAACTCAATCCCACAGGTCATAGAAATATTGTTTAAGCATATCTATAGCTTCATCCTTACACTTTCTTCTATATTCTTCCAAACGCTTTTCTTCTTCGCGATATTTATCGGAAATCTCTTTATACTCAGGCAACTCATCCATAAAATGAATTGTTCCTCCGCCACCGCGCTTTCTATTTTCCTCTAATTCTTTCTCAGTTTGAAGTTTATTTCCAAATAATCCAAATCGTTCCGTAAATTCATCCATTGCTTTGGAATGCGCTTCATCAAATGGATTCTTTTGTGAGCATGTATCTTTCTCCGCTTCTCGCCATAAAAATATCATTTTGTCTAGAATGCAATTCCACTCCTCATGGCAGGTATCATTTACAAGAATTCCATTTTCATTGGTATAGTTTTCTCCCAAATATCCTGGTGAACCCGTTCTTGTATCTTTCAGTGTTTGCAGCATATCCGGAATAAGCGTCTGAAGAAAAGAAAACATCTCCCAAACATCACAATCACAATAGCCCCTTGTAATACGCTGTTTACTCCACTTTACGCATTTAAAAAAATGTTTTATTTTTGCCAAGATTTTGCTTTTCTTTCCGAGACCTGACATAGCAAAATCATATTTATTCCATATATTCATTGGGTCTCTTACTTCATAGCTTTTGCTTCTTCTCATTCCAATCCATCACTTTCTATTTTTCAAAGCTTATTGATAATCTAGTTTTCTATGTAGAAACTCCTCTATATCCTCAAACATTATCTGAACCTTATCTCTTACCCTTGATGTATGATAATGCCCAGCATAAGGATTCCTTCAAAATCAGCTTCTCCATCGTATGTTCCTAGTCCACGAAGTCTGCTTCGAAGCGAAATAGCTCCAGCAACTGTGAATTTTCCATATGATGTTGTGATTTCTGTTTCAGCATTGGATGCAACAATAGCTGCATCAATTTTCTGGAATCGTTCAATCAAATCAACAATCTGCTGATATGCCGACTCCGCTTCTTTCGCATATTCTTCCTTGCCAATGCGCTTTGAATATACTTTATCCTCATTTGGCTTTATGGTATCCACAAAACTTGCTTTGTCAATTTTATCTGATATCTTCTTTACTAGTAGGTCTCTTTCGTCAAGAGCCTGTGTTACTAACATCTTTTCGCTCATAAAAAATCCTCCCTTAAAATTATCTCTTAATATAATTCTAAGGGAGGATTCATGTAATGTCATTGAACTTGTAGTTCAAAAATTATGCTGCATTTAATTCTCTCATTTTCTTATAGTAGGTATAAACTCTTCTCTCCTGATCCGTAAGACATGCATCCATTTGACTTTTGTTCTTCCAGCATTTCCGCAAACAATTGAATCCATAGGAACTTGAAGCATTTTGCTAATTGCATACAGATTATCGACTGTTGGCACACTAACGCCATCCAACCATCGATAAACACTCTGCACACATCCAAACCCTAAATATTCTTGAATATCTTTTGGTTTTACTCCTCTCATATCCATAATTCTTCGAAGATTAACACCTGTTTCTTTTTTATTAATTGTTGGAAACATACTATCGCCTCCTTTGCACTAAATTCTTGTTCTACTCAGTTCTTACACATACTTTCTTCCCCGAAAAAGCAATTCCAAACTTCAAGATTTCCGTAATTCCATCCTCTTTCATTTCAGAATCGTATCGCAACTCACCAATTTGCTTTAATGTTTCATTAGACCATTTTTCAAGCTCAACATCGCTTAATTTTTCTTTCCACTTTAATTCCAAAATAATACCAGGATACCTTTTTTCTCTTGGAATTAAAGAAACATCAAATCTGCCATCTCCAGATTCTCGGTTCGATTTAATCTTATACTGATTATCCATTAATGCTATTAATCCTAGCATCAAACCATGATAAAATCCTTCAGCTCCACCATCGAAGAAGCTAATTGATTTATCCATATATTCCCCAATAGCGCTCTGCAACTTCTTGTAATCATTGGCATAAAGACTTTCTGCAATCTTATTTGCTGTAGTCCTTGTAATTGCTCCAGTTTGCAAGAAATGTGACAAGATTTCACTCTTATATACAGCTGCAATCTCTCTATTTGGAATTGATACTTCACATAAATATGAACCATCTGCTTGCAGTTCCTTTTTAGGAGTTTTCAAATAGCCAGCAACCAACAATAAGCTATAAATATTTGCTGGATCCTCCGCAAGCGATCTATACACCACATTTTGATCAATTCTTGCAACTACTCTTTCTCCTTGCAAAAGGTCATATAATCTTTCTGTAATATCATCTGTAGCCACTCTTAGTACATCATCAAGGATTTCATTTTTTCCTGTATTTACCCAATATGCTTGAGGAAGGCATCCCTTGGAAATATAGTTGATTACAGACCATGGATTATATATTTCTTCGCTACCAAACAAATATCCATCGTACCAGTCTTTAAGTTCCTCCTCTTTATCTGATACTCCATAGTAACTGAGCATTGCTTTCACTTCAGATTCTGTAAATCCAAAAAAGCTATCGTATTCTTCATCCATTACGGAGTTCACTGTTAAATTATTTAGACCACTAAAGATACTTTCCTGAGCAATACGCAAAATTCCTGTTAGGAAACCATAGGATAAATTCTTATTATCCTTAAATGCTCCTGAAAAGAAATTTCTCATGAATCCAATAATTTCATCGTAGAAATCCTTAGAGTATCCCTCTTGAATCGGAGTATCATATTCATCAATAATGATTACTGGAGCCTTATCATAATGTGAAGCAAGCATTTTTAGATAGTCTTTCTAGCGAAGAAGTAAGCTCCACTTCATTAGCTGTAGCGCTAATAATCTTTGTAAAATACTCCTTCTCATATTGTGAGAGCTTATCACTATTTAGTAGCTCTTGATGTCTTCCATACTCTTCTTGAAGTAGTCCCCTTATTTTATCTATTGTTGCGTCCCAAGTATCAAATTTAACATCCTTAAAAGTTAAGAATATGACTGGATATTTTCCTTGATGTGAACGATACTCTTCTCCACATTGCCAAATATTTTTATCGGCAAAATACTTACTAGTATTCTTATCTGATATTTCAAAGAACACTCTGAGCATATCCATATTCAAGGTCTTTCCGAATCTCCTTGGTCTCGTAAACAAAGATACCAATGGCTTTTGATCCAAGAATTCTTTGATTAATAACGTCTTGTCGACATAGTAATATTCTTCCTGCGCACGAACATAGTCAGAGATGCCGATTGGTAATGATTTAACTTCTGCTTTCGCAACCATATTTTTCTTGATGTATTTTCCATTAGACACTCTTCTATCCATTGGCTTTGGAGAGTCGTCTGGAATTAACCAAGATCCTTTTTCTTTTATTGCACCCTGTATTCTTCCTTTTTTGCACATATCATTTACGGAACGTGGAGAAACATTCCACTCTAAAGCCTTTTCTTTACAAGTTTTCATATATATATATCAGCTCCTGTCATTCGCAATATTATTCCTCATCTTACGCAAATTATACCTCAGTAAAACGCAAAGAGTCAAATCAATTCGATATTTTGCATTTAATTATTGCGTTTACTTAATGTTTTGCGTCTTGTATTTTTCGGCACTTTTATTTTGGTTTTTTCAGTCCACAAACTTGTTTGTAGCATATTACTCAGACAAGTTTAACTCCACTGAAAAAGGACCAGCCCAGCTGATCCTCTCCCTCTATCACATCCCCATTGTAATTTATTCTTATATTCTGCTATTTTTACTTTGCAGCCAAAAGTACGGTTTCTGGGCAAATTATAGCATATTGTTGCAAGTCTATTCTTACAATTCCATCAGAAAATGTTCATGCAGCGCACGTTTCACCTGATCGAAATTACCTCGCTCCGGACATTGGATGGAAACAACCAATCCCTTCTCTGGGAGAATCGTTGTAATCTGTCCGAATGCGCCATCAGCACGATAGGATCCTGGATATGGACTGATCCAGAACTGATAGCCATATCCTACATGCCAGAGATCTGCAGATGGCTCGAAGGTAAATTTCGGGGTGGACACCTCCTGCACCCAGTCCCTGCTGACAATCTGCTCTCCCTTCCAGTTACCCTCAGCCAGATAGAGCTGTCCCAGTTTCATCATCTCGGTACAAGTCAGATACATACCTCCGCCGCCATTCGGATGTCCCTGTGGATCATGCTCCCAGAGCGGCCATCCCATATCAAGGGGCTGGAATACCTTCTCATACAGATACTCTCCCATCCGCTTGCCAACGGCCCGTTCTACCATATGAGCAGCCAGAATACTGTCGGCAGAGGAATAGCAGAATGCACTGCCTGGCTCCACAGGAACCGGCTGTGCCATCATATATTTCTCATAATCCGGTGCGCCGACGCCCGGACGTCTGTCCGCATTCATCAGAAGTGCCTTACCAAAGCCACTGGACATGCAGAGCAGATGTTTCAACTGAATCTTCTCCAGATTTGGATCCGGATTTGAAGGAAGTTTATCTTTAAACACTTCCGCCACATGATCTTCCAGGCTTAGTTTTCCCTCTTCTATTGCGAGTCCAACTGCTGTTACCGTAAAACTCTTGGTATGTGAATAAATATTTCTCGGTGCATTTGCTGCGTAGTGCATCTCACAGAGTACCTTGTTCTCATCTCCGACACTGATAGCTTCCAGCGGCAGATTGTGGCTACTGGCATAACGATGAAATTCCAAAAACTTCTCTTCCAGTAACATAATACCTCTATCCTTTCCGGCAAATCTCTGATCTGGTTCTATTATCTCATACACATCTCTGCATCTGTCGGCAGTGGCATCAGCGGTGCGGACGGCAGGGTCTGATACCAATAAGCAACACTGGTGTAATCATCGTAACGCGGTCCGGTCCATCCCATGTTGTCGAGTGTCATACGAAACTTATTCTCAAAACGGATCGGGTCTGCAATATGGAAATGATACAGCAGGAATCTCTGCTGTCCGTTATAGAATTCCCGGTTGTCTCCATAGATTGCATACATGCCGGTATATAAGCCGCTGAAGGTCTGATAGCTCTTGATGATGATGTCATTTCCAAATCCATAGGAACCGCCGAAGTAATCTTCAGTTCCGGTATAGTGGATAGACGGATACGGATCATCGTCCAGATACATGCGGGCTTCGCCTTCTACCCAACAGGTATTGTTGCCATTCATACCAGTTGCCAGAGTCACACCGACAAATTGTCCCCTGCCTTCGATTCCATCAACGATTGTGTAGGTACGACCCTTCTGAACCGGGTGCTCTTGGCGATAGGTGGCATGGAAATAACCAGCCTCCGCCGGAATCTCCTGATAAGCTCCGGTGATAATATAAAAGAGCTCTTCATCCTTGTCACCACGGTTTTCCATCGTGATCCGAGCTCTCTTATGGAACGGCATCTCAAAATAGCTGTTATAGCCGCGACCAGGAGCTACCAGCATCATGGCAGAATTCAACACCGGATATTTGCCATCCCTGTCCACGAAATTTTCATCATAGGCACATCCGAAGAATGCAGAGAGCGGAGCTTCCACAGACGGATATTCCTGATCATCCCAATACATACGGATGATAAAATGGTGCCCTACATATCCGGTAAACCACATATGCTGGATTACACCCGGTCCTGCAGCATCTACCAGAGTTACGGTTTCCCCTGCAGGAATCGTCACGGTCGGACGAAGCTTGGTGCAGTCACCGCCCTGGGAACCACCTGCGCGTACACCGGTTGGATTCTCTGCGGAAAATGCAAACGTTTTGGAGTTCTGGATCATACAATAGTTGTTCATATTCTTCTCCTCTCTGATCAAACCTGGATCATCTGAAATTATTGCTTACTACGCTATCGCGTTTCTCTATTCACTATAAATTCACTATAACATTTATCTCCCATGAAGTGACGGAATTACAGACTCATTCCGTCTGCGCCTTCTCATTTTCTTCCCGGATAATCTCCTTTATTCAAGCGCTTAAACTGATTATACCATAAATCTATGAACACTGTAAAGAAAATTGATACAGAGTTTTTCAAAATCGGTCCATCTGCTCCTGGGTAGCCACCTGCCTACAACTTGTATTGCTATTTCCTATCGTTCCGAAAAATGCAACCATTGCCTAAATTGTATAGTTCTTCTTTTTGTATTATACTCAATTGCAATTCAAAATGATTTCGATTTGTTTTTATAAAGCCCTCTTTTTGTAACTTTGATATCTCCGTAGACATTGCTGCACGATCAATACAAAGATAATCTGCTAGCTGCTGCCTATCAAAAGGAATATCAAAAGATAACGACGAATGTCTGATAGATTCTGCCGACAGATATGATAATAGTTTATCTCTCGTCGTTCGCTTCCCAACATGTGTGATCTTATCGTTCAGAATCAGTATCTTATTTGCCAGGACACTGACCAGATTACGGATCAGCTTCTGATGATGCTCACACGCAGTTGGACAGGTAATCAGAAGTCTTTTGACATTTAATAGAATAATCTCACAATCCTCATCTGCTACCACACTGATATTTAAGACAGCTCTCTGGCTTGCTGCATACGGCTCACCAAAAAAATCTCCTGCGTGACATTTTGACAAAATATTTCGATGTCCCCAAATGTCTTCTTGAATAATGAGGACGCAGCCGGACACCACAATCCCCATTACTTCGGTAATATCACCTGCTCTGAAAATATAAGAATCTCGCTTTTTAGAAATTGTTGTTGCGTTTACACAATGCAATATGGATAATATCTCGTTATCAGTTAGACCTTTAAAAAATGGACTGTTTCTTAGGATTGGTAAATATTTTTGCAAAATAGTTCCTCCCTGTTGGAAATCAAACATACTAGTTGTATTTATAATACTATAATTCTAGCATAAACAAACGCTAAATACTATTGACGGAGGTTAAAAATGATAAGAAAGATTATAAAGATTGATAAAGAAAAATGTAACGGCTGTGGTGCCTGTGCATCTGCCTGCCACGAAGGCGCCATTGATATCATTGACGGAAAAGCAGAATTGGTGAGAGAACATTTCTGCGACGGACTGGGAGATTGTCTCCCTGAATGCCCTACCGGAGCCATCTCATTTGAAGAGAGAGACGCACCTGCATATGATGAAGAAGCCGTAAAAGAAGCACAGAAAAAAATAGCTGCCAAAAACCGGGCAATGACCTCTCACTCCGGCTGTCCTGGATCTAAAATCATGCAGATCAGACGAACTGAAACATCTGAGCCTGTAAAAGCCACTTCAACCGCAGATTCAGGATCAAAGCTTCAAAACTGGCCGGTACAGATTAAACTGGCTCCTGTTAATGCACCATATTTTAACGGCTCAAAGCTTTTAATCGCAGCTGATTGTACTGCTTACGCTTATGCCGCCTTTCATCAGGATTTTATTCGAAACAAGGTAACTTTAATTGGTTGTCCTAAATTAGATCAGGTGGATTATAGTGAAAAACTGACTGCTATTATTCAAAATAACAGCATTCAAAGTGTAACTATTGTCCGAATGGAAGTTCCTTGCTGTGGCGGCCTGGAGATTGCGGCCAAAAAAGCTCTTCAAGCTAGTGGAAAATTCATACCATGGCAAATTGTAACAATAAGTATTGACGGAAAAATCATGGAGTAAAGTCAGCAAACCACCAGTTCAACTGGTGGTTTGCTATAGCCCCTCTATTAAGCCTCCCTGCACTTCTCATATGCAAAAAGTGCTGCACCAAGCGCTCCGCAAAGCTGTGCCTCATCGCAAATATACAGCTTTGCGCCTAGCTTTTCTTCAAGTGCATTTGTGATGCCTTTGTTCTTTGCCACTCCGCCGGTCATCATATACTCTCCCGGATTATCCTGCCCAAGCCTTGCTGCAAGTGCGCCTACCTTTGAAGCTACAGACATGTTTAGTCCGTGGATAATATCAGAAACAGCCTTGTTCTGTGCCACCAGCGATACTACCTCAGACTCTGCAAAAACTGTACACATGCTTGAAATCACAATGTTTTCCTTCCACTCAAGTCCCATGATGCTCATCTCCTCAAGTGAAAGTCCGAGTGTCCTTGCCATCATCTCCAGAAAACGTCCGGTTCCTGCCGCACATTTATCGTTCATCAGAAAATTTTTGACCGCACCATTTTCATCTATACTGATTGCCTTTATATCCTGTCCCCCTATGTCAATAACTGTGCGCACGTTGGGATTCAGATAATGCGCGCCCTTTGCATGGCATGTAATCTCTGTTATGCTGTCATCACCGCTATTGATGTATGCACGACCATATCCTGTTGTTACAATCCTTACAATATCATCCTTTGATATACCGGCCTTTTCGACAGCCTTCTCCAGACTCTTTTCGGCGCTCATCATAGCACCGCCACCTGTCGGAATAATCATTGTCGATTTAATTTTTCCGTCCTGATCCAGTATCACCACATCTGTGCTTGTTGAGCCGCTGTCAATTCCTGCTACATAGTAGACTCCTGATTCCATCCTTCTTCTTGCCTCCTCGCTTATGCCTTTTGTAGGGTCCATATCATCTGAGCCCTCTATTGTCTCTGCAAATGCCTGTATTCTTGTCAGAAGCTGCCCGGCACTCTGGCTTGTAAAATCCGTCTCAAGCTTTAAAAGAGGCACCTTAATATTATTCTTTATGCTTGCATACTCAAAGCCATAGTAATCGCAGAACTTTATCGTGTGATATATGATGCCCTTAAGGCTTGGGTCTAAAAAGAGCTGGTTTCTTCTTGTATTATTGTTCATTCTGGCACATGGCATCTGTCCGAGCAGACTCTCTGCATATGCTACAAAGAGAGTCTCATCATCCATATTTCTAAGATCCTTCTGTAAAATAATGAGATTTCTGCCGGATGTGCATGTCATATTTTCCACATCCATCTGCATATTTTCACGTATTGTCTTCTCAAGAATACTGCTCACATGCACACCCATAAGACCTATGTATGGCTTGCGCTCAGATTCAGGTTTTGCAAACGACTTTATAAAAAGCTCCCTGTCGAATGTCCTGTGCGAATATCTCTCATACGCATTCTTCAAACGAAAAATTGACTGTGCAAATTTTATGTTCTCACACTCGTTATCCTCATGAGGCAGATCAAGCATATACAGGAATTTGCATTTCTTTGTATTCTCTATGATATCATAGACTCTGCGCATTGAATCACAGCAATTCACTAGCACAAGCTCCTCTACCTTGCCCTCGAGCACAGCCTGTATGACTGATTTGCCGAATCCGCAGAGATTCGCATGAGCTATCTTATCTGATTTATCAAAATTCTCCGGCATCTCCTCAAGCACAGCACATTCCTGTCCAAAGCCCTTAAACAGCTCTACCGGAGCATATTTACAAACATAATATATCATCTGTTTTCCACTTTCTGAAATTCATTTATAGTAAATATCCACACACCGGACGCAATAACCGGTGTATTATTTCTAATTACGTTCCTGCTCTGTAAGCATCTCCACAAAAGCCTGAAGCCTTGTAGAAATCTGTCCGTCACTGGCATTTGCCGGGTTGCAGCCGTCTCCGTCTAAAACCATAGTTGGAAGTCCTTCCCTCTCGAGTGAGCGCTTTATAAGGCTTGATGCACCAATTGTATTCTTACAGCCCCAGTGCGCAAAAAGCACTGCACCGTCTGCTCCAACTGTGTCGGCAAGCTCCTTTGCCTCCTCTATTCTCTGGTTCACGCTGCCATTATAAATGCAGTAAACCATTTTTTCGGCAAGCGCCTCGTAAGGATCATCCGACTCCATGCTTCTGAAACCATCCGCTATAAAATCGCTTGCACTGATATGGATCGTATCACTGTAATTGAACACATCCTTCACTGCATCCTGCAAAAACGGCATGGTGTGCATCCAAAGTACATGAAATCCATCGCCTGCCGGTGCACGTCTCACATCATCTCTCAGAAGCTGTGTGTATCTGACTGATTCATCAGTTCCTGCAAGCAGATGACACATGAAAAGCGCATACAGCTCATTTGTGAGAGTTGACGCAATATCATGTCCTTTTCTCAGGTGAAGCTGCCTGTAATAATTATTTGATGCAATTTTGCTCTTATCTACAGCCTTTTTCACAGACTCCTCTGTGATTTCTCTGCCTGTGACATCCTGTAAAAAATTCTTAAGCTCCCTAAGCTGCTTTGCTACATACATAACAGAGTCATAATTCTTCTCATATGGAACATCTATATAAAAGCTTGGTATTTCATATCTCTCTTTGAGATACGGAAATGTCATCATATTGCCATCGCATGCCAGGTTTGTATACACCATGCACTTTGGCTTTGGCACTATACCATTTAATGCTGCGCCCAGAAAAACCCTGTGATACGAGCACATAGTTTCCGGAAAGCCTTCCTTCTCGGTCTGCCTGAGAAAGGCCTGCTCACATTTAGTTCCTGCCATAAAACACGATAATGCCTCAACCGAATATGGTGTGAGACCTGCCGCCGTCAAAAGCTCACCCGGTACAAAAATACTGACCATGGCGGCATTTTCAGGCTTTGCAAGTGCCTGTATGATATTATTCATGACAACCTTTGCCACATACTGCCCTGACATCGGAAGCTTTCTGTCCGGAAATAATGCTAATCTTTTTTCCTGTAATCTATATCCTGCAAGTAAAAGCTTCCTTGCCTTGACAGGATCTTTTTCTGCTATCTCGCCTACTTTTTCTCCAAATTTATCCACTATACTCATGTGATATTTCAGCTCTTTTCTATATTCAAATATATGTAAATATTCTGTTCACCATACTATTATAGCAATTGTGCACAAAAAGTAAACTCCCATTTTAGCTATATTTCACTATAACTATTGTCAGATATCCTTTTGCTTCGGTAAGCTCATCCAGCCCCCTGTACACACGCTCAGACTCCATGCCACAGTTTGTCACACCATACACTGTCATTTTTCTTTTTTCTGATAGCTTCTCCTGTGCGAAGCACCTCTATAAGCTCTGCAAGCTTCTTTCCGGATTTCATGTATACACAGGTTCCACCGTAGCCCACAGTATCCCTCACATCATACGAAGCCGGTATGATATGTATCTCATCCATCATCTCACCAAGCGAAATGCCAAGCCTCGCTGCAGCTGCACAAAACGACGGCACACCGCTTATCATCACTGCCGTAAAACCTGCCTGCATGACACGCTTATGGATATACATATATGTCGAATACACGCTTGGATCGCCGATTGTAAGCATTGCCACATTTTTCCCATCTTCAAGCTCACAGATTATGTCACTGTATATCTTATTGTGTGATATAGTAAGCTTTTCCTTGTCCTTTATCATGGGAAACGGAGTGCACATAATCTGTTTTTTCTCTATCTCCGGTAAAACAGCCTGCACTATGCTGTACGCATAGCATTCCTCTTTTGAAACTGCAGGGATTGCAATTATATCACATGCTTTTATTGTATTGATAGCCTTTAAAGTCATAAGCTCGGGATCTCCCGGACCTACACCGATGCCATATAACACACCAATATTATTTTTATTGTCATCCCCGGCTCTTTCTATCTGCTTGTCCATCTTTATAATTTTCTGCTTTCTATACTATATTTACAAGTAATGCATTCCTGACAAAATCATCTCAAATTGATATCATATATTCTTCTGGTATCAATTATCGTCTCTGCACCATTATCATCCACAACTATCATCAGGTGCCCTATGCTATCAAGCTTTTTAAGATACCCTGTCACATGCTCATAGCTGCCACCCTCCTTGTGCTCATCCGGCACAAAATATGTCACCTCAAAATAATTCTCTGCCATGGTGTTTATGACATTTTCGTCATATAAACCGTCTGAATTGAAATTACGCTTTCTATAAAGCATCATGAGCTCATTCATTTTCTCATCAAGCTCTCTTTTTTTGTCCTCATCAGGCTCATGCCACTCATTTGTCAGCCTCGCTGTCTCTGCAATAGCCTCCTCATGACCTGTAAGTGCCGCAAAAGGTGCAAACTGTGCTGAGCGGTCCCATATAGACATCTGCGGATGTACCTTTGACACATGATGTGGTAAATCTATAATATCATCATATTTTCCCATGCCATGCTCCTTATATACTTTTTCGTAACTATTTTAAACCACTAAGAAAAATCCGATTAAGAACCACAGCGGCTGCTGCTATGCCTTGTGGCCGCCAATCTGATTGTTCCTTGAAATAGTTGTGGCCCCCTCCTCAAGATTCATGCCCTTTAGCATGGCATTCTTTCCATATTTCTTCTTGACGGAAATCATAGCCTCCTGAAGCTTTCTCTCCTTTGAAAGCGCCTCATCCTCTTTTAGCTTTTCCTTAGCCCTCTCCTGATAATCTGTAAATAAATCAAGCTGCTCAAACTGCTCACTTTCCTGCACCTTGCTCTCATCACAGACCCTGTTTGCCACCACAGTAATCCTTCGTGTCAGAAGAGAAGGATCTATGATACGGTCATAAAGCTCCATCACAGCATCCATGATGATGCGCGTGGATGACGTATAACGCCCTAAATTTGCTGTACCATGTGCATGCTTTGGAACCTTTCTGCCGTATCGGTCTATGGTAATCTCACCTGTATAATCTCTGTGTGTACCTTTCTTACCGCCAATACTGTCTCTGCCTTTTTTATTAACTGCGTGGTCATAATTATTGCCAAAACAGCGATCAGCCTTATTAGACAGATTTGCAATATCATACCCTATAGTGAGTACTATCTGGTCTGTAACCAGCCTCTTATCTACCAGATCAAGCACAAGAAGGTCCGTCATCTCACGCACAATAAGCTTTGTCTTCTCATAATCATACGGCTCCTGAAGCACCTGCCCTGAACTGATGCTGTTGGTCTGCGGTCTGTATGCCTTGATATCAGCTATTGTAACAGGCTCATACCCCCATGCATGGTCTATAAGAAGCTCTGCATTGATGCCAAACATCTTATACAGCTTTTCCTCATTGTAAAAATCATTCGAACCGCCTGTTGAGCACCTGGCCACATCTCCCATTGTATACATGCCGGCTGCCTCGAGCTTTTTGGCATAACCTGCTCCCACTCTCCAGAAATCGGTAATCGGCCTATGGTCCCATAGCTTTCGCCTATAGCTATTTTCATTAAGCTCTGCTATACGCACTCCTCGCTCATCAGGCTTGGCATGCTTTGCCATAATATCCATGGCTATCTTGCACAGATACAGATTGGTACCAATGCCGCAGGTTGCCGTGATACCGGTATCCTTAAGGACATCGTCTATCATCTTAGACGCAAGCTCCCTTGCCGTCATGTGATAAGTGCGAAGATAGTGTGTCACATCCATAAAAACCTCATCTATCGAGTAAACACTGATATCCTCAGGTGCGATATACTTAAGATAAATATTGTATATGCGTGTACTGTAATCCATATACAAAGCCATACGCGGCGGTGCAACAATGTATGTCAGCTCATACTCAGGATGTGCGTCAAGCAGATTCGCATTATATGATGCATAATCAAAGCCTGTCATTGTGCTTTCTGTTATATCATTTTCTGCTATATCAATTTCTGTTACATATTTTTTTCTTTCATCCGGATTGCCCCCAGTCTGAAGTCTTTTTTGCTGTTCACCTGCTGATTGTTTTCTATCAGATTGTTCGCCCTCAATTTGTCGGCTTCTCTCCACTGTCCCGGCAGCATGTCCACTCGCCATAAGCTTCGACAGACGCAGCTTGTTTACCTCCTTCACACGCTGTACCACCTCAAAAAGGCGCGCCCTGCCCGGTATGCCATATGCCTTAAGAGCCGGCGATACTGCAAGACAGATAGTAAACAGTGAGACATTACCGAAAAATTCAGCAGCACTGGAGTCTGCAATTCCGACAGAGGAGAGCGCACTGCCAAACAATAACAGTGGTACAGAAGCTCAGCAGAATGAGGAAACAGAAGATACCGGGGAAACGGAGAATACGGAAAGCACAGAAACCACAGAACCGGAGCAGGAGGCGGCAGAGGAACCGAATCCTATGGTTTCCTATGTGCTTATGGGTGTTCTTGCAGTAGCCTTTATCGGTGGAGCATATTATTTCAAGGTAGTACGCAAGAAAAAAGAGGACTTCATCGAGGATGAAGATGAGGACGAAGAAGATGAAGAATACGAAAACGAAGAAGAATCGGAGGAAGTTTCCGAAGATGATTTCTTTGACGAGAAGGAGGACGAGTAAGGATGCAGTTGGTAATAGCGGAAAAGCCAAGCGTGGCACAGTCCATTGCAGGCGTAATCGGGGCGAATGAGAGAAAAGACGGATATATGGAGGGAAACGGATACATTGTTTCGTGGTGTGTAGGGCATTTGGTTGAGTTGGCACAGCCGGATGCCTATTTTGATGCATGGAAAAAGTGGAGCTATGAGAGTCTTCCCATGATACCGGAACAATGGAAGCATGAAGTAAAGAAGGATACAGCAGCACAGTACAGGGTGTTAAAGGAACTGATGCATGAAGCGAGAGTGGACAGTGTGGTATGTGCTACCGATGCCGGACGGGAGGGAGAGCTTATCTTCCGTCTGGTTTATGAAATGGCAGGCTGTAATAAGCCCATGAAGCGTCTGTGGATTTCGTCTATGGAGGAAAGTGCGATCCGGGAGGGTTTTGCAGAATTGAAACCGGGAAGTGATTATGATCATTTGTATGAATCGGCACTTTGCAGACAGCAGGCAGACTGGCTTGTGGGATTGAACGGTACAAGACTTTTTACGGTGCTTTATGGCGGCAAGGTCTTGAAAGTGGGCAGGGTACAGACACCTACCCTTGCCATGCTGGTTGACCGGGAAACAAAGATTATGAATTTTAAGAAGGAAGCCTATTACATGGCACACATCATTGGTGGTGGTGTGGATGCCGTCACCGATAAGATAAACAGTAAAACAGAAGCGGAGAATGTTGCAAATATCTGTGCAGGTGGTCAGGCACTTGTCACATCAGTATTAAAGGAGAAAAATCCGTGGCACCGCCAAAGCTCTATGATCTTACCACGCTTCAGAGGGATGCCAACCGATTATTTGGGTTCACCGCAAAGCAGACATTGGAATATACCCAGAGCCTTTATGAAAAGAAGCTCTGTACTTATCCGAGAACGGACAGCCAGTATTTATCCGATGATATGGAGCAGACTGCAAAAAGTGTGATTGATGCAATTTTTGCTTCCATTCTGTTTGAACAGAATATCATGTTTCATCCGGATATTAAGCGGGTGTTAAACAGTAAGAAGGTTACAGACCACCATGCCATTATCCCCACAATGGAGATAACAAGGGCAGACCTTACAGTATTGCCGGAAACGGAAATGAAAATCTTATCCCTGTGTGCTAACCGTCTGCTGTGTGCCACCGGGGAAAAGCACATTTATAACACAACAAAAGCGGAGCTTCGCTGCGGAGATATTATTTTTAAGGTATCCGGAAAAGAGGTTGTGAGAAATGGCTGGAGGGACTTTGAGGATGCGTTTAAGCGTTCCTATAAAACAACAGAGGAAAAGGATACTGCCGATGAAAAGGAAAAGAAGCTGCCGGAGCCTTCCGAAGGAATGAACATTCCGGTGGAGGAAACAAAGGTAAGTGAGCATTTCACTGTACCACCGAAACACTATACGGAAGATTCTCTGCTCTCTGCAATGGAACGGGCCGGAGCAGAGGATATGGGGGATGATGTGGAGCGCAAAGGTCTTGGCACACCTGCCACCAGGGCAGACATTATTGAGAAGTTGGTCAAAGACGGTTTCGTGAAGCGTGAGAAAAAGCAGATGATACCGACGAAGGACGGCATGAAGCTGATTACGGTG
>ENA-OQJJ01000052-OQJJ01000052.1-human-gut-metagenome-genome-assembly--contig:-NODE-52-length-16521-cov-3.197450_pt1 | contig 16521 bp, 18 predicted proteins | sample MGYA00242606_ERZ504772 | MGnify/ENA primary metagenome ERZ504772 (study PRJEB26092, sample SAMD00036363) | human gut metagenome | host: Homo sapiens | study: EMG produced TPA metagenomics assembly of...
GAGGCTGCGGATGTGTAATCGCAGATGTACCATGTTCAGGAACTTGGAATCATGGGAAAGAAAAATAGATATTAAATACCACATTTCAGAAGAAGGCATGAAGGATCTTGTGAAGTTGCAGCGAGAGATCTTGCAAATGCAGTGCAATATGTCAAGCATGGAGGTACATTGATCTATAGTACCTGCACGATCAATCCAGCAGAGAATGAAGAAAATTTCCGATGGATTCTTGATCACTTCGATTTTTGAAGCAGTTGATATTACAAAAGAACTGCCAAAGGATCTAAAGATTGAAACTGCCCAAGAAGGATTTATTCAGTTGTTGCCAGGAATACATCCATGTGATGGATTCTTTATTGGTAAATTAAGGAGAAAATAAAGTTATGGATTTAAAATCAATGACACTTCAGGAGATGCAGGAATATATGGAATCCATTGGTGAGAAGAAATTCCGTGCAAAACAGATTTATGAATGGCTGCATGTGAAGCTGGTAGATCATTTTGATGAGATGACGAATCTTTCAAAGGTTTTTGAGGGAAAAACTGGAAGAGAATTATGAGATTCTCCCGGTTGTTATGCTGGAGAGACAGATTTCCCAGATTGACGGTACGAACAAGTTCTTGTTCCGTCTTTATGATGGAAATGTAGTCGAAAGTGTTCTTATGAAATATAAGCATGGAAATTCTGTCTGTATTTCCTCTCAGGTCGGTTGCAGGATGGGATGTGCATTCTGTGCATCAACGATCGGAGGTCTGGTGAGAAATCTTTCTCCGTCTGAGATGCTTGGACAGATTTATCAGATTCAGAAGATAAGTGGTGAGAGGGTTTCAAATGTAGTGATCATGGGAACCGGTGAACCGATGGATAATTACGATAATTTCCTGAAGTTTATTCATTTACTTACAGATGAGAATGGATTGAACATCAGTCAGAGAAATGTCACCGTATCAACCTGCGGAATAGTTCCAAAGATGAAAGAACTGGCGAAAGAGCATTTACAGATCACACTTGCACTTTCACTTCACGGTTCCAATCAGGAAAAGCGAAGAAAATTGATGCCGGTTGCAAATAAATATGATATCACAGAAGTACTCGCGGCCTGTGACGAATATTTCAAAGAAACCGGCCGGAGAGTGAGTTTTGAGTACAGCCTTGTGCATGGTGTGAATGATACGGATGAGGATGCACAGGAACTGATTCATTTATTAAAGCACAAGAACTGTCATATCAATCTGATACCGGTCAATCCGGTAAAAGAGCGTGATTTTGTTCGTCCAAGCCGGAAAAGTAGCTTTGAATTTCAAAAATAAAACTTGAAAAAAGACGGAATAAATGTTACTATAAGAAGGGAAATGGGCTCTGATATTGACGGAGCCTGCGGTCAGCTCAGGCGCCGCTACGTAGAAACTGAAGGAGAATAGAAGGTATGAAGACATTTTCAATTACAGATGTTGGAATGGTGCGACAGGTAAATCAGGACTACGTCTTTACGACGGGAAAACCACTGGGTATTCTCCAGAACCTGTTCGTGGTAGCGGATGGTATGGGTGGCCATCAGGCAGGAGATTATGCTTCCAAGTGTACTGTGGAAGTGATGATCAAAGAGATTGCGAAGAGCGAGGGCGAGGATATTGAACGTGTTCTTGTAAAAGCAATCAAGGCTGCCAATCGTGAGATTATCAAAGAAGCATCCGGTGACGAACATCTGAAGGGGATGGGAACAACGGTTGTTGCCGCTACTGTGAAAGAACAGATGCTGTATTTTGCCAATGTGGGAGACAGCCGTCTGTATCTGATCAATCAGGGGATCCAACAGCTAAGTAAGGACCATTCTCTTGTAGAAGAGATGGTACGTCTTGGTGGAATTAAGCCGGAAGAAGCGAAGCATCATCCGGATAAGAATATTATCACAAGAGCGATCGGGGCAAAAGCTGATGTGGATGTGGACTTTTATGAACACCGTCTGAAACGGGGAGACATCATTCTGATGTGTACAGACGGATTAAGTAATATGGTGGAAGATGAAGAACTTTTCCATATTGTGCAGGGAAGCCGGGATATCGTCGAGGCAGGTGAGATGCTGGTGGAAGCAGCAAAAAGAGAATGGAGGAACAGATAACATCGGAGTGGTATTGTTTGAGCCATTTGCAGATGAGGTGAGTGTATGATTAAAGAGGAGTATTTTTAGGGAAACGATACGAGATACTTGGCCGTATCGGTTCTGGCGGAAATGGCAGAATGTCTATAAAGGCAAGGTATCATAAAGCTGAATCGTTTTGTTGCGATCAAAGGTGCTGAAGAGCACGTATCGTTCGGATGAGACGTTTATTAAGAAGTTTTTAAGCGAAGCTCAGGCAGCAGCAGGATTGATGCATCCAAACGTAGTTAATGTCTATGATGTAGGGCAGGATCGCGGTCTTTATTATATGGTCATGGAGCTTGTAGAAGGAATTACGCTGAAGGATTACATTGAGAAGAAAGGAAAGCTTTCAGCAAAAGAGACAATCAGTATTTCCATCCAGATGGTGACAGGTATTCAGGCAGCGCATAACTGCCATATCATTCACCGGGATATTAAGCCGCAGAATATCATTATTTCTACAGATGGCAAGGTAAAGGTGACAGACTTTGGAATTGCAAAGGCTACATCTTCAAATACAATAAGCTCAGATGTGATGGGCTCAGTACACTATGCATCTCCGGAGCAGGCAAGAAACGGCTTCGTCGATGGCAGAAGTGATATTTACTCACTGGGAATCGTAATGTTTGAGATGGTTACAGGCCGTGTGCCGTTTGACGGTGACACCACAGTGGCAGTTGCACTGCAGCACTTACAGGAGGAGATTGCAAGGCCAAGCATCTACGCACCGGATCTGCCGATCAGCTTTGAGAAAATCATCTTAAAGTGTACACAAAAGACACCGGATCGCAGATACCAGACTATTGAGGAGCTTCTCACAGACATAAGGCGCTCTCTTGCGCATCCTGATGAGGATTTCGTCACAATAGCTCCACTCGTTGACGGTGGCAAGACCAAGGTTATAAGTCCGGAGGAGCTTGACAAGATAAAAGAGGGCAGAGGTGTCGCAGAGGACTTAAACGATGATGATACCGATGCAGATAACGATGATGAGTATGCTGACGATGAAGACGATGATGATGAATATGATGAGTCACTCTTAGACGACGATGATGACGACGAAGACGATGATGATGACGGCAAGCTTTTAAATCCAAAGATGGATAAAGCAATCACAATCATGGGTATAGTAACAGCCGTAATCATTGTAATAGTTATCATATATCTTGCACTTTCAGTGGCAGGAGTGTTTAAGTTTGGCGGCAAAAAGAACTCAGAGTCACAGCAGACAGAGTCACAGACACAGACCGAGTCTGAATCAGAGTCAGAGACACAGACTGAGACAGAGGGCCAGATGATTGACATCAGAGGCATGTCAGTGGAGGATGCTCAGAAGGCAGTAGACCGCTTAAAGCTTGACCTCACAGTATTTGCATTTGAGACAAAGCAGTCAGATCAAAAGGACGGCACAATCCTTGATCAGGATGTCAAGGCCGGAGATACAGTAAAGCGTGGTTCACAGATTAATGTAGTTATCGCAGGAAAAGGTGATAGTACATCAGAGATGGTCAAGATACCAAGTGTAATCGGAAAGACCAAGAGCTCGGCAAAGAGCACACTCGAGTCAGCAGGCTTTAGTGTCACCTTCGAGTATGGAGATTACAATGACAGTGTAGCAGCAGATGTAGTAACAGCACAGTCACCATCAGCAAAGAAACAGGCCGCAAAGGGAAGCACAGTAACAGTCACCCTTTCACCGGGCCAGAAGCCAATCACCGTGCCAAACGTAGTAGGTGCCTCACAGTTACATGCAGAAAGCGCCCTCGCAGGAGCAGGGCTCAAGTACACCTATGCCGACTCCCAGTACAGCGACACAGTACCCGCCGGCAGCGTAATCAGCCAGACCAAATCCGGTGAAACCGTAGCCGCAGGCACCACAATCACACTGACACTCAGTAAGGGTAAGCAGGAGATATCGACTAACGTAAGTAAAGGAATTAGTTATAGTGGAGAGGGAACTGTAGTAAAAGCAGAGTATAAGCTTGTAGGTAAAAGTGGAACTGTATACGATAAGGGTTCATATGAAAATACGTCATCATTTACAGTTTCCGGAACAATGAAAGAAGCTACAGGAAGTATTGTGGTTACTTGGACAGTTCAGACAGGGGAAACAGATGAAGCAGGAAATCCTGCAACTGTCACACTTGATCCAGTAACGTATAGCGTGCCATAAGCATAAGAGACGCTAAATAATTATTATAAACCGGAATAGCTAAAAAGAGGTAGATATTGCCATTGCGTGGGGTACAAGGAAAACGAGCAGTAGCGTAGCTACGTCAAGTTTTCCACATAGCAATAGTATTTGTATACACACTCTATAGCAACCACCGGATAGCACCCACAAAGTGGGTGCTATCCGCACCCCACTACCGCATCAACCCGCGGACGAAAACCTGAACTCGCGGAGAGGAACTAAGGAAGCGGGGCAGGCATGTGTTCCGAGAAAAAAATATGAATTGCCCCGGGGTGCCATAAACCTACCGAGGAAAGAATAGGGCAGAGCAAGCCATAGCCTGTCCGTAGGAGAGCCCGGGGCTGGCTTCATATTTTTTAAGAGGAATATATGCCTGCCACCGCCATCCACACAACCTCAAAGCGCGGCATGCATCCCCGCCGAAAGCGTGACTCCTGCAAATACAAAAGCACACAAGGAAAACCATGACAGGAAAAATTATTAAAGGAATTGCCGGCTTCTACTACGTCTACGTAGAAGAAACCAAAGAAGCAAAAGAAACTGCCACAGGCGGCACTCTCTACGAGTGCAAAGCAAAAGGCACCTTCAGAAAACAAAAGATAAAGCCGCTGGTTGGCGATATCGTCGACATAGCAGTCCTCGATGATGAAAAGCACATAGGCAATGTCGAGCGTATACTGCCACGGAAAAACGAACTTATCAGGCCGGCTGTGTCCAATATAGACATGGCCCTGGTTATTTTTGCATCCGCAAAGCCGGATCCCAATTTCAACCTGCTTGATAGGTTTTTGTGTATGATGGAGTACCAGCATGTCCCGGTTACCATATGCTTCAACAAAAAGGACTTAATCACACCTAAAGAGCAGCAGGAGCTTAAAAGCATATACGAGCCGGCTGGCTATAGAGTGCTTTTTACCAGCACGAAAACAGGTGAGGGCATAGATGAGATAAAGCACATTTTAGAGGGAAGGACGACCACGGTTGCAGGTCCCTCGGGAGTTGGCAAGTCATCTATCATCAACTGTCTGCAGGATGATGTGCAGATGGAGACCGGACATATAAGTGAGAAAATAGAGCGCGGAAAGCATACGACCAGACATTCTGAGATTATCCCGATAAAGGATGGCACGTATATCATGGATACACCCGGCTTCAGCTCGATGGATGTGCCGGGCTTTGAAAAGGAAGATCTGTGGACATGTTATCCGGAGTTTGTAGAGTATGAGCCATATTGCAGGTTTCAGGGCTGCAGTCATATAAATGAGCCGGACTGCGGCGTGAAGGAAGCTCTTGCAGATGGGAAAATATCGCAGGTGCGGTATGATAATTATAAGCTTTTATATGAGGAGCTTAAAAACAGACAAAAGTATTAATTTAAAGCATAATCAAACGGAGGAAAACATGAACTGTTTATCACCATCAATTTTATCAGCGGATTATTCAATACTCGGAGAGCAGCTTAAGCAGCTTGATGAGGCCGGAGCACAATATGTACATATAGATGTTATGGACGGCAGCTTCGTTCCAAGCATATCAATAGGACTGCCTGTCATAAAGACAATCAGAAAGTGCACAGAGCGTATGTTTGATGTGCATCTGATGATAGATGAGCCGGTCAGATATATAGATGATTTTGCGACAGCAGGAGCAGATATCATCACAGTCCATGCGGAGGCATGTAAGCATCTTGACAGGACAATCGAGGCAATAAAGGAAAAGGGCATACTGGCAGGTGTAGCATTAAATCCAGCTACTCCGCTCTCAGCCATAGAGTATGTGCTTCCTAAGGTAGACATGGTGCTTATCATGACTGTAAATCCGGGCTTTGGAGGACAAAAGCTTATTCCGTACACTGTAGACAAGGTGCGCGACTTAAAGGCACTTCTTGAGAAAACCGCAAATAAGGCTGATATCGAGGTGGACGGTGGTGTTAATCTTGAGAACGTGGAGACACTGCTTGCGGCAGGAGCCAATATCATTGTTGCGGGAAGTGCGGTGTTTAACGGAGATATAGAAGAAAATGTAAATGGTTTTCTGAATATCATGATGTAACAGATGCAGGTTAAAACGGAAATGCTTCCGGGGCTGTAGCAAATGTGGATATGTTATTTATAAGAAGGTGGACAAAATGAGGTATTTGATTGTATGTGGTGGAAAAACAGATAAGGAATTCGGCTTAAATGAGATAAAGACTGACGGAATAGATGCCATAATTGCGGCTGACAGCGGAATGGATTTCCTGTACGAAAACGGTGTCACGCCTGATATAATTGTAGGTGATTTCGATTCAGCCACGACAAAGGCATTGGAGTTTTTTGAGAGAAAGGGACAGACCGAGATACACAGGCTCAATCCCATAAAGGATGATACTGATACAGAGTATGCCATAAGACTTGCCATAAGAGAGGGTGCAAGAAGCATAGTGTTGCTTGGAGCAACAGGAAGCAGAATAGACCATGTGCTCGGCAATATTTCACTTCTGGGAATAGGATTGGAAAGTGGAACTGATATCAGTATTATCGATACAAACAACCGTATAAGGATGGCTGATAGGCCCGTAACCATTGAAAAATCAGCACAGTATGGCAGGTTTGTCTCGCTTATAGCAGTGACAGACGACAATGAGGTGAGCCTTAGAGGCTTTAAGTATCCTGTTACGGATTATTCCTTTGACAGATTTACATCGCTTGGCATATCCAATGAAATAATTGATGACCATGCAGTGATTGATATCCATAGAGGAAAATTTATCATTATTGAGTCAAAAGATTGACTTTTTAGGAATTTGGGACTATTATATTTTTAGGATTATTTCGGAAAATATGTATGGTCATACAGTAAAGACAGGTGAGAAAGGACACTATGCATTCTTTTAAATCAGATGAATTTAAGATAAGAGTATTGACAAAGGACGATGCGGAGGAATACAATGCACTGCTTCGTTATGCTTTTCAGGTAACAGAGGCAGATCTTGCCGAGACCGGTTGGAAGGATGATGAAATCAAGCAGTCGAAGTTTCCGGTGCTTGAGAGAGCTGATGTGCTTGGCTGCTTCAATATCATAGACAACAAAGAGGAGCTTGTGGCTCAGTTTGCGGTATATCCGCTCGATATGAATATATATGGTGAGCGCTACGAGGTAGGTTTTGTCACAAGCGTGTGCACGTATCCTGAGTACACAGGCCATGGGCTCATGAAGAAGCTTATGAGAAAGAGTCTTACGAGGATGCGCGATAGCAACAAGTCTTTTGCCCTTTTGTATCCATACTCCATACCTCTTTACAGAGGACTTGGCTGGGAGATTATCTCAAACAAGATGACATATGTGATAAAGGACAGACAGATCCCTACAAAGCTTAAGGAGCCGGGCTATGTGCGCCGTGTGCAGTGGGATGACGAGCAGTTTAAGAAGCTTCATACTCACTTTGCCGCGAAGACTCACGGCTGTCTGTACAGAAACAATCTGGCTTGGGAGGAGTACTTCCGCTGGGATGAGGACGATACGATGGTCGCCATCTACTATAACGAGGATGATGAACCGTGTGGCTATATGGTGTATCTTATCAGCTCCGATGTCATGCACATCAAGGAACTCATCTACTTAAACCGTGAGGCGCAGCTTGGTCTGTGGGAGTACATTCATGCGCATGATTCCATGATTGATGAGGTCAGAGGCAACAACTATTACAGCGAGCCCATCGCTTTTGAGCTCGATGACAGTGATATAAAGGAGACAATAAGACCATATGCCATGGGCAGAATCATCGACGTGGCGCAGTTTATTTCACAGTACAACTGTGACCCTGATGGTCCGGGCGGCTGCTTTAGCTTCGAGATAGAAGATGAGCTTCTGCCGTGGAACAATGGCACATTTGTCATTGATTTTGAGAAAGGGCACTGTGCTCTCACCGACAAAAAGCCACAGCATCACCTAAGCATGTCTATTGGCACGTTTACCACACTGCTTTTAGGCTACAAGAGTGCTGAGAAGCTTTTGCAGATGGGCAAAATACAGGCTACGTATGATGCTGTTGCAAAGCTTGACGATATTTTATATCATGAGATACCATATGTATCTGACTATATATAATTAAAGGTAAAGGAAAATAATATGTCAAATTATGTGATTAGCTGCTGTTCAACAGCAGATCTTACCAGAGAGCATATGCTCGAGAGAAATATTAAGTACGCATGCTTTCACTATGAGCTTGACGGTAAAGAGTATATGGATGATTTAGGACAGTCCATGCCACTGCCTGATTTCTACAAGGCAATGGAGGCAGGTGCCATGACAAAGACCTCGCAGATCAATCAGGGGGAGTACATGGAGTACTTCAGGCAGTTTCTGGATGAGGGATATGATGTGCTTCACTGTACACTAAGCTCAGGTATATCAGGTACAGTCAACTCGGCGAGGCTTGCAAAGGAGGCTCTTAAGGAGGAATACCCTGACAGAAAGATATATGTGATTGATTCGCTGGCAGCATCGTCAGGCTTTGGTCTTTTGATGGATAAGCTCGCTGACCTTAGGGATAGCGGCATGGATATTGATACACTGGCTGATTGGACCATGGAGCACAGACTTGAGGTGAATCACTGGTTCTTCTCATCAGACCTTACATTTTTTATCAGGGGCGGCCGTATCTCAAAGACCGCGGGATTCGTGGGAAATGTGCTGAATATCTGTCCTTTCATGAATGTGAGCAATGAGGGAAAGCTTATTGTGCGTGAGAAAATCCGCACCAAAAAGAAGGCAATAAAGGAGATGCTTGTGAAGATGCAGGCACTCTGCAAGGACGGTGCCGATTATTCGGATAAGGTCTATATATCAAATTCTGCATGCTATGAGGATGCTAAAGCCGTAGCTGATCTGATAGAGGCTGCCTTCCCTAAGATGAAGGGAAAAGTAGAGATAAATGATATCGGTACGACTATAGGAAGCCATACCGGTCCGGGAACAGTTGCATGTTTTTCTGGGGTAATAAGAGAGAGGATTAGCCGGATATTTTAGCTTGAATATCTGATTAGAATAATCAAAATCAATAAAGTTGATTATATTTTTATAAAAAATTAAATTACATCAATCAAAGTGATTAAATATAATCATTCCAATAACTGCGCTTATGTGTTACAATTATATCAGTTCAAACGAAAAGAGGTTTTAAGATGAAAGGATATGAAAAATACGAGCGCAGTTATTTTCTGCCTCCTGAATGCACTTATGACTGGGTTAAGAAGGATTATATAGATAAAGCACCACTGTGGTGTTCGGTTGATTTACGTGATGGCAACCAGGCTCTAATCGAGCCGATGAGTCTTGAGGAGAAGCTTGACTTCTTTAAGATGCTTGTAGATATAGGCTTTAAGGAAATCGAGGTAGGTTTCCCGGCAGCCTCTGAGACAGAGTTCAATTTCACGAGAGCTCTTATTGAGAGGGATATGATTCCTGATGATGTCACTATACATGTGCTGACACAGGCCAGAGAGCATATCATCAAGAAGACCTTCAAGGCACTTGAGGGAGCACCGAGAGCAGTTGTACATCTGTACAATTCCACATCTGTTGCACAGCGTGAGCAGGTGTTTAAGAAGTCAAAGGAAGAGATAAAGCAGCTTGCAGTTGACGGAGCTATTTTACTGAGAGACCTTGCAGCAGAGACTGACGGTAATTCCGTTTCCAGTATTCACCGGAGAGCTTTTCGGGCACTGAGGTGGATTATGCGGTTGATGTGTGCAACGCTGTGCTTGATGTATGGCAGCCAAAGGCTGATAATAAGGCCATCATCAATATCCCTACCACAGTAGAGAATGCTATGCCACATGTTTTTGCCACACAGATAGAGTATATCAACAAGCACCTCAAGTACAGGGACGGAGTAGTGCTTTGCTTACATCCTCATAATGACAGAGGCTGCGGTGTTGCCACATCAGAGCTTGGTGTGCTTGCAGGAGCTGAGGAGATAGAGGGTACGCTGTTTGGAAACGGTGAGAGAACAGGAAATGTAGATATCGTGACACTTGCCATGAATCTTTACTCACACGGAGTGGATCCACAGCTTGATTTTTCAAATCTGCCTGAGATCAGGGAGAAGTATGAGACATTTACCAGAATGAAGGTAGGCGAGAGACAGCCATATGCGGGAGACCTTGTTTTTTCTGCTTTTTCAGGCTCACATCAGGATGCAATCTCAAAGGGCATGGCATGGAGAGAGGAAAAGAAGCTTGATAAGTGGACGGTTCCATATCTGCCTATAGATCCAAAGGATGTCGGCAGGACATACGAGGCTGATGTTATCCGTATCAACAGCCAGTCAGGAAAGGGCGGAGTGGCATATATCCTTAAGCAGAGCTTCGGTATCAATGTGCCACAGCAGATGAGAGAGCAGGTCGGATATATGGTCAAGCAGGTATCGGACGAGGAGCACAAGGAGCTTTCACCTGAGTGGGTACACAGTATCTTTACAGACAATTATGTGGATTTTCATCCATATTTCACTATACCGGAGTGCCACTTTAAGCAGGTAAACGGCATTTTCGCAGAGGCGGTTATTTTACACAATGACAGCACCAGAAAGGTAGATGCCAATGGAAACGGCCGTCTCGATGCAGTCAGCAATATAATTAAGCAGTATTTTGACATCAGCTTTGAGCTCACTGTATACGAGGAGCATGCGCTTTCACACGGATCTTCATCAAAGGCTATGGCATATGTGGGTATCACAGTTGACGGCAGTATGTTCTGGGGCGCAGGTGTGGATGAGGATATCATCAAGGCATCAATCGGAGCGCTTGTTGTTGCGGTAAACCATTATCTTGCCACCAAGGCTGACAGTCACGTGAAGGATGAGCGCTATATTGCCATGCTCAACTTCATCCAGGCCAACTACAAGACGGTATCGCTTGCAGACATGGCTGCACAGTTCAACCTGACAGAGCCGTATATCTCCAAGTACATAAAGGAGAAGTCAGGCAAGACTTTCGGGGAGCTGGTTACCAATGCCAAGATGAAGAAGGCACGCACACTGCTGAGAAACAGCATCACAACTGTTGAGAATATCGCAATCGAGGCAGGATATCAGAACGTGGAGCATTTTAACAGACAGTTCAAGAAGCTGTATGGAATGACACCACTTGAGTACAGAAATTCAAGCACAAAATAAGCGGATGCAGCATTTTAATATAACCGGATCAATATGCCAAATGACAATTCATTCAGCTGTATTGGTCCGGTTTGCTTTTTAGTACTGCACTTTTTATGTAAAAATCTGTATTAAAATTGTATAAAAATGGGAACAATGGGCTATTGATTGTATTTTATCAAGTAATTTGTTGTTTTTACAACGGATTATATGTACAATGCGGGTATAATATAAATAAAAGATAATTATTCAGAACAACTGATAACAAAGCAGATATTGAGAATTTGTGTTTGGGATGAATAGTTATAATAAAAAGCAACTATTTGAATTATAGTTTAAGAAAGAGAGGAACGTACATGAGCAATAAAACTAGCGCAGTTGTTAAGACAAACCCAAGAAAGGCTGTAATGATCGGATGTGGATTCGTTGGTTCGGCATCAGTTTTTGCACTTATGCAGAGCGGTCTTTTTTCTGAGATAGTTCTCATTGACGCTGATAAGGACAAGGCTGAGGGAGAGGCGATGGATATAAGCCACGGTATTCCTTTTGCCAGACCTATGAAGATATATGCAGGTGGTTATGATGATGTGGCAGATGCTGCTATCATTGTTGTTTCTGCTGGTGCAGGCCAAAAGCCGGGTGAGACAAGACTTGATCTGGTAAATAAAAATGTTGCAATCTTCAAGAGCATCATTCCGGAGATTGCAAAGAGAAATTTCGGTGGAATCTTACTTATCGTTGCAAACCCTGTAGATATTTTAACACAGGTGGCACAGAAGCTTTCAGGACTTCCTGAGGAGCGTGTCATCGGTTCAGGTACCGTGCTTGACAGTGCAAGACTTAAGTACGCGCTTGGAGAGCACCTTGAGGTGGACAGCCGAAGCGTACATGCATTTATCGTAGGTGAGCATGGAGACAGTGAGGTGGTTGCATGGTCATCAGCCAATGTTTCCGGAGTGGAGCTTCACAAGATGTGCGAGATGAGAGGTCACTACAAGCATAAGGAGAATACAGAGGAAATCGCTGCAAACGTAAAGAACAGTGCTTACGAGATAATTAACAGAAAGCATGCGACATATTATGGTATCGCTATGTCGGTCAGACGTATCTGCGAGGTAATCATGCGTGATGAGAAGTCTATTCTTCCTGTTTCACACATGATGCACGGACAGTACGGCATCGACGGTGTGGTTCTCTCAATGCCTGCAATCGTTGGAGCAAACGGAGTGGAGAGCGATATCCCAATCGAGTTAAACGGTGAGGAAGCTTTAAAGCTCAAGGAGTCTGCAGATGCACTTAAGAGCATACTTGACGGGCTTGAGCTGTAAATATCAGGCTCTTAATATTAATTTTGTAATAAAAAAACTTACTAAATTTCTGATTATCTTTTCATAAGTTGGTAAATGCCGATATATCCCGTATTTTAGGGCTTTATCGGTATTTTCTTTTCGGAAGATACTTTGCATAAGCTGGCATTTACCAGCATGAAAATGCAACCAAAAGTAGTAAATGAGTAGTAAATATACGCTCCGATATTAACAAGCCAGTCTTTCCAGCTCTGCTTTTGCAGATTGAAATGTACCGTGTGCGTAATAACCAAGTGTCATGGTTATGTTAGCGTGTCCCATGAGATATTGCAGGGTGTTAGGGTTCATTCCTCTGTTTGCCATATTCGTACAGTAAGTATGTCGGAATGAATGTGGTGTGATATTCGGTAACTTGTCCGTGTGATATTTGTTATACTTCTTAATCAGCCCTCGCACCATGCCCTCATAGTTTCCTGCAACTTTAGGCAAGCCCTCACGGTTTAAGAATAGGAAATTGCTGTAACCACCTACAATCAGCGGTTGTGCCTTTCCTCTGTTCTTTAGTATTCTTTGGATTGCTTGATAAGCCCGTTCTGTCAATGGAAGTTCCCGTTTTCCGTTTTTGGTCTTTGGCGTTTCAATATAGTAGCCGATTTCGCTGTCTTTCAATAACTGGTGGTCTATATTGAGTATTCTGTTCTGCATATCAATATGCGTTGTCAGTCCGCAAAATTCAGAAATACGAAGTCCCGTTTCCAGCAGAAGCACAACCTCATCATAATACTTGCTATAAATCTTGTCCTTTTCCATAAAGGCAAGCAGGTGTTCTTCCTGCTCTGGTGTAAGGATAACTTTCTGCTCCGTATCATCTTCCAGAACATCACTTAGCTTAAATTCAAACGGGTTCTTTCTGATACAGTCGTCTTGTATCGCCATGTAAAATGACGCTTTCAAGGAACGCTTATAGTTATCAATCGTTTTATAGGCATATCCTTTTTCGCTCATTCTGATAGCCCATTCTTTAGCGTCCGACTGCTTAACAGTATCAATCGCCCTCATACCCAATGGGTCATTTTTCAAAGCGTTCATAAGATACTGTCGTCCCTTTTCAGTAGCCCTCTTGATGTTCTTTCTTTGGCTGTTCTTCTTGTCGTAGAGCTGGCAGACTGTCATTTTACCGCCTGCTGTGTCGATACCGTCGTTAAGGTCTTTTTTTTATCTGTGCTTCTTTTTCCCTCAATGAAATATCATCACGTTTTCCAGCAGGTGTCTTGTCTGTAGGTACAAGTTTCCAAGAATAGATAAATTGTGGCTTTCCGTATATATCGGTATATTTATAAACGTATCTTCCGTCTTTTCGCTGGCTCTCTCCATTACGCAAATTGCGATTTTTACTGTCTTTTCGTTTTACATTAGACATAGTGTAAAGCTCCTTTCCGTCATGGAATGAGCCGTGATACGCTATACCTTATTATACCATATCTACGGCTCAATGACATTAGATTTCGTCCAATGTATCTATGATTTTTTCAAATTGTTTTCGCTTAATCTGAATACGGTTACCGTTCACGATAACCCAGCCAGCGTCAATATTTTCTTCGGCTAATTTACGCAATTTCTTTTCGCCAATGCGGAAGTATTTGGACGCTTCTTCAATCGTCAGCGTATATTTTTCCCAGATAGGCACATCAGTATTGTTCATAATCTATGCACCCCCTTTACTGTGTGTCATTTTTTACAAGCAGGCAGACGGCTTTGGAAAGCTCCGTTAGTATCTCAACTATTCCCATTCTTGTGGGCAGAACCGCACCATGCGGACGTATCATTATTCTGTGAGGATAGGTCGTGGCAAAACGACTTTTCCAACAGTCGCTCTCGGATCACTGCGTGGGTCGCTCGCTTTCTTTTGAAAAGGTCGTGGCGTACAGTTCCCGTGGCTCGCTATCTCACAAACGTATCTGTCTGCTTTATTCAGTTGTCAAAGAGCTGTGGCGAAAGCGTATTGCTTTCATGTAAAAGCAGGGCAGAGCAGGAAAGAGGGGATTGAACCAATCATGCTCTGCGGTTACTGCTTGTTATTCTTCTTCGATTTCTAAGGCAATATCAAACCCTAAAATCATTTTAATAAGTGCTTCTCTGATAAGTCCCTTTAATTCCATGGAAAAGCCGGTGATGAGTTCTGGACGAAGGCGGAAACGCTGCTCTACTGTGCCTTGATCGGATATATCCACTATGAAGCTCCGGTTGAGGAACAGAATTTCTCCACCCTGATTGAGTTCCTGAACGCAATGGAGGTGCGGGAAGATGATGAGGAGTTCCAGAACCCGGTGGATCTGATGTTTGAAGCCCTGGAAAGAAAAAGCCGAATCACTTTGCAGTCCGTCAGTATAAAAAATACAAGCTGGCTGCCGGCAAGACCGCTAAGTCGATTTTGATTTCCTGCGGCGCTCGTCTGGCTCCTTTTGATATTCAGGAGGTCAGAGATGTGACTGCCTATGACGAGTTGCAGTTGGATACTCTCGGAGATAAGAAAACGGCGCTCTTTCTGATTATGTCAGATACGGATGCGACGTTTAATTTTTTTGATCTCCATGATTTACACACAGCTGTTCAACTTGTTGTGCGAGAAAGCAGATGATGTGTACGGCGGCAGACTGCCGGTTCATGTGCGCTGCTTGATTGATGAGATGGCAAACATCGGTCAGATTCCCAATCTGGAAAAACTGGTAGCGACAATCCGAAGCCGTGAAATATCGGCTTGCCTTGTTCTCCAGGCACAATCACAGCTGAAAGCCATTTATAAAGACAATGCCGATACCATCATCGGCAACATGGATTCCCGAATTTTCCTGGGTGGTTCTGAGCCAACCACGCTCAAAGAACTGAATCAGGCATTGGGAAAAGAAACTATCGACACCTACAACACCTCCAACACCAGAGGTAACAGCCCGCTTACGGCTTGAATTATCAGAATTAGGCAAAGACCTTGCGAGCGTAGATGAGCTTGCGGTTCTGGATGGCAGCAAGTGTATTTTTGTCAGTTGCGTGGTGTCAGACCGTTCTTTCTGACAAGTACGATCTGACGCAGCACCCCAATTATAAGTACACATCAGACTTTGATAAGAGAAATGAGTTCAACATTGAGCAGTTTCTGAGTCGAAGGTTGAAGCTCAAGGCAGGTGATGAGTTTGTGGTAGTCGATGCGGATTAAGGAGGTTTCTGTTTGGAAAATCTGAAAACGGTATCTGCCCTGGTTAAGAACATCTTGGAACACGACCACAAGGCAAGAAATACCGACAATCATTTGTACCTGATGGTACTGGAACACTATTCCGGTCTGCGTGGCATCGACATTCATGCCATGACGGTTCCTGTGTTTTTGAAGGAACTGGATAGACGCAGCTTTCCGGGGTTTGAAACTGTCCGCAGAAGCAGACAGAAAGTGCAGGCAACCTACCCTGACCTTGCTCCCAGTGAAGCCGTAGGCAAGCGCAGAGCAAAAAATGAGGTTGTATATCGAGAATTTGCAGAAAGCGAGGTGTAAAAAAAATGACTTGGTGGATCACGGATACCTCTATTGGGCAGCGATTGAAGTTCGTTAGACGATTTCGCCGCCTTACCCAGAAAGAGCTTGGACTCCTGATGGGGTATTCCGAGAAAACAGCGGATGTCCGTATTGCTCAGTATGAGAAAAACGCTCGAACCCCTAATGCAGAAACCACAGCGAAACTCGCAGAGGTT
>ENA-OQJJ01000054-OQJJ01000054.1-human-gut-metagenome-genome-assembly--contig:-NODE-54-length-16200-cov-3.260001_pt1 | contig 16200 bp, 18 predicted proteins | sample MGYA00242606_ERZ504772 | MGnify/ENA primary metagenome ERZ504772 (study PRJEB26092, sample SAMD00036363) | human gut metagenome | host: Homo sapiens | study: EMG produced TPA metagenomics assembly of...
TACCAAACTAGTCATCTTAGTATAGTAGGCTGCCATTCGCATAATCAATGCTGAAAGATAAAAACTAAACTATCAAACTAACAATCATATACAAAACTATAGTTTTTCTCAACGAAAGATTTCTTATTTTGTCCATTTATATCCCATCCCCCATATCGTTTCAATATATTCATGCTCCGTATATTGATTGATTTTTTTTACGAATTCTACGAATTAACTCTGTCACCACTCGGCTATCTCCTTCTGCATCGTATCCACTAATCTTTTCATAAATACGTTCCTTATCAAACACCATTTCAGGGTTCATGGATAAAAGTTCTATAATCTCATATTCTAATTTAGTAAGCCCTAAAGCATTTCCTTTAATATGTACGCATTTACTGGCATAGTCAATTACTAATTCCCCATAAAACCGTTGTTCTGTTTTTCTATGTAAACGTTCCTCACGTTTCAAATGGGCAATAATTCTGGCATCTAATTCTTTCAAACTGAATGGTTTTAAAACATAATCATCGCCACCAGACAACAATCCCATTACTCGATCCTGTTCTTCTACTTTTGCAGTCAAAAAAATAATCGGACAGGAAACCATATCTCTGATTCTTCTGCACACTTCAATTCCGTCCATTCCCGGCATATTTACATCCAATAAAATAATATCGGGATTTACACTTATCTTTTCCATTGCTTCTATGCCATTTTCTGCAATAATCACTGTATAATTCTTCAATGTAAAGTATTGATTCAACATTTTTAGCAATTCTCTATCATCATCAACCATTAAAATTTTATAGTTCATAAATTCCACCTCTGGCTATAATGCTATCTTTTCTTTATAGTATATCTTATAAAAAACAACAAATAAACAACAATTCCTAAAAGGCAACAGCCTTTCTAAACTGCCGCCTTTTCTCCTTCATTTTATTTCCATTATTGATAAACCATCTCTGTATCCACAATCTCCCTTGCACACGATTACATATTGTTCATTCTCGCTACCCATTCCATCTGATTTTCTGCCTTTAACTGTTCCGTGATCCCCTGTGCCTGTTTCATCTGCTCTACAATTCTTTCAAACCTTAAATACTTATAGTCGTCTGTATCCAAACAAACAAGCCGAAGTCGCACAACAACTTGAAAATCTTATCAACGGAACAACAGTCCCAGATACTATTATAAAAAAAGGAAAAAGAGCTCCTTCGAGCTCTTTTGATTCAGTTCTGTAAACTTGAATTTACTTTAATAAATATTTTTCAAACGCTTTATGATTATCAAAGTGGACTTCTCTAAAAAACAGAACTAACCAAATAATATAGGTTGGTATAGCTATATATGGGGTTAAAAAGCAGGATAATAATGCTCCTGCCAACATTATAATAGCCCACATAAAGCACTGATTTCTTATATCACGAGAGATATGAGCTTTATCATACAATGCCTGTTCTTCTTTAGAAAATGAATTAAATCCTGAAACAAATTTTGCTGCTTTTTCCTTAAAAATCGCAAATAACACACCTATAATCAGAAATGGTATTACCAAAATTATACACGACCAAAATCCTATATTCATAATACATACCTCCGCTTCAAATTCCGATTTTTCGTTCTCTACGACTTCCCAATAAACGGGAATTTGTCATATCCCTATTTCTGAGTAGATTTTTTCGACAAACGGTGACTTATGCTCGATATACTTCTCAATATCAAATGGATAGAGTGCAGCGCCTTCTTCTTTAATTCTACTGTATTCACGCACAGCTTCCGGATGAGAACGCAAATATTCACGGAAAGCAATATGCCTTTTCAGTTCCTCAGAATTTCGCGGGCATACATATAGATGATGCTTCCGCAAATGGGTTTTGCCTTCATATTTAAATGCTTCCCGTCCGGCAATACCAAGGTTTCCTTCATGGTGATAGTCGATTCTTTCTAAGGCAGAGATTACAGCGTCAAGCATGGAGTAATCTTTAATGACGACATCAATATCAATAATCAGTTTCGCTGATAAACCATGCACTGAAGTGCTGCCAACATGTTCTATCACAAGAGCCAGTTGATCAAGAGCTTCCTGGATTTCACTCTTGATTTCACAAAAATCCCGTGTCCAGTGTTCATCATAAGGTAGCACAACAACATGCTTTGTAATCATTCTCTTTACCTCCCCAAATTCCGATTGAGATTTCACCTGTTTTAAGAAATTTAATAACTGTTATATTTTATTATTAAATTCTTCGCAACCCCTTGAAAACACTGGATTTGTCGCAGGTGAGCTTTCCCTTATTATTTCCCTTGTGTTATATCGTCCCATCAGTGTTTATGCACTCTGATAAGGGCAAATACAAGGGCAAGAAAAATCTATAAGACAGTATAACACAAAATAAAAGTGACATGGTGAACTGATTGAAATGCTTCTTAATTTTTGCTACTACTGATTGATTAAATGATAAGGAGATGGGATACGATGAGAACAATATTTGCAGAATACAATCCACAGTGCAACAGCATTGATGTATATACTAATACGGGCTATATACTCCGTATTGATTGTTGGGAAGCAGAAAAAAATTTAAGAACCACACCTGGATCTGATTGTGCTTTGACATCGCTTGCAATCGATGAGCCATTAGAATATGCAAGGTTATATCTTGATGGGAATTTACAGATGTGGGTAGATGCTGAAGATTCATTAGAGTTATGATTATTCCAATCAAAATCTACTAGAATTTATTAAAAATTAGCTTCATAATTTTAAAAGGACAGCCCTATTGCTATGAGGCTGTCCTTAAAAATACAATAGATAAACCTAGATTATTCTTGCTACTATCTGATTGTTAAATTTTCTGTATTCCATATTGCAAATCTCCCTTTTCGCAATATTTTATTAGTATGAATGCCAGAATCGCTGAAAAAACACGTGCCAATACCGTACTCCACCATATCATAATCTGTCCACCAAATAAAGGTGGTAAAACAAGCATAAATATCAGCATCAATACTGGTTCAATGAATGTAAGAATGTATGACAATCCACTTTTTTCAGTAGCATAAAATCCAGCTGTCGCTATTCTGGTAATCGCAACAAATGGTAATGACACTAAAAATATAGGTACAATTTTAGAAATCTCAATACTTACTTCATAAGAAGCTCCGAAAACCCCTCCAATATTTGCTCTGTTTACATACATGATAATTCCACCACAAACAGCAAGAATTATTGCAAAAATGTATGCCATTCTCTGAACTCCTCTCAGGCTTTCTTGATCCTTCTCACCATAAAAACGGCTCATTAAAGGTTGACTTCCATCACCTACGCCCTGCAATATGAGATATATGATACAGATAATATAGGATACACATGCATAAGTTGCAATAGCTTTTTCTCCCCCATAAGAAGCGGAGAATCGGTTTATAAACACCAATGAAATATTAGGAGTCAATGCTAGCCCAAATGGTGCAAGACCTACTCTGAATATAGCGCCACACATTTCTTTTACATTTTTTAAGGATACATACACATAAAACTTTTTATTATATAATGCGTATATGATTGCAATTGCTGCAGTCACACCCTGTCCGGCTATTGTAGCTGTGGCTGCACCTTTCATGCCCATTTCATATATCCATACAAAGATAAAATCCAGAACAATATTGGTTATGAATCCACCAACCATCGCAAACATTGACCAGAAAGAGTTTCCATAATTTCTAATGAATGGCATCATTCCAGTTCCAAGAATCTGCAATATTGCTCCAAGTGCTATAATTTTGATATAATCTGTCGCATTTGTTAATATAATTCCATCTGCTCCAAGCAATCCTAAAATTTTAGACGAAAAGGAGTAAATAATTATGGTACTGATAACACTTACTATTACAAGAAGCCACCAGCTTGTAGCAATAAATTCTTCTGCCCGTTTTCCTTTCTTTTCTGCTGCATTAATTGAGTAATAAACAGCTCCTCCCATACCAATTCCTGTTCCAAGAGCCTGAATCAAAGCCACAATCGGATATGCAATATTAATAGCCGAAAGTCCAGCATCTCCTATGGTATTGCCTACAAAATATCCATCCACTATCGCATATATTCCTGATAATGCAAATGCTATAATAGATGGAATAACATATTTAAAAAATAATGATTTATGATTCATTTTTCTTACAATCTCCTTCCTTGAAAAGTCTGATAAACAGCTCTGTATTATCATTAAGACTTTCTATATTCTCTAATCCCATTTTTTCGATTACATATATTTCTTTTGAGTGCAGTTTTTCTATGATATCTTTCGTATATTCCATTCCTGATTCTGTGAGGCATATCAGCTTATTTCTCTTGTCTGAATCATCAGATACCATATTGATGTATCCTTTTTTCTGAAAATCTTTTAGTATCGTATTTACCGTTTGCTTAGGTATATTCCATTTTTCACTTATCATTTTCTGCGTGCATCTTCCATTACTTTCATAAAATGAATACAAAGCAAAAACTCCATTTGAAGACAGTCCCTGATCCTTTGACCATTCCTCATACATTGCTGTACATTCTTTCCATAAAGCATAATATCGTTGCAACTGTATTATCATATTATTATCTTTTCTCATCTTTTTTCTCCTTAAATTAGTACGAATCCGGACTTTTATAGTATAGTCCGAGTTCGTACTAATTGTCAAGATTTATTTATATACTTTTTCTTTATATAAACAATCAATAGTCCCTTACTAAGGACAGGAAGATTATGAAATTTCCCTGTCCTCTTTTAATAATATCCTCGTTCTTCCATCCAGTCTTTCACATAACATCTGATTCCAATATAAATAATATGCGACAGTAATAGCAATACAATAAGATTTATCGGATTAGCGTTTTTAATCCATTCTCCAAAGTAAATTACAACAGCTGTACTCGTTATCGCTACCACGATACTGATGATATCCCAACAATATTTCCGGTAGATTTTTCCTACCTGATAACCAATCCCGATTATCAGCCACCCGGTTATTACGAATAAAATTGCCATGACAGTACCGGCAATCAGCCAGTACACAATCCCGGAAAGAATACTGTTAGGTATTCCACTGCTTAACTGTCCGAAAGAGTCTGCACCTGTCACAAACTCCCGAAATAAACTTCCCATTCCTTTTCCTAACGCACCGAAAAAGACGATACAGTCGTTAAGGAAAACCGGCGAAAGAATCGCAGTAAACAGTGTTGTTGTTATGCTGTACCATGCCAGTAGAAACAAGATACTTTCATAACCAATCGTCATATTTTTATATTTCTTTTCTAACTGGCTTTTACGGCTATCGCATTTTTCTTTTGCTTTCCGGTAAGCAGTACGGTCACATTTTTCACATTTCTCATAAGGCACTTTTTTCTCAACAGCTACCTCTACCGTCTTTTGGTGTGTCTGTGCATAAAGTTTTTCCTGCTCTGCTTTTTCATACTTAAATTTCCATGCCACGGCTTCTGCGTCGGCTCTTTTCCTGCTGTCTGTCTCGCTGGTCAATCGTTCCTCTGTTTGCCTTAATCTTGTCCGCAATGCTTCGATATTCTCGGCTCTGTTTTCGCTGTTCAATTTCTCGTTCAAGGTCAGCGATTCGCTTAGCTGCCTGTTTAGTTCCTGGATTGTCTGGTCTTTCTGATCCAGTTCGTCCTGCATCTGTTCGGTCATCAGCAGAAGTTCTTCCACCTGCCCGACGTTCTCTAAGTTTCTGCATTCGCTCATCGATCTCCCTCGCTTTCTCTATCTGCTGTTTAAGGTCAGCAATTCGCTGTTCTGTTTCTGCAATAAGCTGTTCTCGTTGTTCAGCTTCTGCGTTAATTCCTGCCATTGCTGATTCTCGTTTTCCAACTGTTCGATTCTGGTTTTCTGTTGCTCGATCTGTGAGAGCAGTTCTTCTGTATCTGGCAAAAGATTTAGCAGCCTGGATAATTCGCTGTTTAAGCTTTTTAAACTCTGGTTCTGCTCCTGAAAAGACAGGAGCTGCCTGTCCCGTTCCTGCAATTCCTGTACCATCTCTGCCATAAGATTCTGCTGTTCCTCGATCTGGTTTATCATTGTCTCCATCATGGGAATGACTTCCCGGCTTTCTTCTAATGTCACGCAATCGCTCCTTCCATTGTGTTAATGCACTGGATACTTTTCCAAAAGAAATCTGTATTTTATCCAGCAGTGCATTTTGTCTTTTTATGATCTGGTTTTCCTCTACTTTCCATGAAGTAGAGGATGTCTGTCCGTTTTGAAATTTCTCGTCAATTTTTCTGGCATCTGCGCCCTCATGGATCGTCGGTATCTCTAATTTTCCCTGCCTTGCATAAGAACGATGGTCAATGTGATTTTCCGTTTTCAAATGTGCATTACAGACGTTTGCCCATTCGCTCCGCCATAGCTCACAATTTTTCGGATTGTTCCACCCGGTAGCATCGGTTAATACACGTTTCCACTGTTTGCGGTTCCTTGTCCCGACTTTCTGGACTCCATTTTCATCAAGTACAGGGATTCGGATTCCATGACGGTCAGGGTTCTTTTTATCCTGCCACCAGTCCGGATGGGATTCATCCACCACGGTATTTCCATTTTCATCTCTGACAAAATCCCAATCCTTGATTTCTTTGTTCCCCCATGAGTGATCTGGATTGAATGGTCGCATCGTCACAAGTAAATGCACATGGGGATTTCCATCTCCTTTATCGTGGATACTCCAATCCGCACACATTCCCTTATCTACAAAGGTCTTTTGGATATATTCCGTTGTATAATCTATCTGTTCCTGTCGGCTCCATTCTTTCGGAAGTGAGAACTCAAATGACCTGCCGAGTTGTGCATCTGCACTTTTTTCTGTCTTCAAAACTTCATTCCATAAACGCTGCTTCTGAAAGGTAAGTTTAAATTTTTCCAGTGCAGCTTCTTTGTTATCTGCCCTTTTATATCGGACAGATTTCTGGAACCGTCTGATATTTTCAGCAGGTACATTCTGCCATTCCTGTGGTGCATTTTCACACATCATCAGGCTGGTATAAACGACTTCTCTTTTGGAAGTGTAGTAACTGATTCTGCCTGTTTCTTCATTTTTCATCACATCGCCATTGAGATAGGCAGATGCTGATATGATGGATTTTCCTTTGCTGCGTCCAACAATCTTTACTGTATAATGAAAAATCGCCATGATCCGTTACCCCCTTTCTGCCGTATCCGGCTTTGATTTCCGGCTGAAAGCCCCGCCGACGGAACGAGCCCGGCAAGCGTAAGCGCAGACCGGTTGCCACCTGTGGCAAACTTATACGGACGACCTCTGGTTGTCCATAAGTGCGCCCTTCATGAAAAAGCAATGAAGGGAATGGAAAATCCACTCCCTCCGGCATTACACTTCCTCCGTATTTGCAACTGGCTCTTTCTGCATTGCCTTTGAGAAGAATTTCCCATTTGCTTCCTGCCTTTTTAAGAAGCCGATCAGCTTCGGGATATCTTCTTCCTCAATCGCAGAACCCAGCACCGATTCCACTGCACCGCCAATCTGACAGAGCCTGTGTGTCCGCTTTTTGGTTTCCACATCTTTCTGACGTTTCTTCAGTTCCCGTTTCTGTGCTGCATACTGTTTTGCTTTCTCAAGGCTTTCCTGTTCTTTCTTTTCCAACTGGAGCATACGCTCCTCATAACTCTTTGTTGATCTTGCCATAAATATCATCGTCCTTTCTTTTTTCCAAACATAAGTTTCCTGTTGTCTGTCAGACGAAGTACATGGTATAATCTGCTTGCGTGTAGGTATATCATGACTCCGGTCTGATAGAACCTTTGGCGGTTTCTTCGGGAACCGCTTTTTTAAGTTGAACCGTTTCTTGTGACTGCTTTCACATTTCCCTTATCCCTCAAGTCCCTGCCCTCGTTGGCTTCCATAAAAAGTTCCAGCATATCCGTTTTGATCAGGACTTTTCTCCCAACCTTCAATACCGGAAGTTTCTTCCACTCTACCAACTTTCGCAGGGTGTTCCTGCCAATTCCCGTATAATCAGCAGCTTCCTCAATAGATAAGGCAATCTTTCTTTGCGTCATATGACCACCTCCTTTCGAATTGCATTATGCAATTTCATTTGTGCTGTCAGTATAGCGTGTTTATATTGCTTTGTCAAGCATTATGAAATTTTTCTGCTTTTCTTAAAATTGCATATTGCAATATATTTTGTTGCGTGGTATAGTAATGACATACCGAAAAAGGAGGCACATCAGCATGAAAGATAAAGAACTACGCAAGCTGATTGGCAGCAGGGCAAAACAGCGCCGTCTGGAATTAAATCTGACACAGCCTTATGTCGCAGAGAAGATGGGAGTTACCGCTTCCACAATCCTGCGTTATGAGAATGGTTCGATTGACAATACCAAAAAGATGGTACTGGAAGGTCTTTCGGAAGCACTTCATGTATCGATTGAATGGCTCAAAGGGGAAACCGATGAATATGAAACTGATATTACGGATAAGAAAGAATTGCAGATTCGTGATGCGATGGGCGACATTCTCAAACAGTTTCCTCTTGACCTCAATAAAACAGAAGACGCTTTTTCTAAAGACTTACTGCTGTTAATGTTAAAGCAATATGAACTGTTTCTGGATTCGTTTCAGTTCGCCTGTAAAAATTACAAAGGCAGTACCAAAGATGCGGACATTGCCAAAGTAATGGGATTTGAATCGAAAGATGAATATAATGAGATTATGTTTCTCAGGGAGATCACACATACTGTCAACGCATTTAACGATATGGCAGATGTGATAAGACTCTATTCCAAAAAGCCAGAAACAGCAGAACAAAGGCTTGCAAATCTTTTATCCGAAGTTATGTATGACGATTCTGAATCGGTATAGCAAGGCAACCGGAGTTGTGATACAATGAGCACAAGCGAGTCAGGCTGTTTACAGATTTGACGAGCGGCGAATTGGCTTATGGACTTGTCCATAAGATGCCTACACGCAAGAAGCATTTCAGCAGTTCCGATTGTCTGATATCGAAAGGAGACATACGATTATGGCAAAAGGATCTGTTAGAAAAAAGGAAAAAATGGTACTATCGTTTCTATGTAGAAGATGCAAGCGGTAAAATGGTTCAGAAAGAATACGCCGGAACCGAAAGTAAAAGTGAGACGGAAAAGCTTCTCCGCAAGGCACTGGAAGACTACGAAGATAAGAAGTTTGTTGCAAAGGCAGATAATCTTACCGTAGGGGAACTTCTGGATATGTGGGCAGAAGAAGAACTGAAAACCGGGACACTCAGCAACGGCACAGTGGAAAATTATCTTGGTGCAATCCGATGTATCAAAAAACACCCGATTGCAGACCGCAAACTGAAAACAGTTACTGCCGAACATTTACAGGCATTTCTTGATCTGCTTACATTCGGTGGTGAGTTTCCAGACGGGAAAGTAAGAAAGGGATACAGCAAAGATTATATCCATTCTTTTTCCGCAGTGTTACAGCAGTCATTCCGTTTTGCAGTATTTCCAAAACAGTTAATCAGTTTCAATCCGATGCAGTATATTAAGCTGAAAAAGCAGGCAGAGGAAGTTGACCTCTTTTCCGATGATGAAGTGGAAGAAGGTACACAGCCGATTTCACATGAGGATTATGAACGGCTTATCCAATATCTGGAAAAGAAAAATCCACCTGCTATTCTTCCGATTCAAATTGCGTATTATGCCGGGCTCCGTATCGGGGAAACCTGTGGTCTTACATGGCAGGACATTAACCTTGAGGAACAATGCCTGACCATAAAACGCAGTATCCGCTACGACGGCATGAAACACAAAAATATTATCGGACCAACGAAACGGAAAAAAGTAAGGATTGTTGATTTTGGAGATACGCTGACTGAAATACTGAAAGCTGCCAGAAAAGAACAGCTCAAAAACCGGATGCAGTATGGCGAATTATATCACCGCAATTACTACAAAGAAGTGCATGTGAAAAACAGGGTATATTATGAATACTATCATCTTGACGGAACACAGGAAGTCCCGACAGATTACAAAGAAATCTCCTTTGTCTGCCTGCGACCAGATGGCTCTTTGGAACTGCCGAGTACACTCAGCATTGTATGCAGATCAGTGGCAAAGAAGCTGGAAGGATTTGAAGATTTCCATTTCCACCAGTTACGTCACACTTACACCAGCAACCTGCTTTCCAATGGGGCTGCACCGAAAGATGTACAGGAACTGTTAGGACACTCTGATGTCAGTACCACAATGAATATTTACGCTCACTCAACAAGAAAAGCAAAGCGGGATTCCGCAAGACTTCTTGATAAAGTAGCGAGCAATGCTTAAATAAAAATCCATGTTCCTTAAATTGGAACATGGATTTTGTGGTAATGGGGTAATTAATAATTTATATTTCACATGCCACATCATATGCTGATTTAATAGCATGATCAATATTACTTGGACGTTCTCCAGCACAATCACCAATATAGTGAAGTGGGAGAGGACAATCAGAAAGCTCTGGAAGGTTCTTTCTTGCACCAACAGCCATTACAACAAAGTCTGAAGCAATTTTCTCTGTTGATGTATTGTCGTCTATTGTTTTTTCAACAACTACAGAATCATCTTTGATTTCTGATAATTTTGCAGATGTTACTATTTGAACATTATAATGCTCTAATTCACTCATTAGAGTAGGTAGAACAGTGTTGCTTTCTTCTTTTGCAATCTGGTCCATCATTTCAATAATTGTAACCTTACATCCACGTGAAGCCAGATATTCAGCTGTCTCAACACCTACAAGACCACCACCGATTACAGAAACATTACCGAATACGATTTCTTTCTTGGCAAGCACATCCCATGCACTTGTAACAGTTGGAAGATCTTTGCCAGGAACAGGGATTATTGCGTTGTTCGCACCTGTTGCCACAATTACTTCATCGAATGAATTATAATCCTGTGATGTGAATTCTTCACCTAGCCTGAATGTAACATCTAATTCAGGAAGTACATTTGCATAATAATTAATACTTCTCATCATTTCTTCTTTTCTTGGAGGTACACTAGCAATAAGTAACTGACCACCAATCTGAAGTGATTTCTCAAAAATGGTTACACTATGACCTCTTAATGCAGCAACACGTGCAGCTTCAAGTCCAGCAATACCAGCACCAATAATAGCTATTTTCTTTGATGATGCTGCAGGAGTTATATGTCGTGTTGCTTCGTAACCGTTTTCAGCATTAAGTACACAACTTAAGAACGCACGATTCTGAATATTATCTGTACATCCCTTATTGCACATCATACATGTTCTGACATTACAGCAATGTCCATCTGCGCATTTGTTTGCAAAGTCAGGGTCTGTGAGAAGAGAACGACCTAATCCAATGATATCAGCAGAACCATTTGCAATAACTGCTTCGGCAGCTTCTGGTGTAACGATACGGCCTACTACAGATACAGGAATAGATACAAGCTCTTTTATTTTTTTAGAATAAGAAACCATAAATCCGTATGGCTGTGTTCCCATGGCAGGGATTGTATCACCCATATTTCCTGTATGGTTAGCCTGTGCAACATGTAATGTGTCAACACCGCAAGCTTCTAATTCTTTTGCAAAAATGCAAGCCTCATCAAATGGAAGACCACCTTTTCCTCTAAAACTATTTTCTCCAAGAGGAGTAACTATAGGAAGCTTGTAGTCGATAACCATGTCAGGTACGATTGTTTTTAATCTTTTTACAAGTGTTAATGCAAAACGTGTACGATTAGCCAGGTCACCGCCATATTCATCAGTTCTATGATTTAAAATAGGAGAGCAGAGAGAACCAACAAGACGGTCTCCATGTACTTCAATACAATCAACACCAGCTTCGTGTGCTAAGATAGCACAGTTTTCCATATGCTTTATTATTTCATCAAGTTCTTCTGCAGTTACTTCATTTACAAAGTGCTGCATATCATGGTGAAGTTTAGCTCTTGCTTCCTGCATTTTGCCCTGATGGAACATATCGTTTAAAGCTTTGACATTGTAGTCAGGATGGAATAACTGAATTCCAAGCTTTGCACCATTTTCATGACATGCGTCAGCAAGTTTTTTGAAGCTTTGAACCTGCTCAGGTGAATAAAGCTTTGGTGTAGGAGAGAATGTTGGAAGTGGTGCAACATCTCCAATTACTATATATCCGACACCGCCTTTTGCGAGACGCTCGTAAAAAACGAAAACTTTGTTCTCCAAATTGAACCATCTTTTTCCTCATATCCTGTTGTAAGTGGTGGGAACATAATACGGTTTTAAACTCAATATTTCCAACTTTTATAGGCTCTAATAATTTCATTGTTCATACTTCCTTTCAAAGTGAGTATACTATTTAAGTGGTGTTAAAAAACTCTAACATTAATTTGTCTAATTCTGCTCTGCAAAAGCACTGGCAAAATTGTGGTTAGCGCCTTCAATCGTTTTATAATTGCATTTTCCATTGTAAAGTGACTCATATCTATGGCATGTTGCATCATCTACCAAATCATCTGCAGTTCCTCTTATAAGGAGGACTGGTCCGTTGTACCCTTCTGCTGACGAGAATGGCTCATAATTAAATAAATCATGATTAAAAGATGTTGGGAAAGTGAGTCCTTCAATATCGGCTTTGGTGATTCCCTGAGCTTCCATGGCTTCAGCACGATCCTTACATCCAAACCACATTCCAGCACCTGGACACATAAGCATGAGAGCATAAGGATTAACAATAGGAGCTGCAGTAGCAGCTGCGTATCCTCCCATACTCTGACCAGATAAGATAATCTTATCTGGATTGGCAAAATCTTGTGTTTTAGTCCAGTTTATAATATCCTCGATATCGTGTAGGATACCTGTAAAGGTCATATCCTCGAATTCACCATCACTTTCACCATTTCCGTATAAATCAAAACGGACACTGGCAAATCCATGTTCAGCTAAGAATCTGGCTGTGTGAGTATAAATACTTTTGTAACCGCTTTTATTCCCTGTAAAGCCATGTACATTTACAATAGCAGGAAATCTTGTGCCATCTTCTGGAATGTTAACTATTCCGCGTAAGATGTGTCCATCACGGTTTGTGATTTCTACTTGTTTTGTCAATTTAAAATACCTCCGTTTCTAATTTTATTCTGCAGTAGCAGCATTTCGCTTGTCAGCTAAATCCTGTAACATTTCAGCTGTTTTCTCTTTTGTAAGAGGGTAGATAAATTTTAATACCAGAACAGCTAATAAATATCCTACAACATATAAACCTGTATATGTTTTCCAAAGATGTCCTGAGAATGCTTCATTCTGGACAGCTTCATTAACCTGGAATCCAGCAATTGCAAGTGCAAAACTACTCATACTTCCTGATACAGCATTAGCAAGTTTACGGAAAAATGTATATGCTGAGTATACAATTCCTTCATTACGTTTTCCTGTCTGAAGTTCCTGATAATCAATTGCATCATTTACAAGTGCCCAAACTAATACTTGGAAACCACTTACTCCAAGATAGCAGATTCCGTTGATGATAATAAAGAGCATAGGATTTTCAAGTGGGAAGAAGAATAAAATAGCATAAACAACAACTGAGAAAGTTGCACTGTACATAATCCATTCTTTCTTTCCAAATTTCTTAGCAACAAATTTTGTGCCTACGAATGCAATAAGTGACCAGATTACACTTAACATACCTGAAACTGCCATGATGGCAACATTTCCAAAATAATCGCGGAATAAATAAGTATTTAATCCGTTAACCATACCTGCTCCAACAATACCGATAAAGCTTGATAACATAACTCCGAGTAATGCTTTGTTTTTAGTAATATCTTTAATTACCTGGAAGTAGTTAAGCTTTTCTTTTTTCTCAACAACTGGCTCTGTAATAATACGCTCTTTACACCAATGAGATGTAAACATAAGACAGATTAATCCAATAACTGCACAGATTGCTGACATAATAAGGAAATGGCTAGGTACTGGCTGGTTATCTTTATATAAGAATAATGGTCCAGCAATAACGATAACTGTCATAAAAATTGTACCGCCAAGACTTCTGAAACGAGAAAGGTCAGTACGTTGGTTAACATCATCAGTCATTACACTTGAAAGACTACCAAATGGAACGCTGACACATGTGTACATAATTTCGTAAACAATATATGTAATGAACATATAAGCAATACGTGCACCATAAGCGAAATTGCTTACGTTAACAAATCCTAATATACAGAGTACTGCAGTTGGAAAAGCAAAGAATTTAATCCAAGGAATAAATTTTCCTTTTCCTTTGTTTTTGTGGCTATCAACAAGTGCACCAATTAAAGGGTCATTTATAGCATCCCAAAACTTTGTAATAAGCATAAGGATTCCTACGTGTACTGGATTAACTTTTAATACCAGTGTATAAAAAATAGCAAGATACATGGCACGGAACTGCTCAGTACAGCAACATCCCAAATCGCCAAGAGTGTAACCAATTTTGTCCTTCATGGAAAAAGGTCTTGTTTCTTTCATGATAATTTACCTCCCAAATTTATATTGTTTTGGTAGCTACAATCTTATTATATTGTGGTTATGCTGATATCCATATACAAATATTGCTTGCAAACTACGAAAAATTGATATATTGTATATTTTGACAAAATGAACAAAAAATATAATAGGAAAGTGTGCAAAATAGACATATGAAAAAGCAAGGCTACAAAATGGAATATTTGAAAATATTGGATAGTACCCAGCGAAGCTTTGGGCAAAAGAAGAGCTATACAATTGTATTTATAGCTGGTGGGATAGGGTATATGCACCAGGAGGATGATAATATTGTATGTACTATGGAGGATTTGATATTTATTAAGCCAGGTAATAAAGTAAAGCTTGAATATCGTAAAAATAAGTATCCTCTTGAAGTTTATGTTCTTTATATAGGTGAAGAACTTTTAAGGAAATTGTCAGATGAAGAAACAAGACTTGATGAAGCGTTTGATTTTGTTCCGTATCAAGTTAAGATTGTTCATTCTGAGAGTGAATCGGCTATGCTTATAAAGAATATATCCAAAAAGCTCTATTCGATGAATAATGAGCCGCCTAAATTTGCCCGCTCATTATACGAGAAAAGCCTATTAACTATGATTCTTGTACTTGCACTTCGCTCATCTGTTCAGGAGGATGTACAGATTAAGACGAATAAGAAAAAACACGTTGTAATGGATGATATTTTTATTTATATCAGAGAACATTTGACAGAAGATATCTCGTTGGAGCGCTTGGAAAATGAATTTTATGTAAGCCGTTATCATATAGTAAGAGAGTTTAAAAAAAATGACAGGTGAGACACCTCATTCATACATTGTAAAGAGCAGACTTGATTTATGCCGCCATTATATAGAGCAGGGGAAAAGTATTCGTGAGGTATATGCGCTTGGTGGATTTGGAGGGTATAATCATTTTTTTAGAGCATTTAAGAAAGAATATGGTGTTACTCCAATGCAATATTACAATAATTTACAGATTGACAGGAATGAAAAGTAATGATTGTGTTTGTAGAATAAAGCAAATAAGCCCGCAATTAAGCGGGTTTAAAATATGAACGAACACATAGGTGGTTTCTAGTGTAAAATTCCTGTAGACTGTAAGAATAATACAAACATCATAATTGGAGCAACAAAACGAATCATAACGTAGTAAAGCTTTTTACGAGAACGTGGGGACAGCACCCCATCTGCCGAGTTTATGCTACGGATTTCTAAATACTTTAATTTATTGGTGGAAGATGTCTTCCATGTAGAAGATTGAGCTGGGTAGATGCCACCCAGCTCTTTTTATGTTTGAATCGTCAACCTTCAATTCGATTATGTTTTCATCTCCAAACACATTTTTTCATCCAATGCAATGTTATATTAAATGAAAAAATCATTTGATATCATAACAAAAGTTATATTATTCTCTTCTTATATGTGCATATAATCCCAACTATAATGATAGTTATGTAATAAAGAATAGTACGAGCATTTTTAATTTTATCAGCTATCATAATTCTGTATGCCTCCTTCTTCCATGAGATTACAGTAAATGTAGTAGTAACGTCTATCAAAAGGCTTTTACATATTAGATAAAAGCATGTAAAATTTCTTTTACATAGCTTAATTGCGGTCTATTTAGCTTGTTTCCTGACTACTCAGGAAAAATATTTCTACCCTCGCCCCACCTGTATTTTCAGAATTTGAA
>ENA-OQJJ01000055-OQJJ01000055.1-human-gut-metagenome-genome-assembly--contig:-NODE-55-length-16115-cov-2.351389_pt1 | contig 16115 bp, 20 predicted proteins | sample MGYA00242606_ERZ504772 | MGnify/ENA primary metagenome ERZ504772 (study PRJEB26092, sample SAMD00036363) | human gut metagenome | host: Homo sapiens | study: EMG produced TPA metagenomics assembly of...
GTAGGACAACTGTTAAGGAGGTTTTTAAGTATGATAGTTTCACGATTTTATGAGGATTTGAGTGTATTTTATCATAAAAACACCTGTTTTAAAAAAGTGTATCATTTTGTGCATATTACAGCCTATTATGTTTATAGACAAAATTTGCACAAATATATAAAATTAGTATAGCTGTTAAAGATAAAAACAAAGTAATTAATTGGAGGTTTTTCATGGAAGAAAAGACGTACTTAAAGTGGTACAACAAAATTGGTTATGGTTCCGGTGATATTGCAGGAAATGTAGTATATGCATTCCTGACATCCTTTGTTATGGTATATCTTACAGATACTATAGGACTTGCATCAGGAATCGTTGGAACATTAATCGCAGCATCTAAATTATTTGATGGTTTTACAGATGTTTCTTTGGTTCACTTATTGATAAAACACATACAAAGCTTGGAAAAGCAAGGCCATGGATGATTTATGGCTATATAGGTTGTGCTTTGACACTTGTAGCAGTTTTTGCAATTCCTACAAGTTGGGGCAGGACTGCTCAGTATGCATGGTTCTTTATAGCATATACATTATTGAATGGTGTATTTTATACAGCAAATAATATTGCATATTCTGCACTTACTTCGCTGGTAACAAAGAACAGCAAAGAGCGTGTACAGATGGGATCTTACCGTTTTATTTTTGCCTTTTCAACCAGTCTGATAATTCAGTCTATAACAGTTGCATTTGTTGATGTATGCGGTGGAGGTGCTGCTGCATGGAGATTCGTAGCTATTATTTATGCTTTGATAGGTCTTGTAGTAAATACGATTTCAGGATTGTCGGTTAAGGAGCTTCCGGAAAAGGAGCTTAACTCCGGAATAGAGAACGATGAAGAAAAGAAGTATGGTCTTGTTCAGGCATTTAAGCTACTTGTTAAGAATAAGTACATATGATGATTTGTGGAACTTATATTTTGCAGCAGTTATACAGTGCTATGATTGGTGCAGGTATTTATTATTGTACATGGGTTCTTAAGAATAAAAATCTGTTTGGTGTATTTGCGTGGGCTGTAAATATTCCTCTTATAATAGCACTTATTTTCACACCAACTCTTGTCGGAAAGTGGAAAGGAATGTATAAGCTTAATAAACGTGGATATATTCTGGCTACGATAGCAAGAGCACTTGTGATTGTAGCAGGATACATGGGAAGCGTTCCACTGATGATGCTGTTTACTGCAGTTGCAGCATTAGGACAGGGACCTTGGCAGGGAGACATGAATGCAGTAATTGCCGAGTGCTCTGAGTATACTTACCTGACTCAGGGAAAGAGAGTAGATGGAACTATGTATTCATGCACATCACTTGGAATCAAAATTGGTGGTGGAATTGGAACAGCTATTGTAGGATGGCTGCTTGAAATCAGTGGTTATGTAGGTACAAATGCGACTCAGCCGACATCTGCAATTACTATGCTTCAGGTAATGTATTTATGGTTACCATTTGTATTTGAGATTCTTATTACAATTCTTCTTTCAAAGATGAATGTAGAAGCTGCAAATGAAAAGCTTAGAAGAGAAAAAGGAATTGAATAATTATCGTATAATATGGGAGAGATGATCTGAGTGCATTTAACGTATGAAAACACAAATGAAGAGATTATTGCAGTAAAGCGGAAGCCACGGCACCAGCCACCACATCTGCATAATGCAATGGAAATTGTATGCGTTACGAAAGGAACATTAGAGCTTGGTGTAGGACAGGAGTTGTATCACATGGAAACAGGTGATATAGGAGTAGTATTTCCTGATGTTATACATCATTATCAGGTGTTTTCGTCAGAAGTCAATGAGGCGGTTTTTATTAATGCTCCACAAATGATTTTTGGTAGATTTGAAAATGTACTGCGGAATAAGGCTCCACAATATCCTGTTGTAAAAAGTGATGTTATTCCGGATGAAGTGTACAGAGCAGTGGAATCCATAATAGATACCAAGCAGAATGATATATGGGTTGTTCAAGCTTATTTACAGATTATACTAGCAAGATGTATTCCGATGATGAAATTGGTGGAAAAGAGCAAAATTGGCAGCGATGATATAATATACCGTACCGTATCATATATTTCTGCCAATTTTAATAAGAGTATATCGCTTGATGGAATGGCACATGACCTTGGCGTGAGCAAATTTTCATTATCCAGATTGTTTTCAAAGACATTTCACAGCAGTTTTAATCAATATGTGAATGAGGCGCGTCTGGGGTATGCCTGTCAGAGAATTGAAACTACAGATGATACCCTGACAGAAATCTCGATGGACAGTGGTTTTGGAAGTCTTAGAACCTTTAATCGTGTTTTTAAAGAAAAATATAGATTGACACCAAGCGAGTATAGAAATAAATTACAAAAATGATATTTGTATATAACAATGGAGACTATGTTGGAACGTTAAAGAAGTAGTATATTTGACTAAAAAGCTCTCTGTGCAATGCACAGGAGCTTTTTATTTGTAGACCTCTATTTATTTGTGCTGTCTGCATCAATTACGGACTGAATCTGCTTCATAAGGGCATCATAGTTGTCCTGGTTATCGATTCCGCCGAGCATTGGTTCGCCTACAATATTGCCATTTCTGTCAACAAGTATAGTTGTTGGAAATGCCATGATTTCTGAGGCATATTTACCGGCAGCGCTAGAGGAGTCAATTGACAGATTACGATATTTGACACCCTGGCTTTCAAGAACAGAGGCAGCCTCTTTGATAGCTGTTTTATTGCCATCGAAGGTCTCAGTGTTGATGCCAACAACTTCTCCGCCCATTGATTTGATAGCATCATTTAATTCGTTAAGCTTGGATAACTCAGCGACACATGGTTTGCAGCCGGTAAACCAGAAATTGACGACTGTTACTGCATTGCCGGAAAACAGGCTGTCATCAACCTTATTGCCATCAAAATCCTCACCGGAAAAATCACTGAATACAGATGAGGCTTTAGAGCTGTCCTTCTTGTTATTGTCTGATGATGTATTTTTGTTTTGAAGCTCTGCTATCTGTTCCTCGATTTTTCGTATGGTTTCAATATCCTCATTAAGTGTTTTTAGCTCATCGTCTGTGAATGAATCCTTGTTTGATTCTACGGTACCGGCAAGATAATCAGCATAATTTCCGTTTGGATCGGCGTCACTTTTGTTCATCATGCCAAATGCCTTGTTCCACACATCAGCGTGATCTGCAAAAAGCTGATTTTCCTGCTGATATAAATCATCAAGCCTGGAATCTGATTTGCCGGATGCTTCTGAGCCGGCTTCAGTCTGAGTGTTTTTAGAATCTGTTGTGGAAGCTTGCTTTACGCCGCATGCTGTAAGTGATAATGCTATGCAGAGTGTAAAAATAGAAATAAATGATAATTTGTTTTTCATGAGTAATTTCTCCTTTAAAAATAATAGTAAAATGTTTAATAGTTATCTGTTGTCATTTTTTTTGACATGCTTTTCCAATAAACCGGTAGCAGATGGCGTCCTTCGGACAGGCCTTTATGCAGGCACCGCAGCGTATGCACTCGGGGTGATCCGGTGTCTTACACACATCCACATCCATCTTACATGCCTTTGAGCATTGACCGCATCCGACACATTTGCTGCTATCAACGGTGATTTTGAGCAGGCTGACCTTATTAAATAATGAGTAGATTGCTCCAAGTGGACAAATCCATTTACAGAAGGGCCTGTAAAATAAGATACTTAGTACAATCACTGCAATTAAAATCATACACTTGAAAGAAAAAAGCTTTCCCAGCGCAGAACGGATAGCAGCATTTCCAATAGATAACGGTATAGCACCCTCTAAAACACCCTGAGGACAGATATATTTGCAGAAGAACGGGTCTCCCATTCCTATAGAGTTCGTTACAAGCATCGGAAGAAGTATAACGAAAACAATAAGAATGACATATTTTAGGTACCTAAGAGGTTTTAATTTGGCTGTGGATAATTTCTTTCCGGGTATTTTGTGAAGTAAATCCTGAAACCATCCAAATGGGCACAAAAAACCACATATAAATCTGCCGAGAGTTACACCGAGTAAAATAAAAAATCCGGTTATGTAGTATGAAAATTTAAATTTGGATGATCCGACGACTGCCTGAAATGCCCCTATTGGACAGGCTCCTGTCGCGGCAGGACAGGAGTAGCAGTTTAATCCGGGTACGCATACTGTTTTTGCATTGCCCTGATATATTTTACCCTTAAATAAATTCGGAATATGAATATTGGTCAGCAGCGTTGCTGCGGCCTGTATCCATCCACGTATTTTTGCCAGCTTTTTTGATAGTAATTTCTTTTTCTTATCCAATTCCGACACACTCCAGACATAGTTTTATTGCTTTACCAAGCACGGTAGCCGCCTCACCTCTGACTGCACCATAGCTTACCATGGATACACCAAGGATAAGCAGAATGATTTGACATGTTTTTTGGTATTTCAACATAATGTTGCTCCTTTTTTGTTGTATTGTTGACCAGCGGACTTTGGTATTATACAATATAGGTTGTAAAATTATTGTTAAGAAGCAGGAGAACATTTTGAGATTATTAATTGTTGAGGATGAGAAACCAATATGTGATATGGTTGCAAAGAGTCTGTATGCTGCCGGTTATGAGGTGGATACCTGTTATGATGGGAAAGAGGCTCTTGAATGTATACTGTCGGAGAATTATGATCTGATAGTTTTGGATTTGAATCTGCCGGGGATGGATGGCATGGAGCTTCTCAAGGAGCTTAGAAAATACAATGATGAAACTAAGGTTTTGATATTATCTGCAAGAGGTCAGATTGCTGATAAGGTAGAGGGACTGGATGCAGGAGCAAATGATTACATGGAAAAACCATTCCATCTGCAGGAGCTTGAGGCACGTATCAGAAGCCTGACAAGAAGGAAATTTGTACAGAATGATATATGTCTTAAATGCGGAGAAATAAAGTTTGATACGATTAAACGCGAGGCATATGCAAAGGGAGAGCCGGTTCCACTGACAAGAAAAGAGAATGGTATTTTGGAATATTTACTTATCAATATAGGCAGACCGGTTAGCCAGGAGGAGCTGATAGAGCATGTGTGGGATGCCACGGCAGACAGCTTTAGCGGAGCAATCAGGGTACATATGTCTTCACTTAGAAAAAAGCTTAAGGCGAAGCTGGGATATGATCCCATTTTGAACAAGGTAGGTGAAGGCTATAAAATACGGGAGGAGTCTGACAGATGAAAAGAATGTCGCTACAGTGGAGACTTACGTGCATTACTACATTGTGTATTGCTATTATATGTGGCTGCCTGACTATGTTTGTCTATAAAAATGGTGTGCATTACATCGATTCTTTGCAGGATGCGGTAGAGTCACAGGGGGATGAAAAAGGAAACAAATCAGATGAAATATATATCAGCATACCGGACGATAAGTGGGATGAGTTTGCGGATGAATTTTCGGTTCAGGTGTACAATAATAAGGCCGACTATAAAAGAAACAGTCTGATAATCACGGTTTTGCTGGCGCTTTTGGGAGGTGTTGTCACTTATTTTATAAGCGGGCATGCACTCAGACCAATCAGGGAGTTTTCAGATAAAATTGAAGAGGTACAGGCTCAGAATCTGTCTGATTCAAGAATAGAGGAAAACAATGTTAAGGAACTGAACCAGCTGGGGATTTCTTATAATAAGATGCTTGAGCGTCTGTCGGATGCATTTGAGATACAGAGACAGTTTACTGCAAATGCAGCACATGAGCTGCGTACTCCATTAGCGTTAATGCAGGTACAGCTTGATTTATATAATTCTGCCTCTCACCCGGGAAATGATGCAGACACTTTGCAGACCATAAAAATGGTTACGGAACAAAATGATAAATTAAACAGGATGGTAAAGACACTTCTTGACATGAGTGAGCTTCAGACGGTGGGAAGGGATGATAAAATTATATTGGATGCTATTGTTGAAGAGGTTTTGGCAGACCTTGAGCCTCTTGCCGTGGAAAAGAATATAAAGCTGATTGGTAAATGTGAGGATGCCACTATGATAGGCAGTGATATCCTTATTTACAGGCTTGTATACAATCTGGTTGAGAATGCCATCAAATATAATCATCCGCTTGGACAGGTTACAGTAACCGCATATCAGAGAAACAAGCATGTTTATGTGTCTGTAGAAGATACGGGAAGCGGAATACCAAAGGAGCTTAGGGAGAGAGTGTTCGAGCCATTCTTTCGTGTGGATAAATCCAGAAGCCGGGAGCTGGGTGGCGTAGGCCTCGGTCTTGCTCTTGTCCGTGAAATCGTTAGAGTACATGATGGCAGTATTTGTATTAAATCAGGCAAGACCGGTGGAACGATTTTCGAGGTGACTTTTGCACAGCATTCAATGTAGCGTTTCATTTTACACATTTGTCAACGCTATTAAAACAGATTTGCTAAATGAGAAAAATAGAATAATACACCATTTTTATTGAAGTCAAATAAATGTATCAGGGCTTTGAATTTTCATCAGTGTTTTTACGGATTCGTGGAGATATATTTTTAAATACCCATTACTGGGAATTTTGTTGATAGTGTTGTTATGTTTGTTTACATGAATAGTATTACTAAAAAGGTATTGACAAAATAAAATGAACAGTGTATATTTTCAACATGAACAATGTTCATTTAACAAAATAACTAATGCCACTATATTGAAGAGGAGTGAATTCGTGAACCATCTTGCAACCTCAAAAGACGACATATTAGCTGCAAGCAGAGAGCTAATCAAAGATAACGGATGGACTGCTGTAAGCATACGTGCTGTTGCATCCCGATGTTCTGTTTCGGTGGGGACAATCTACAATTACTATGAATCCAAGGCCGATTTGCTTGGGGATACAATTGAGAGTATTTGGCGTGAAATCTTTTTTAACCCTTGAGGATGAGCAGGCATTTAACGATGTTGCTGCCTGTATCTCATGGATTTATAAAAGACTGGATATGGAAATGAGCAATTTCCGGGCTTCTTTTCTCTGCATTCGCTTGGATTTATGAAGGATGAAAAAACGGATGGAAAGAAGAAAATGCTGCAGACATGGGGGCATATTCTTAATGGATTGTGCGATATATTAAAGAATGATCCTAAGATTTGTCCAGATGTATTTGATGAACAATTCACGGAAAAACAGTTTGCAGATATATTATTTTCTTTAATATTGGTATCAATGATTCGTCAGGATTATAATCCGTCTTCAATACTGATGTTGATTAATAAAACATTATATTAAAATTCTCCCACATTAGAGTGTGGGAAAATTTTTGAAACAAAATGAACGTTGTTCACTTATACGTCTAAAGATATATCTAAGTAGAAAGGATTTTTATTATGCAGGCAATTGTAGAAACTATATTTGATACCGTATATTTGTTTTCGGTAATCACAATCGGAATTTTAATGATTCGAAAAAGCAAAGGAAACCGTCAGTTTACCATGTTTGGAATTATGGCAGTTATTTTAGGAGGTGGAGATGCATTTCATCTGGTTCCTCGTGCAACAGCGCTTTGTACAACAGGTCTTGAGAACTTTACTGTACAGCTTGGGTTAGGCAAGTGGATAACCTCTGTCACTATGACTATTTTTTATGTCGTTCTTTATCATATATGGCGTGAGCGTTATCAGATTAAAGGCTATAAAGCAGCTACAGCAGCTATTTATAGTCTTGCAGGATTAAGAATTGTTCTGTGTATGATGCCTCAGAATGCCTGGCTCAGTGCAGATGCTCCGCTTTCATGGGGAATCTACCGAAATATTCCGTTTGCACTGATGGGATTAATTATCATAGTTTTGCATTAAAATTAGATATGAATTTTGATTATCTTTTTAGAAGTTCTTATATGCCGGTATAGCCCGTATTTACAGGCTTTTCCGGCATTTTTTCGTATCGGAAGAAACTCACATATATTTTTATATCCGCTTAGGTTTTTGCTTTCAAAAAGTAGTAAAGAAGTAGTAAAACCTTGATTTACTACTAAGCTGCTATCCGCAGCATTTCAGCTTTTGCGCTGTCGAAAGTAGCGTGTGCGTAATAGTTCAGCGTCATAGTAATGTTGGAATGTCCCATAATGTACTGTAATGCTTTCGGGTTCATTCCGGCATTTGCCATGTTGGTACAGAACGTATGACGTAAGGTGTGCGGTGTCATTACTTTCGGTAGAGCTTCCTCATGGTACTTGTTGTACTTCTTTGCAAGCCCCCTAAACATACCGTCATAATTGGTAGCTGTTTTCGGGTAGCCGTCCCGGTTGAGGAAAAGGAAGTTGCTGTAACCGTCAATAGTAACAGCTTTTGCACCCCTGCGCCGTTTCAGCACTCGGTTAAATGCTTCATATACTTTTTCGCTCATTGGAATTTGACGAATACCGCTTTTCGTTTTTGGTGTTTCAATGTAATATCCTGTTTCCGCACTTCTTAAAAGTTGGTGGTCTACATTGATTATCCTATTCTCAAAGTTAATGTCAGTATCGGTCAGCCCGCAAAGTTCAGAGATACGAAGCCCTGTCCCAAGCAAAATAATAAGCTCGTCATAATACTTCTGATAAACTTTGTCATTTTGAGCAAAGGACAAAAAACTTTCTTCCTGCGCTGGTGTTAGCGGAACCTTTGGTTCTGTATCATCTTCAATGACAGTGTTTAACTGGAAGTCAAAAGGATTTTTCCTTATGCAATCGTCCTGTATCGCTGTGTAAAAGGCAGCTTTCAAGGAACGCTTGTCATTACTGATAGTCTTATAGGAAATTCCTTTTTCTTTCATGCGGATTGCCCATTCTTTCGCGTCGGACAGCTTCACGCTGTCAATCGGGCAGCCCCCAAGTTTATCTTCTTCCAGTAGCTTCATCAGCCGCTTGCGTCCGTTTTTCGTATTGTACCTTACATTTCCCCGGTGGCGTATCTGCTTTGCATAAAGTTGGCAGACCGTCATTTTCTTGCCTATGGTGTCTATCCCGTCGTCAAGGTCTTTCTGTATCTCTTTTACCTTTTCTCGTAGGGATATATCCTCACGCTTTCCGGCAGGGGTCTTGTCCGTAGGTACTAACTTCCACGCATACACAAACTGCGGATTACCAAAGGTATCTATATATTTGTAAGCATATCTTCCGTCTTTTCTCTGGCTCTCTCCCGACCGCAAAACTCGATTTTTGCTGTCACGTCTTTTCTTTGACATTTTTCAATGCTCCTTTCCAAGACGGAAAGAGCCTTGATATGCTTATCCCATTATAGCACATTCAAGGCTCAATTTCACTATCAGATTGTGTCTATGGTATCAATCATTTTTTCAAACTGTTTGCGCTTGATTTGAATACGGTTGCCGTTCATAATAACCCACCCGGCGGCAGGATTTTCCTCGGCTAATTTACGCAGCTTGTTTTCTCCGATACGGAAGTATTTAGCTGCTTCATCTATCGTAAGCGTGTATTTTTCCCAAATAGGCACGTCGGCGTTACTCATAGTATCGTCCCCCTTTCAATATTAGGAAAAGTGAATAGTAAAAGGGGCTTTAATCGGTACGGCTGTTAGCACAACCTCGCGGGAGTTCCACCCCTGCCCGTTAAGGCAGCTCTACCCAATGCCTGCGACGCTTTTAACGCTCGGACTATGGCTATAAAGGCTTGTCTACCCTTAGTGCGTGTCGTCGCCCACAAGCCGCTACACTTGTTCCCCGGCGTGGTGGTGGTCGCTCGACTTTCTCCAATAGAAGAAAAGCGTCATGGCGCACCTGCCGTATGGCTCAACGCAAAAAGGACGTATCCGATTTGCCCTATACTGCGTCGCCGTTATCTTGCGTCGCTTTCTTTGTCAAAGAGCAAGTAAGGTCAAGTCAACAGGCAGCGGAAAGGGGGACGCTGCTTGTGGTTATCTCAAACCTTGAATGAAAGGACAGCCCGCATAAGACGCGAACGCAAGCGGTCGCGTATATCCTCATCTATGCCCCAATAGATATTTCCGCGCTCATCACGCAGCTTTCGCATAGACAGGGACGCTATGTAGCTTTCGTAATGCTGTACGACAATGTTCATAGCTTCCGGGTCGCCCTTAGTAGCGGCTATGATTACCGGGTAAGGCAACAAGCCGCGTTCGTCCTGTTCTGATTTACTAATCTGTGCAGTCATAGGCTTTTTCCTCCAAATAGCGTTTTAACAGCTTCATTGAGCTTGTCCGGCGGGACTGTACCGTTGTCCTTGACAGATTACAAAACTTTGCAATCTCGCGTTCGCTCATGTCAAAGAAATAATACAGCAGTACGGTTTCCCGCTTTTCTTCCGGCAAACTGTGCAGGGCTTCGGCAAGCAGCTTCGCAGTAATTTCTTTGCCGCCGACAACGAAAGACTGTTCTGCTTCATCATCTGCAAAATACTCGTCGCAGACGTAGAGCTGTTTTTCTTCCAGTGGCGACAGGTCAGAAAAAGTAACCTCGCGTAATTGTCGCTGCTTTGTGTCCCTGTGGGCATTCATAGCTTCTCGCTTCAACGCCAGTTTGCAAAAGCCGTTAAAAGCACAACGGATTTGCCATTGGGTACGAATAGGCTCGTTCATGTTCTCACCTCCTTTCGCTGCCGCGAAAGCGGTGGAGTTTGAAATGTCCCCTTTCGTAAACCCTCAAACCAACGCACTTCAAAATGGACGTTGGTTTTAGAAATTTTTTGAAAAAGTTTTTTGATAAAATACAAAATGCGCCCGTCTGCAAATTGCAGACAGGCGCAAAGGAATTATCAAAAGTATATGTATGATTTGTGAGTTCATCTATGTAGCCAGAATAACCCGTTGGCGGGTAATGGCTTTTTTTGATAACAGTCTATTAGGGCATAGGAAAAAGGACATGACGATACCTCCTTGATACCGCCATGTCTTTATCTAGTAGGAGAGTTATCGTTAGAATTTAGATAGATAAAAAGAAACGGCGGCTCTGAAAATCAAAGCCGCCGAAATAGAATAGGCGCGTGAAAACCTGTCTGCGTTGCGACGGCTTTTTTTCTTTGCCGTCGTCCGGCAGATGTTCTATACTATGTCAATTTCAAAAATTTCTCATTATCCTTTATTACTTTTTGTTTTGTCTTATGTAAAAGCAGGATAACCAAAACAGAAATAGCTATACTGCATAGAATATATGTCCAATTAAAATATGATAGATTTATTAAATTCTGTGCTGATTGATTTTTAATGAAGTTTGTATATGGTGCGTTACTCTTAATCGCTTCCATAACTCCTACAACATTTATCGGTCTTAAATTGTATAAGTACGCACCAAATAAATATATTGCTGCTTTTTCAACGACCGACGGTATTAAAATAGCCAATGCAGCAAGCCATAATTGACATTGCTTGTGGGATTTCTGTAAATATAACGCCCCAAAAAGATAGGGCAATATCGCAAGGCAACAGCCCAAGAGGACAATATTCTGATGAAGCCCAAAGAGGGCAAAGAATATGCGGATAAAAAGATACGTTCCAAATATAATTAACCAATCAATGAGCAAGCTTTTTATTGGCGTGTGCTTTTTTACTATTTCATTCTGTAACTGCATTTCACTACCTCCCAAATAGACGTTACACTTTTGGAAACGTCAAGGTTACGGTTGTTCCACCGTATGAATTGTTTTTAAGCTCCACCGTGATAAATAAGTCAGTTGCCATTTTCTGAACAAGGTATAAGCCCATACCTGTAGAACGACTAAGGTAACTGCCCGTATCTCCGGTAAACCCCTTGTCGAAAACAAAGGGTAAGTCAGACAATGGTATGCTTGTGCCGTTGTCTTTGATAGATAAAGAAATCTGTTCACTATTCATACTATCAGCTATGGAAAATATGAGCCGTGGGGCAAGGTTGTTTCCCACATATTTCACACTATTACTGATTATCTGTCCTAAAATGAACATCAGACCTTTTTTGTCAGAAATCACTTGATAATCGTTTTCGGTATATTCAATAGAAAATCCGGCTTCTTCAAGAAGCGTTAAATTATCTTCAACTGCTTCACGGCAAGTTCCAAGAATTGAAAGCGACTCAAAAGAGTAATCCTTATGTGTAGCCCCAAGCCTTGAAAAGTATAGAATTTGTTCTATATCCTGTCGGGTATGGTCGCGTACATAAAGCATACGAGTATGAACCAAAGGGGACATTTCATCTTTTCGATTATCCAGTAGCAAGGTCATAAGGGATAGTGGTTTTTTGATTTCATGCACCCAATTTTCAACATAGTGTTCATAGTCTGTAACTGTAATTTTCTGTTCGTTGATATATTCTTGCTGCGTCCTCAAATGTTTTCCCAATTCACAGATAAGAGGGCGTATTACAGCGGGAACAGCTTCACACAGTAAGTATTCGTTGGTATCGTCCGGCTCTAATAGAAAACGCCGAAAAATAGCGTCTGCCTTGTTACGTTTTCTGATTGATATAGCAAGAGGAATAGCAAGTGCGGCAAATGACACAAAAATTATCAATGCAGCATAATTTATAAAAATAATCAGGGTTAGCCAACCAAGCAAGAAATATAAAGAACAAGTCCAAACAGGCAAGTGTAATAATCCATACCCGGTTAGAGGAAATATAGATTAAAAGTATTTTCAACTTATTCATAAGCGCACCTGCTCTTTCAAGCGGTAGCCTTGACCGCGCACTGTTTCTATACGTTCTTCAAGACCAAATTCACGAAGCGTTTTTCGCAGCCGAGTAAAATTTACTTGTAATGCATTTTCGTCTATAAATTCTTCTGTTCCCCATAGTCTAATGCATAATTCTTTTTTAGAAACAATCTTAGGGCTATTTTTCAAGAGAGCAAGTAATATTTTTCCTTCGTTCGGTGGCATAAGGTAAGAGCTATTCCCTACATAAATTGTAAAGGTATTCGGGTCAAGTAAAAAACCACCTCCATCAAGTAACCCTTGCTGTACCTGTTCTTCTTTACGTCGAAGAAGATTTTTAATTCGGGCAAGTAAACGTGACATATTACAAGGTTTTGTTAAATAGTCATCAGCCCCCAAGTCTAATGCGTGCAGTTCGTCCTGCAATTTATCTCTTGCAGTCAATACGAGTACCGTACCAATCTGTTTAGCTTTCAACTCTTTACATATTTCAAAACCCGAACGAAAGGGAAGATTGATGTCAAGCAAAATTAAGTCGGGAAAATATGCTGCTATTTCTGATACTGCGTTTTCAAAATCCGATAATCCAATCGTATCATATCCCGATTTTTCTAATAAGTTCAACAGTTCTTCTCGCATATAAACATCATCTTCAACCACAACTATCTTTGCCAATATGTCCGCCTCCTTTCCCATAATATTTATAAGCCTGTTAAGAATTGGGCTTGTAATTGAGCTTTCCTATTTCACGATTAGCTGTTCGAGCAACAGCCACACCGTAAATTACCATAACAAGAACAACAATAACAGCCATAGCAATTAAAAGAGGATAGGACTGTTCAAGGTGTGCCGCTCCTGAATATAAATATAGCTGCATGGCATATATCCCTACTGCTCCGCTGATACACGCTAATATAAGAGGAAGCAGGAAATACCATAATACTTGTTGGTTGATAGAACGCTTAATTTGTTCACGTCGTGCTCCTAAAATAGAGAGTGTTAGATACCTTGATTTTGTAGTTTGCATTTGCGTCAAGAATTGCAGGGCAAGTAATGCACACGCAATAATCAAAAACATAAATCCCATGTATAGTGTTGTATAACTTCCGGAAATAACATAAAATAATTGTCGCCCAAAATTATTAAGATAGCTTTCGTAATATAGACCAGATGGTTTTAACAAATCACGAGCTTCCATAATCGGTAACATTAAACCTTTTGTTTCAACAAGTTCATTAGGAATACAAAAGTTCCAATAAACCATACAAGTGTCTGAATTTACAAATTCTGAATATATCTCATCTGAAACAATCAATGCAGTTATAATCTTGATATTTTCATCTGCGGTCAACCCTTTCATCGGTACAGAGGGAACAAGATAAAATGGTCTTTCGTTGATAGAAAGCAACGCTTCATTATTCGCCTGTGCGTCTGCTGCAATTTGATTTAACAGTGTAACCGTTTCATCTTGAGCATTACCTAAAAAATCTGGGTTGAGATAATAGACAACTTCATTGTTCCCAAGGCTAATCTGTTTTTCTCCCGCGGCATCCAATAACCGATTATAGGAAGATACAGGAAGCAAATAAGGAGAAGAACTACCAGTATCAATAAGACCTAAAAGGTTTAAGGCAGCAGGTTGGTCGGAGCCAAAACTATACATACCATCTTCTTGTGTGGCAGGGTCTACTACATCTTGAGGTAAATGCTGCACGATTTGTTTCCTAAATTTCGACCAATCAACAGGAGAACTTATCCCATCCGAAGCAGTGGATTTTATATTTCCTATTTCCATACGGTTCAGATTTGATACATAAGGACGAATTTGTTCGTTGGAAAGATACTTCTCAACAATTTGGTCGTTGCCCATTACAGTAAAGTCATAAACAGAAGTACCTCGTGTCAATTCACTTCCATATGACATTATGCGCACTGAGCCGTCGGTAATTAACATAATAGTAAGCATCATCAGAATGGACGCTACGCTGATTGAAATATATTTATTAACGACATTTTCATGCAACTGCCGTAAAGTAAATACATAAAGTCCTCTTGTGGCTTTGTGTTTTATAGAAGCTGCCCATATACTCAAAATTCTTGCAAGTCCTCGAATAAATAGAATTGTTCCGATAATTCCAAGTAAAACGGCAATAAGCAGCATTGCCCCCACTCGCAGCCCATAAAATGCTCTACAACAATCCAGTACGCGACAAGCAAAATTACGGTGCCTATAGCAAACGATACGAAACTTACATATGGATTCCCTGTGCGTTGCTTTTTCGCCATCTCTCCATAAACAAGTTGATGTAGCTCTTTACGGAACAGCTTTCCGCATAGAACAAACAATGCTACAAACTGAATAATCAAGAAGCCTAACGATGTGAAAATAGCGGCACTTACAGAAAAACTTAATTGGTGTGTAATGATACCATGCCCTACTAAACGCGCGGTTGTAAGACTTATAGCTTCGGATAAAAAGCCACCGCATACAAGCCCTCCTAAAAGAGCTAAAAACGACGTGATTAGCCCCTCTGTCATTATTTGAATAAATAATTTAATCTTTGTCATTCCAAACATCAAATAAAGCCCCAGTTCTCGACTACGACATTCAAGTTGATATTTGTTTGCAAATACTACGAGAAAGAACACAAATAATAAAGCACAAAGATAAACCGTCGGTAAAAGATTAGTAAGCAACCGTTCTACTGCGTCGCTCTCAATTTCACTTAAAAAACGTATTACGTCCTGTTGTCCAAGAGAAAGCACTATATAAAACATTGCTACGGCTGTTATCATTGTCAGAAAATAAATTAGGTTTTCGCTACGGCTCCGTTTGGCGTTTCGCCATGTGAGATTAAAGAACATTTGCACTTCCTCCCCCCATTTGAGCCATCACTTGTAAAATACGTGCATAAAAATCTTCCTGTGTTTCATTTGGAATTTTACGACGTAACTCATGGAAAATAACACCGTCTTGAATGAACAAAATACGAGAACAGAAACTCGCGGCGTTAGGGTCATGCGTGACCATTAGGATTGTGCGTCCACGCCTAAGATTGATTTCCTGTAACTTCTCCATGAGTAAACGTGCTGATTTTGTATCTAATGCACCTGTAGGTTCATCAGCCAAAATAATATCGGGGTCAGAAATCAAACTACGTGCAGCAGCTACGCGTTGTTTTTGACCGCCCGACATTTGTGACGGAAATTTAGAAAGAACGTCTGTAATTCCAAGAAAATCTGCTATATCTTTTAGCTTTTTTTCCGCTGTAACAATGTCAATATTATGAATTGATAAAGGCAATATAATATTTTCTTTACCAGTTAGATTATCAAGTAAAGCAAAATCTTGAAATAGATAACCAATCTTGTTGCCACGATATTCAGCCAACTTCGTGCCATCAAAAGAGCTTATATTGGCACCTGAAAGTAAAATTTGTCCAGAGGTTGGTTTAATGACCGTAGCAATACAATTCAACAATGTTGTTTT
>ENA-OQJJ01000057-OQJJ01000057.1-human-gut-metagenome-genome-assembly--contig:-NODE-57-length-16034-cov-3.677689_pt1 | contig 16034 bp, 29 predicted proteins | sample MGYA00242606_ERZ504772 | MGnify/ENA primary metagenome ERZ504772 (study PRJEB26092, sample SAMD00036363) | human gut metagenome | host: Homo sapiens | study: EMG produced TPA metagenomics assembly of...
GAATGCCAGGTCAGATGGGTAACAAGCAGATTACTGTACAGAATCTGGAAGTTGTAAGAGTTGACGCAGAGAACAACCTGCTGTTAGTAAAAGGCTCTGTACCGGGACCGAAGAAATAGTCTCGTAACAATCAAAGAAACAGTAAAGGCTGCAAAATAGTCTGACATCGTAGAAAGGAGGAACACACAGATGGCAAACGTATCTGTTTATAATATCGAAGGTAAAGAAGTTGGTACAATCGATCTGAACGATGCTGTATTTGGTGTTGAGGTTAACGAACATCTTGTACACATGGCAGTAGTAAGCCAGCTTGCAAACAAACGTCAGGGAACACAGAAAGCAAAAACACGTTCTGAAGTTTCCGGCGGCGGAAGAAAACCGTGGAGACAGAAAGGAACAGGTCATGCAAGACAGGGTTCAACAAGAGCTCCACAGTGGACTCATGGTGGAGTTGTATTTGCTCCGGTACCAAGAGACTACTCTTTCAAATTAAACAAAAAAGAGAAGAGAGCAGCATTAAAATCTGCACTCACATCCAGAGTAAATGAGAGCAAGTTCATCGTTGTTGACGAGTTAAAACTTGACTCTATCAAAACAAAGAACTTCGTTCAGGTTCTGAACAACTTAAAAGTTGAGAAAGCATTAGTTGTATTAAACGATATGGATACAAACGTGATCAAATCTGCAAGCAATGTTCCGACTGTTAAAACTGCTCAGACAAACGAGTTAAACGTATTTGATGTATTAAAATATGATACAGTTGTTGTAACAAAAGACGCTGTTAAGACTATCGAGGAGGTGTATGCATAATGGCAAACGTACAGTATTATGATGTAATCCTCAAACCGGTTATCACCGAGAAATCCATGGCAGCTATGGCTGAGAAGAAATATACTTTCTTAGTTCATCCGGAAGCAAACAAGACCATGATTAAAGAAGCAGTTGAAAAAATGTTCGAAGGCACAAAAGTTGCCAGCGTTAATACCATGAACATGGACGGAAAAAATAAAAGACGTGGAATGGTTTACGGAAAAACTGCTAAGACAAAGAAAGCTATCGTACAGTTAACAGAAGACAGCAAAGACATCGAGATCTTCGCTGGTCTGTAAGAAAAACAACGTTCGATTGCAACCTAAGCGCAGCGATGCGCGATAACAAACATCGAAAGGAGAACAACAATGGGAATTAAGACATATAACCCATATACACCTTCCAGAAGAAATATGACTGGCTCTGATTTCTCCGAGATCACAAAAACAACTCCGGAAAAATCTCTGGTAACTTCTTTAAAGAAGAATGCTGGTCGTAACAATCAGGGTAAAATCACTGTAAGACACCATGGTGGTGGAAACAGAAGAAAATACAGAGTTATCGATTTCAAGAGAAACGGTAAAGACGGAATCCCGGCTAAAGTAGTCGGAATCGAGTACGATCCGAACAGAACAGCTAACATCGCTTTAATCTGCTACGCAGATGGTGAGAAAGCTTATATCCTTGCTCCACAGGGATTAACAGACGGAATGACTGTTATGAGTGGTGCAACAGCAGAAGTTCGTGTTGGTAACTGCTTACCGCTTGAGAATATCCCAGTCGGTACTCAGGTACACAACGTTGAGTTATATCCGGGCAAGGGCGGACAGTTAGTTCGTTCCGCTGGTATGAGCGCTCAGTTAATGGCAAAAGAAGGAAAATATGCAACACTTCGTCTTCCTTCAGGCGAGATGCGTATGGTACCTTTAAAATGCCGCGCAACCATCGGTGTTATCGGAAACGGTGACCACAACTTAGTTAACATCGGTAAAGCAGGACGTAAACGTCATATGGGCGTTCGCCCAACAGTCCGCGGTTCTGTTATGAACCCGAATGACCATCCACACGGAGGTGGTGAAGGACGTGCTCCGATCGGACGCCCAGGCCCATGTACTCCTTGGGGTAAACCTGCTCTTGGTCTTAAGACTAGAAAGAAGAATAAATCTTCTAACAAGCTGATCGTAAGACGTAGAGATGGAAAAGCCTTAAAATAAGCTGGCGCTTATTTTAAGGCTTGGAAGAAGCAAGGACGGTTTCTTCCGGTTCACAACGGTGATCCGGGGAGAGATAAGAGACGCTTCTTCCGGTCTTTGAAAAAAATAATAAAAAATTGGAAAACCGGGAGAAGTTTTACTTGCTTCTTCCGGTAATCTCTGATATAATAAACAAGATGTTCGGAGTCCGAGGAAACACACGGCAGTGTGTAAAGGGGACTGACAAAATAGGAGGTAAATTATGGCTCGTTCATTAAAAAAAGGACCATTCGCTGATGCAAGCCTGCTGAAAAAAGTAGACGCTATGAATGCATCCGGTGACAAATCTGTTATTAAGACATGGTCACGTCGTTCTACAATCTTCCCTCAGTTCGTTGGTCATACCATCGCTGTTCATGACGGAAGAAAACATGTACCTGTATATGTAACAGAGGATATGGTTGGACATAAACTTGGTGAGTTCGTTGCAACAAGAACTTACAGAGGACATGGAAAAGACGAAAAGAAATCAGGCGTTAGATAAGATATTTGAAAGGAGGTTTCATCCATGGCTAAGGGACATAGAAGTCAGATTAAAAGAGAGAGAAATGAAGTAAAAGATACCAGACCTTCCGCTAAGTTATCTTACGCAAGAGTGTCTGTTCAGAAAGCTTGTTTCGTATTAGACGCAATCCGTGGAAAGGATGTTCAGACAGCATTAGCTATCGTAACATACAATCCGAGATATGCTTCAAGCTTAGTAAAGAAATTATTAGAGTCAGCAATCGCAAACGCTGAGAACAACAATGGAATGAAAGCAGAAAACCTTTATGTTGCAGAGTGCTACGCAAATAAAGGACCGACAATGAAGAGAATCAGACCGAGAGCACAGGGTAGAGCTTACAGAATCGAGAAGAGAATGAGCCACATCACAATCGTGCTTGACGAGAAATAAGGAGGTCAAATATGGGACAGAAAGTTAATCCACATGGCTTAAGAGTCGGCGTTATCAAAGACTGGGACTCTAAATGGTATGCGGAAGCAGATTTTGCAGATTTCTTAGTAGAAGATTACAATATCAGAACATATCTGAAAAAGAAATTATATGCAGCAGGTGTTTCTAAGATCGAGATCGAGAGAGCATCTGACCGTGTGAAAGTTATCATCTACACAGCTAAACCGGGTGTAGTAATCGGAAAAGGCGGAGCTGAGATCGAGAAGATTAAAGGCGAAGTTCAGAAATTCACAGATAAGAAATTAGTTGTTGATATCAAAGAAAGTTAAAAGACCGGATCGTGATGCTCAGTTAGTAGCTGAGAACATTGCATTACAGTTAGAGAACCGTGTTTCTTTCCGTAGAGCAATGAAATCCTGCATGGGAAGAACCATGAAATCAGGGGCAAAGGGAATCAAAACATCCTGTTCCGGACGTCTTGGCGGTGCTGATATGGCTCGTACAGAGTTCTATTCAGAGGGAACTATTCCGCTTCAGACATTAAGAGCTGATATTGATTATGGATTCGCTGAGGCAGATACAACCTACGGTAAAGTTGGTGTTAAGGTTTTGGATCTACAAAGGCGAGGTACTTCCGACAAGAGCTAATAAGGAAGGAGGAGTACAGTAATGTTAATGCCAAAAAGAGTAAAACATCGTAAACAGTTCCGTGGTTCTATGAGCGGAAAGGCAACAAGAGGTAATACGATCACTTATGGTGAGTACGGTATTATTTCAACTGAACCATGCTGGATCAAAGCAAATCAGATCGAGGCAGCCCGTGTTGCGATGACAAGATATATCAAACGTGGTGGTAAAGTTTGGATCAAAATTTTCCCAGAGAAACCAATTACTCATAAACCTATGGGTGTTCGTATGGGTAAAGGAAAGGGTGCTCCAGAGTACTGGGTAGCCGTTGTGAAACCAGGTCGTGTATTATTTGAAATCTCCGGTGTTCCGGAAGACGTTGCGAAAGAAGCGTTACGTCTTGCTACACACAAATTACCTTGCAAATGTAAAGTAGTTTCACGTGCAGATTTAGAAGGCGGTGTATCAAATGAAAACTAGTAAATATTTAGAAGAATTAAAAGGCCAGTCTGTAACAGACTTAAATGCGCAGTTAGTAGAAGCTAAAAAAGAACTTTTCAATTTGAGATTCCAGAACGCAACGAATCAGCTGGACAACACAAGCAGAATCAAAGAAGTAAGAAAGAATATTGCAAGAATTCAGACAATCATTACTGAGAAAGAAAAAGTTGCGCAGTAGGATTCCAGAAAGGAGATTAATCGGTCGTGGAAGAAAGAAATCTTAGAAAAACACGTGTTGGTATTGTTGTAAGCGACAAGATGGATAAAACAATCACTGTTGCAATCCAGGATAACGTAAGACATCCTCTTTACAACAAGATCGTTAAGAAAACATATAAATTAAAAGCTCATGACGAGAATAACGAATGTAAGATCGGTGATAAAGTAAAAGTTATGGAGACAAGACCATTATCGAAAGATAAGAGATGGAGACTTGTAGAAATCATGGAAAGAGCAAAATAATTAAAGGAGGCTACAAGCATGGTACAGCAGGAAAGCAGACTCAAGGTTGCTGATAACACTGGCGCTAAAGAGTTACTTGTTATCCGCGTTATGGGTGGATCTACCAGAAGATATGCGAACATCGGTGATGTAATCGTTGCTACTGTTAAAGATGCAACACCAGGCGGTGTTGTTAAAAAAGGCGATGTAGTTAAAGCCGTAGTAGTTCGTTCAGTAAAAGGTGCTCGTCGTAAAGACGGATCTTATATAAAGTTTGATGAGAACGCAGCAGTAATCATCAAAGATGACAAAACTCCAAAAGGAACACGTATATTTGGACCAGTAGCTCGTGAGCTTCGTGAGAAACAGTTCATGAAGATTGTTTCTCTGGCTCCGGAAGTATTATAGGAGGAACGTCAATGGCAACTATGAAAATCAAAAAAGGCGACCTTGTTAAGGTTATCGCTGGAAAAGATATCAACAATGAGGGCAAGGTAATTGCCGTAAACGCAAAGAACAATACACTTCTTGTTGAGGGAATCAACATGGTTACTAAGCATACAAAACCAAGTATGTCAAATCAGCAGGGCGGTATCGTTCATCAGGAGGCTCCAATTGATGCTTCCAACGTAATGCTCATCCATGATGGAAAGCCTACTCGTGTAGGATTCAAGATGGATGGAGACAAGAAAGTTCGCTTTGCTAAATCAACAGGCAAAGTTATCGACTAATTGGAGAGAGGAGGATTAAGACATTGAGTAGACTTAGAGAACAGTACGAAAATGAGATCAAGGACGCAATGATCAAAAAGTTCGGATACAAAAACGCAATGGAAATTCCAAAGCTTGACAAGATCGTAGTTAACATGGGTGTTGGTGAAGCTAAGGAAAACGCTAAGGTTCTTGAGGCAGCCGTTAAGGATATGGAAGCCATCACAGGACAGAAAGCAGTTACAACTAAAGCAAAGAATGCTATAGCTAACTTTAAAATCAGAGAAGGAATGCCAATCGGATGTAAGGTTACATTACGTGGTGAGAAGATGTACGAGTTTGCAGATCGTCTCATCAACTTAGCATTACCTCGTGTACGTGACTTCAGAGGTGTTAACCCTAACGCATTTGATGGCCGTGGAAACTATGCCCTTGGAATTAAAGAGCAGATCATCTTCCCTGAGATCGAGTATGATAAGGTAGATAAGGTTCGTGGTATGGACATTATCTTCGTTACTACTGCTAAGACAGACGAAGAGGCACGTGAGTTACTGGCACAGTTCAATATGCCATTCGCTAAATAATCGGAGGAATTCTAATGGCTAAGACAAGTATGAAAATCAAACAGCAGCGTGCACCAAAGTTCTCTACAAGAGCTTATACACGTTGTAGAATTTGTGGACGTCCACATTCAGTTTTAAAGAAATACGGAATCTGCAGAGTATGCTTCCGTGAGTTAGCATACAAGGGACAGATCCCAGGCGTTAAAAAAGCTAGCTGGTAAGCCTGAAAGCAACTTAGTGAACACAAGCGCATATGCGCTGTGTGAGCTTAGTGCGAAGAGAACTTCCTTTCAGCAACAGCTGTTTTTATAAATAACTATATTAACAAACATATTTAAGGAGGATATCGTTCATTATGATGATGACAAGTGATCCAATCGCAGATATGCTTACAAGAATTCGTAACGCAAATACTGCAAAACATGATACAGTAGACATCCCAGCTTCTAAGATTAAAGTAGCAATCGCTGGAATCCTTGTAGATGAGGGATTCATCGAGAAATACGACATCGTTGAGGATGGAAAAATCAAGACAATCCATGTTACATTAAAATATGGTGCTGATAAGAACGAGAAGGTTATACAGGCATCAAGAGAATTTCTAAGCCAGGTCTTCGTGTATACGCAGGCAAGGATGAGATTCCTTCAGTACTTGGTGGACTTGGAATCGCTATTCTTTCAACTAACCAGGGTATCGTAACTGATAAAGAGGCTAGAAAGCTTCAGGTTGGTGGCGAAGTTTTAGCATTCGTTTGGTAAACATTGAACACTTAATGAATGCAAGCGTAAGTGTAGCATGAATTTAGTGTGAAAGTTGTTCTTTGAGTGAAGCGAAAAGAACTACCTTATGACATAATATTGTAGGTGGTTTGAACTTAGCGAAGAGAACATACCCCTAAAGATCTTAATTTATATTAAGTATAATTTATTAAGTATCCATATTCGATGCATCCATGATGTATAGTAGGGATACAGCAAGTAACATCTTAAAGTATAACCTGACCACAAGGTCAGAAATACTAAATAACTATTAACCTAATATCAAAAATATAGGAGGTACGGGCATGTCACGTATAGGAAGAATGCCAATCGCAGTTCCTGCTGGAGTAACAGTTGAAATTGCAGAAAATAATCATGTGACTGTAAAAGGTCCAAAGGGTACTCTTGAGAGAACTCTTCCATCAGAGATGGATATCAAATTAGAGGGTGAAGAAGTAGTAGTTACAAGACCTAATGATTTGAAGAAAATGAAATCCTTACATGGATTAACAAGAACACTTATCCACAACATGGTTGTTGGTGTAACTGAGGGTTATACAAAGACTCTTGAGGTTAACGGTGTTGGTTACAGAGCTTCTAAGGCTGGAAAGAAACTTACTCTTAACTTAGGATATTCTCATCCGGTTGAGATGGAGGATCCGGAAGGACTTGAGTCAGAGGTTCAGGATAACAAGATCATCATTAAGGGTATCGATAAAGAAAAAGTTGGCCAGTACGCAGCTGAGATCAGAGATAAGAGAAGACCTGAGCCATATAAGGGCAAGGGAATCAAATACGCTGATGAGGTTATTAGACGTAAAGTTGGTAAGACTGGTAAAAAATAATTAAAGGAGTGGACAAGTAATGGTTAGTAAGAAATCAAGAACAGAAGTTCGTGTAAAGAAACATAACAGAATGCGTAATCATCTTGCTGGTACAGCACAGCGTCCTCGTTTAGCTGTATTCAGAAGTAATAACCATATGTATGCTCAGATTATTGATGATACAGTTGGAAATACACTCGTTTCTGCATCAACACTTGACAAGGATATCAAGGCAGAGCTCGAGAAGACTAATAACGTAGATGCAGCAGCAAAGCTTGGTACTGTAATCGCAAAGAAAGCATTAGATAAAGGTATTTCAACTGTTGTCTTCGATAGAGGCGGTTTTATTTACGCAGGAAAAGTTAAAGCATTAGCTGAAGCAGCAAGAGAAGCTGGCTTAGATTTTTAGGAGGAGACAAACATGAAACGTGAAATCATTGACGCTAGTCAATTAGAATTAGTTGACCAGGTAGTTGACATCAAGCGTGTAACAAAGGTTGTTAAGGGTGGACGTAACATGCGATTCACAGCTCTCGTTGTTGTTGGTGACAAGAACGGCCATGTAGGTGCAGGTCTTGGAAAAGCAGCAGAAATTCCTGAAGCTATCCGCAAGGGTAAAGAGGACGCCATCAAGAGCATGGTAAATGTTAAGTTAGACGAGAACAACTCTATTACACATGATGTAACAGGAAAATATACAGGTGCTTCCGTATTATTAAAGAAGTCTCCTGAAGGTACTGGTATCATCGCTGGTGGTCCTGCACGTTCAGTATGCGAGATCGCTGGTATCCAGAATATCCGTACAAAGTCTTTAGGATCAAACAACAAGCAGAACGTAGTACTTGCTACTATCGAGGCTCTTAAGCAGTTAAGAAGCCCTGAGGATGTTGCAAAGCTTCGTGGTAAATCTGTAGAAGAAATCTTAGGTTAGGAGGAACGCTAAAATGGCAGATAGAGTTAAAGTTACATTAATCAAATCTACAATCGGTGCTGTTCCTAAGAACAAGAAGACTATTGAGGCTCTTGGTCTTACTAAGTTAGGCAAAACTGTAGAGTTACCAAACAATGCAGCTACACAGGGAGCTGTTCGCAAAGTAGCACCATACGTAAAAGTAGAAGAAGTTTAAGAATAAAATAAGGAGGTACCGTGATGGATTTATCTAATTTAAAAGCGGCTGAGGGTTCAGTTCATAGTGATAATTTCAGAAGAGGTCGTGGACACGGCTCAGGAAACGGTAAGACTGCTGGTAAGGGACACAAGGGACAGAAGGCTCGTTCAGGAGCTCCAAGACCTGGTTTCGAAGGTGGACAGATGCCATTATATAGAAGATTGCCTAAGAGAGGTTTCAAGAATAGAAACACTCTTACAATCGTACCTATAAATCTTTCAGCTCTTGAGAGATTCGATAACGATGCAGTAGTTTCAGTTGAGACATTAATCGAGGCTGGAATCGTTAAGAATCCTAGAGATGGCGTAAAGATTCTTGGAAATGGAGAACTTACTAAGAAGCTTACAGTTCAGGCTAACGCTTTCAGTGCTAGTGCAAAAGAGAAAATCGAAGCTCTTGGTGGAAAAGCAGAGGTGATCTAATGCTTAAAACACTCCGTAATGCGTTTAAAATAAAGGATGTCCGTAATAGAATCCTTTTTACATTCATGATGCTTATTGTCATCAGAATCGGAAGCGAGCTTCCGATTCCTGGTGTCAAGGGCTCCGTATTTCAGAGTTGGTTAAACAGTAAATCAGCAGATGGTTTAGGCTTTGTTGATGCTATAACAGGTGGATCATTCTCACAGATGTCAGTATTTGCGCTGAATATTACACCATACATTACATCTTCAATCATTATGCAGTTGCTTACAATTGCTATACCTAAGCTTGAAGAGATGCAACGCGATGGCGAGGATGGCAGAAAGAAAATTGTTGAGATAACACGTTATCTTACAATTGGATTAGGCCTTCTTGAGTCAGTCATGATGGTAATTGGTTTTTATAGACAGAATTACCTTACAGAAAAGACACCATTGACTGTTATTATGGTCGTTACTTCACTTACAGCAGGTTCAGCTGTACTTATGTGGATTGGAGAGCGTATTACAGAAAAGGGTGTAGGAAACGGAATATCAATAGTATTGACAATCAATATTATTTCACGTATTCCAGAGGATTTAAGTACACTTTGGTCACAGTTCATTGCTTCAGCAGCGAACGTTCCAAAGGCGATTGTTGCAGGCCTTATCGTAGTAGCAATAATTGCTGCAATGGTAGTATTTGTAGTATTGCTTCAGGATGCACAGCGCAAGATTCCTGTACAGTACTCAAGCAAAATAAGAGGCAACAAGCAGATGGGCGGTCAGCAGACATGCATTCCACTAAAGGTAAATACCAGTGGAGTTATCCCGGTAATCTTTGCACAGTCTCTTATGCAGACACCTGTTATCATTGCCAGCTTCCTTGGAAAAGGCAATGGAAATGGAATAGGCTCTAAGATATTAAAAGGATTATCACAGTCTAACTGGTGTGATCCAAAGGAGCCGGTATATTCAATCGGACTTATTGTTTACATTGTGTTGATTATAGCATTTGCTTATTTCTACACAAACATTACATTCAATCCGCTTGAGATTGCAAACAATATGAAGCGTTCAGGTGGCTTTATACCCGGTATCAGACCTGGAAAGCCAACTAGCGATTACTTAAATCAGATATTAAACTACATTGTATTTATTGGAGCTATTGGACTTGCGTTTATCGCATTTGTTCCGATATTCTTCAATGGAGTATTCAACGCAGACGTATCCTTTGGTGGAACTTCAATCATCATCATTGTCGGAGTTGTTATTGAGACATTGAAGCAAATTGAATCACAGATGAGAGTTCGATACTATAAAGGATTTTTAGATGATTAATTGTACATTGGAGATACTGAATTCAGTATCTCCATTCGTGCTATCAACAAGTTTTGTATAAAAGGAGAAAATTTTTATGAAGATCATCATGTTAGGGGCACCTGGTGCCGGTAAAGGTACACAGGCAAAACAGATCGCTGCAAAATATTCTATACCACATATCTCTACAGGAGATATATTCCGTGCAAACATCAAGAACGGAACAGAGCTTGGTAAGAAGGCAAAGACTTATATGGATCAGGGAGCACTTGTTCCGGATGAGCTTACCTGTGACCTTGTTATGGATAGAATACAGCAGGATGATTGCAAAAACGGATTTGTATTAGACGGTTTTCCAAGAACAATTCCACAGGCAAAGGCGCTTGATGATGCTCTCACAAAGATTGGGGAGAAGATGGATTATGCCATCGATGTAGATGTTCCTGATGAGAACATTGTTAACCGTATGGGTGGAAGAAGAGCCTGCCTCAATTGTGGTGCAACATATCATATCGTTTTCAATCCAACAAAGGTTGAGGGCAAATGTGATGCATGTGGCGCTGACACAGTACTCAGAGATGACGATAAGCCTGAGACAGTTCAGAAGCGCTTAGCTGTATATCATGAGCAGACACAGCCGCTTATCGAGTATTATGACAAGCAGGGTATTTTAAAGTCTGTAGACGGAACAAAGCCTATGGATGAAGTATTTTCAGCCATTGTAGGTATTTTAGGTGAATAATAATGTCTGTAACTATCAAATCAGAGCATGAGATAGAGCTGATGAGGGAGGCCGGCAGGATTCTGGCGGCCGTTCATCAGCAGCTCGGTAAAGAAATCAAACCGGGAATGTCCACTAAGGATGTGGACCGGCTGGGCGAAGAAATGATTCGTAGTTATGGATGCGAGCCGTCTTTCTTAGGATATTGCGGATATCCGGCCTCCATATGTGTTTCAGTAAACGAGGAGGTTGTGCATGGTATCCCGACTGATGAGCGTATCTTACAGGAGGGCGATATCGTGAGCCTTGATGCTGGTGTTATCTACAAAGGATACCACTCAGACGCAGCCAGAACAGTAGGCGTAGGAGAGATTTCAGAGGAAGCAAGACTTCTTATAGAAAGAACACGTCTCAGTTTTTTTGCAGGAATAAAGAATGCAGTTGCGGGAAACAGACTGTATGATATTTCAGGAGCCATACAGCAGCTTGCCGAGTCGTTTGGATACGGAGTTGTATATGACCTTGTTGGTCATGGCATAGGAAGCCATTTACATGAGGATCCTGAGGTGCCGAACTTCAGACCACAGGGCTTTAGAAAAGGGCTCAGACTTAAGCCGGGCATGACACTGGCGGTTGAGCCAATGATTAATGCAGGTTCACCGCATGTTGTGTGGATGGATGACGAATGGACAGTGGTTACTGAGGATTTATCGTTGTCGGCACACTATGAAAATACCATACTTATTACAAAAGGAAAGCCGGAGATACTTTCTCTGACAGAGGATGAAAAAGCAGCCGGATTTCTGGAGCTAATCTAATAATAATCATAACGAAACCCAAGGATTTATTTACAGGAGGAATCAAAATGTCAAAAGCAGACGTTATCGAAGTTGAAGGTGTTGTAGTTGAGAAGTTACCAAATGCGTTTTTTAAGGTAGAGCTTGAGAACGGACACCAAATTTTAGCTACAATCAGTGGAAAGCTTCGTATGAATTTCATCAGAATTTTACCGGGAGATAAGGTAACAATTGAGATGTCACCATACGACCTTACAAAGGGCAGAATTATCTGGAGAGATAAGTAATTTTTACAGATAATTTTTTAAAAAATATATTGACTTCCTTAAGTGTCCGTGTATAATGCTATCTGGACACTTTTGGAAAAGTACCTGAAAAGGACTTTTATAGAGAAAGGAGGATTTGCTGTGAAGGTAAGATCATCAGTTAAACCTATTTGCGAAAAAGTGCAAAGTTATCAAGAGAAAAGGAAGCATCAGAATTATCTGTGAGAATCCAAAGCATAAGCAGAGACAGGGTTAATTAGTACAAATATTTGACCCTGTTATTTGTGCGTTTGGTTTATTAAACCTTTTTTCACATCATTATGTGCGGCTGCAGCGAGATATTTATCATCGCTGTTCATAATAAACAGAGGCATTCTGGTTTCATATTATAATACCGAGTGATATGGAACAAAATGCAAATATGGGAGCGCATATGGCTACACACATTTCAGGACGTGCAACCGTAGCTGTAGATGCATATGTGTTTCGGAGAGCATACATCAAGTTGCAGATGTATCGTTACTATAGTAAATAACTAAAAATTATGGAGGTGTAAACACACATGGCTCGTATTGCAGGTGTAGATTTACCAAGAGAAAAACGTGTAGAAATCGGCTTAACTTACATCTACGGAATCGGAAGAGTAAGTGCAGACCGTATCCTTGAAGCAGCTAATGTTGATCCAAGCACTCGTGTTAGAGATCTTACAGATGACGAGGTTAAGAGAATCAGCGCTGTTATCGACGAGACAATGACAGTTGAAGGTGATTTAAGAAGAGAAATCGCTTTAAATATCAAGAGACTTCAGGAAATTGGATGCTATCGTGGTATCCGTCATAGAAAGGGACTTCCGGTTCGTGGTCAGAAGACAAAGACTAATGCAAGAACTCGCAAGGGTCCTAAGAGAACAGTAGCAAACAAGAAGAAATAATCACTTAGATAATAAGTGAAAACGCCACTTGAACGTAGTGCGCGTTTGGTTCTGCGGACGAAGAAGCAGAGCTACATTATAACTTAAATAAAGTTTAGAAAGTAGAAAGTAGGTTAGTTTAAATATGGCTAAGAATGTTGCAAAGAAAACAACTAAAAAGCGTGTAAAGAAAAACGTTGAACGCGGACAGGCACATATTCAGGCATCTTTCAATAACACAATCGTTACTTTAACAGATGCTGAAGGAAATGCTTTATCATGGGCAAGTGCCGGTGGTCTTGGATTTAGAGGTTCAAAGAAATCTACTCCATATGCTGCACAGATGGCAGCAGAAACAGCTACAAAGGCAGCTTTAATCCATGGATTAAAGACAGTTGACGTATTCGTTAAGGGACCAGGTTCAGGAAGAGAGGCAGCTATCCGTGCCCTTTCAGCATGTGGTCTTGAGGTTACATCAATCAGAGACGTTACTCCGGTACCTCACAATGGATGTCGTCCACCAAAACGTAGAAGAGTCTAATCAGGAGGTATAGATTAAAATGGCAGTTAATAAAGTACCTGTACTTAAGAGATGCAGATCACTTGGTTTAGAGCCAAGTTATTTAGGATATGATAAGAAGTCTAGAAGAAACCTTACAAGAGCAAACAGAAAGGTGTCTGAGTACGGACTTCAGTTAAGAGAAAAGCAGAAAGCTAAATTCATCTATGGTGTTTTAGAGAAGCCTTTCCGTAACTACTACAAGAAAGCAGATCAGATGAAAGGATTAACAGGTCTTAACCTTATGACAATCCTTGAGTCAAGACTTGACAACGTAATCTTCCGTCTTGGTTTCGCAAGAACAAGAAAAGAAGCTAGACAGATCGTTGATCACAAGTTCGTTACAGTAAACGGAAAAGTTGTTAACATCCCTTCATACCTTGTAAAGGCTGGCGATGTTATCGAAATTAAAGAGAGCAAAAAGAATACTCAGAGAATGAAAGATATCGTCGAGGTAGCTGGCGGAAGAATCGTTCCGGAGTGGTTAGACGTAGATGCTGAGAAATTACAGGGAACTGTAAAAGACTTACCTACACGTGAGCAGATTGATGTTCCTGTAGATGAGATGCTCATCGTCGAGTTATATTCTAAGTAAAATTAGGTTGATTTGCCGGGGATTTATTTCCCGGCTTATCCACTCTTTGTATAACATATAACAACGATACCCGAGAAGGAGGGAATTTGAAGTGTTCGATTTTGAAAAACCAAAAAATTGAAATCGCAGAAATTTCAGAAGACAAGACATATGGCAGATTTGTTGTAGAGCCATTAGAGAGAGGTTACGGTACAACACTTGGAAACTCTTTAAGACGTATCATGCTTTCTTCTTTACCGGGCGCTGCAGTAAGCCAGGTCAAGATTGATGGTGTTTTACATGAATTCAGCTCTATTCCTGGTGTTAAGGAAGATGTTACAGAAATCATCATGAATATCAAGAACCTTGCAATTCGCAATAATAGTTCTACAAATGAACCAAAGGTTGCATATATCGAATTCGAAGGTGAAGGCGTTGTTACAGCAGCCGATATTCAGGTTGATTCAGATATCGAGATTTTGAATCCTGAGTTAGAGATTGCACACTTGAATGGTGGTGCAGATTCTAAGCTTTACATGGAGCTTACAATCACAAACGGCAGAGGTTATGTCGGAGCAGAGAAGAACAAGAACGAGGATACACCAATCGGAGTTCTTGCTGTAGATTCAATCTACACTCCTGTTGAGCGTGTTAACCTTACTGTAGAGAATACCCGTGTAGGTCAGGTTACAGATTATGATAAGCTTACATTAGATGTATTTACAAATGGTGCATTGGAGCCTGACGAGGCAGTCAGTCTTGCAGCTAAGGTATTAAGTGAGCACTTAAATCTGTTCATCGATCTTTCAGAGGCAGCACAGCAGGTTGACGTTATGGTCGAGAAGGAAAACGATGCTCAGGAAAAGGTTCTTGAGATGAACATCGACGAGCTTGAGCTTTCAGTTCGTTCATACAACTGTTTAAAGCGTGCAGGAATTAACACTGTTGCAGAGCTTATCAATAGAACACCTGAGGACATGATGAAGGTTCGTAACCTTGGTCGCAAGTCTCTCGAAGAAGTTCTTGCAAAACTGAAAGAACTCAATCTGGAACTGAACCACGGAGAAGAATAATATTCTATATCCGTACTTTGATAAATTATCAGGACACTTATGTCCTGCACAGGCTGCATTCACAATTTTGTGAACAGTAGCCCGCTGAAGATTAAATATCCTGGCGGTAAGCCCGAAGAGCACGACAGGAGCATTTGATTAGTAAGCCCGAAGATGCATAACCAAATGTTAATTAATGGAGGAAATTTAAAATGGCAAAGTATAGAAAACTTGGCAGAACAGCAAGCCAGAGAAAAGCTTTACTTAGAAACCAGGTAACAGCTCTTACTTAAACAATGGAAAGATCGTTACAACAGAAGCTAAGGCAAAAGAGATTCGTAAGCAGGCAGAAAGCCTGATCGCTCTTGCTGTAAAAGAGAAAGATAACTTCGAAGAAGTTACAGTAATGGCTAAAGTAGCACGTAAAGATGCTGATGGCAAACGTGTGAAAGAAGTTGTTGACGGTAAGAAAGTTACTGTTTATGACGAAGTTGAGAAGACAATCAAAAAAGATAAGCCAAGCAGACTGCACGCTAGACGTCAGATGCTGAAAGTTCTCTTCCCTGTTAAAGAAGGCGAGAAGAGAAACATGAAAGATGTTGACATGGTTGCAAAACTCTTTGATGAGATCGCTCCAAAATATGCTGATCGTAACGGTGGTTACACAAGAATCGTAAAGATTGGTCAGCGTAAAGGTGACGCAGCTATGGAAGTTCTGATCGAGCTTGTTTAATCTATTTTGAATTTATAGCTGAACTTAGACTCCCATGTAGGATGAATGTCCTGCATGGGAGTTTTTATATATTAGGAAAGTTCTATCCTAATATATAAAAAATACTTCCGCTTGGGATGTGTCAAAACTGTTCGCTGTCAAGAAAAAATC
>ENA-OQJJ01000058-OQJJ01000058.1-human-gut-metagenome-genome-assembly--contig:-NODE-58-length-15664-cov-2.817661_pt1 | contig 15664 bp, 19 predicted proteins | sample MGYA00242606_ERZ504772 | MGnify/ENA primary metagenome ERZ504772 (study PRJEB26092, sample SAMD00036363) | human gut metagenome | host: Homo sapiens | study: EMG produced TPA metagenomics assembly of...
CTCATCTCTTAAAATCCAATTTTTTGTCTGCAAAAAAGCAGAAACTCCAAGTTCAAATGTGCAAAAAGCAGCTAAAGTACTATATAACAGAAAGACATTTATATATTCAGTAGTTATGCAATGTTTATCCTTACCAGCTTAACGTTTCAAACCACTAATACGAATCTTCACCTTAGTTGAAAACTCACGTACTTCTCTCGGAAATGAAACATAAGACACTACTGCGATTTCAAAAATATAGATTAAAAATCCAGGAACTGCACTAAAACAAAATCCACACACCAAAAAGGCACATGTTTGAATAAAAGGATACAATTTCTCTTTGGTATTGTATTCCATCCATTTAAAATCAGGCAGACATAGAAAATACCAACAAATTGCTGATAACAGTGTCCCTACTGCAAAACTTTCCTTAACCTTATAGATTCCATAGCAGACAATGTTAAATATAAATCCTACAACAATAATCATCGTTAGTTTTATGAAATAAATATTTTGTTTTTTCTGTGCTTTATACAAATTAACATATACACTTTTTATGACAATATAAAAAATCTGAGCCGCAAAAAGCAAAAACATAACTTTAGCTGAATCAATATATTTCGTCAAATATATCTCTAAAATAAACCTTGCAGGAAAAGCACACGAAACAATTGCAGCTGCAAAAACCATTACATAATTTCTTGTTTTTCGTATCTGTGATTTATCAGTGGCCTTACAGAAATAATTATATAATGTTGTAGTCACTGGCGTAACTGCAACATTCATAAAGTTCTCCATACTAACAGCAAACGAATACTGTGCAAATGCCAACGTAGTCATCAAAGCCTTAACAAACCATCGATCCATACTCGTAAGCACAACAGATGACAAATTTCCGACTGTCAGCAAAATACCACCTTTAATATTATTTACTAACTCATTTAAAGAGAAAGAAGTTCCTCTATGCTCGCCTGCAACAAGTTTTTTGCAATTCAATTCCAAGGCAATCCACACGATAAAATACACAATGACGTTACTAAATAGAAAACATTGTGCATTATCTGTTTTAATTAAGTATACCCACATCATGTTTGCAAAAAAGATCAAAATCGTATTTGCATTCATGATTTTCCCGTAAAGAGAGAATTCCCCCGTTGCTTGGTATAGCTGTTTAAAATAGTTTGCCAGATTCAACGGTAGAATCGATAATGCAAAAAACACCAAAACTTCTTGCTTTAAAACAACTGCGACAAAAGCACAAATAATCGTAACAGCAATTTCAAAAAACCTCAGTGTAGAAAGATTTGTTCTTAAATCTTCTCCTCGGATATCTTGAACATTTTTCCCTCCGTATTTCAAGTACATTCCATCGACAAAGCCAAAGTGGAACAGACCGGCATAACTTACATAAAGCTGAAATGTCTTTATGGTTGCGTAGCTTTCCACGCTTAATTCCTTTGGAAGGACAAAATTTGTTATCAGGTTAAATCCCAAATTGATAAAATTTGCTATAAGGACGTACATCAGTCCTTTTTTCAGTGATGTTGACATTGTAGACTTTCTCTTCCTTTATTTTTTGAAGATTCAATGCTCTCAATCTTCAATTCCACTTTATATCGTATTAAACACGATTCGAAGTTTTACTTTTTCAAATGTTCTCTTGGTTGTTTTCTTTTTATTATACGGGAGCATCAAAATCTTCAATTTATATTTCAAATTATCTTTGTATTCTGCAAAAAATATAAAATCTTCTTTTGTTTTTTCTGGCATCATCTCGGAATACCCTTTTAGTATTTCCTTCGCCATATCACTTCTAAGGACATTTTTATTTTTAATGATCCCCCTCAGTGTATCTTTCAGAGAATGCCTTTGTGCTCCCAAAACATTTGCATCATGCTGTCTATACATGATATAGGCATTCTGATCTGAATAAAAAAAGCCATTCACAGCAAGACACACAAAGCTGATCCAGCTATCATGCATACTAATTACTGAAGGTTTGTATTGTTTCAGCTTTTCCATCAGTGCTTTATTAAACACAAATGTACATCCTGGTGTTCCATATGTCAGAATATCATACAATGGATTTTTAAATGTATTATCTGTAAACGATTTTCGGATAAATGTTAAGTCTTTGTCCACCACTTCAACTGCACTACTGTATAAAGCAGGCTTGTCTATATTTTCAATACGTTTTACAGCAGAAATGATTTTTTCTTCTTTCCAGACATCATCCTGATCACACAGCGCATAATAATCGTAATTTATATCCGCTTTCCAAATCAAGTCCAGAAAACTTTTCGCGGGTTTTAAATTATTCCCTCCATAAACTTTAACCCTATCATACTTTTTCAATATTTCAACCGTTTTATCTGTAGAACCATCGTCACGCGCAAGAATATCAACATATATGTCCTTCTGCGCTAGTACGCTTTCCAATAGTTCTGGTAAATATTTTTCGCCATTATATGTAGATAATAATATTAAGCATCGACACATACTACACCTCTCAAATTATTCGCTTGCAATTGCTTGTGCTTTCGCATTATATGTTATATATAAAGCAATAATTACCCAAAGCAACTGCGATACATCAGCAACAGACAGCATTACCGCCACATAGGACACAAAACAGAGAAAAAAGCTGTTATTCATGTTTCTTGAATTTTTGAATGTTGCTTTTTTCCAAGAAGATTTAAGAAGCGAGTAGAATAAGCTAAAACATGCAATTCCACCTAACAAACCTTCCTCTACAAAATATCCAACATAACCGTTGTCAATGGTATCTCTTACCTGCCATACTCCATTTATACGATAACTTAATTTCCCCCTTGTATGGCAACTTGCTCCCAGTCCAAATACTGCATTATGTATCAGCATCCAAGAAATACCCGATAACTGTATCATTCTTGACGAAAGCCCCGTTGAAGAATTTCCGCCAAAAATTTTCAATTGTTTCTCCACTATCTCCAAACGCAATTATTATTGATTTAATTATGTTTGTAAATTGTTGTGAAACAGTCGGCACCGCAAAAGAAACGAACACTGCCAAACAAGCAATTACACAACCTGCACAAAAAATTTTATTTCTGTTTTTTTATCTGTAATAAGTATAAACACCAAAAGCAACGCAAGCAGTACAACAATTGTTCCTCTTGACTCTGTTAAGAATGCTGCGACAATATTTAGACCAAGAATACATCCATTCCACCTTCTTCTTTCATTTTGCCACATATACAATGCTAAGGGGATAATAAGCGCACAATACATTGCATAGTATACCGGATGCCCAAATGTAGCTTCTGCACGAATGATGCCCATTCTTACCGTAGACTCCATTAAAACATTCCGAGATACCGTATTCAAAGAATAAAACAAATTTGAGCCAATCAGAACATTGATAATGCTGATAACTGCTATTATTCCACTTGCATCTACGATTGTTTTCACGCACAGATACACATCTTCTTGATCCTGTATAATTTGACAAATCAAGACAATCAGTATCAGTTGTTCAACAATGACTGTAAACTCCGTATTGATTGCATCAGATAAGCTTGAAACATAATACCCGTTTGCCAAAATTCTTGCTGCAAAATAAATAATCAACGGCCAATATAGGCCAGTTGCTTTCAAGGGTTTCCTAATTTAGTATTTATTTTTTTGTTTCGGTAAACATACACATAGAAGAAGTATCAGCAACAAAATTCTGCTGGCTTTCAGAAGAGGCATACCTCCACCTAGTTCAATTGAAAAATAGTCCGGCAATATCGGGTAAAATGCCATAAAAAATATAATGAATTTTTTATTTCCTCTCGATGCCGCCCAAATTGCCGCTAATATAAAAACAATCAAAAATATCATAGTTATATTACTCCATATCGCATTCTTTCCATCCTGTATTCTATACTTTTTATCGTTTTATTCTACCCATCACTTTTTTTATGTTCTTTTTAGTCCTTTGGGTACCATCCCAGAAATCGTATACTTTACAATATCTTTCTTACAGGTTTTGTGGAAATACTGATCCACGGCCTCATAACCTTTTTCCTTGTACAGTTTCAAGATTTCCTCACGCTTAGGACTATATTTACTCGGAGAATACAACTGATCATTATGTTTTGCAACTTTTTCAAAATCCGAAGTCATCAGCGCAAACTGATCTTCACACTGTTCCAGAACATTATTGCCTTTATCCGTATTGACCAATAGGCAAGAGATTCCCTTTCCATTGGATAGTCCCTGCTTTACATCATAGGAAGGATATTCCTCATGGAACCCCCAGAAATCGCCTACAGTCAAATCACCTACACGCTCTTCTGATGCAAATGGGCAGGAATAACAATTCTCACGATATGTATAAGACTTAGAAAAAAAAATAGAATGTATGCAGTGCATCCGCCCATCAACACTTTTTCCTTAAATCCATGTCCTTCACCCACATAGACGCTCCGCGTGATCATTCCCTGTCCTTTGGTCTTATCTCTGAAATAGAACTCAGTAATTTTACCACCAAGTTTTTTTCCATGAAATTCTATAAAATCTTGAAACAATCTCTTACTAGGAACACCATGACAAATGATATCTATTGTAATCAGGTTGTTATATTCTTTTTTCAAGTATTTTTTTAACCCAGCAATCTGACAGGGTGTTCCAGAGAATAAAACTACTTTTCCCTGTATCAAATCCCGCTTTGCCTGCGAATAAGTATCTCCAATTTCGCTCTGAACATACTTTGAACCCTGTAATAAGATCAGCTTATCCAGTGAATCAACGCGAATATGTTTCGGTTCCAGTATTCCATTTTCCATAGGGAGTGCTGCACCGTATACTATGCCCTCGTTCTTCAAAACAGCTTCTGCAATCACTGCAAAAGCACCACCAGATGCGGACTTCCGTAACAAAACACTATTTTTAGAGGCAGCTGCATAAACCTTTTTAGGTTCTTCCGTTTTGGGTTTGTTCTGGTACCCACAAACCGTCATACATGCTCCACACTGAACACATAAGTCCTGCTGAATTACAGGATAGATAAATCCATATTCATCCGCCTGCATTTTAATTGCCGATTTCGGGCAAATATTCATACAAGCTCCACATCCACAACATTCTTTTTTATCCTTGTATAGAATAATCTCGCTCATCTTTTTTCTCCCACCAGAAATTCATCCGCCTCCTGAACCTTTCTAGCGATGTTATTCCTGTGTCTGCATATAGTTCATCGGCTTATTCAGCATGTTGATCAGTTTCTTTTTCTCTTCCAATTTCAAGAAGTCTTGATGGAATTTTCTATATCTTCCAACAGGGAATGTATTTTATTTGATTCGATTTTTTTCTAGTCGGATAACATACAACCGGCTTTTCATACTTGATAGAAAATACCGTCCCATGAAATGTTCCAGTAATTATTTTTTCCGCATTTCGGAACAAATCAACCCATTCGTAAGGACTCAGATTAATAAATCCTTCATCATAATATGTTTTATAATCACCCGCGCCGATGATCTTCAAGCTGTTATTCTGTGCATACTGTTTCAATTCCTCCACCATAGAAGGTGTCAGTTTACAATCATAAATCAATATATATTTGTATGGTTTCGGCTGAATATTATCTTTCTTAATATTAGCATCAAAGTTATAGAGGAATGTCGGATCAAGCATCTTTTCTGCGTTTCTTCCAGAAACTCTTTCAATAAACTTTACAGTTTCTGTATCACGTCCTGAAATGCGGTCGATATTCTTCAATCCAGAGGCAACCTCTGCCGGAACCTCTGTATCCTCCGTTACAGCCCCCACACTTGGTGCATAAGCAATTGTCTGTTGTTCTTCAAGACCTGTTCCGAATTTTAATGGATGATATCCAGAACCACACAAATTCCAGATCTCATCACTTCCCAACACGATTAGATCTAGTTTTAACGTCGCAATTTCTTCTGCACTTTTTACAGAGTGCGTACGAGGAATGGTATGTTCGTATTTCGTGAACGTCTGCAATTGCTGAATTTTTTTTTATATAAGTAGCAGGTGTGTCAATTCCAAATCTGAAATGAAGAATGTGAATGATGTTCTTCCGCCAATGCCTTGGATTTACATAGTTTACAACTACGATTTCCGCTTTCGGGTACAGTCTCCGAAGTGTTTCATACATCGCCTTCATCTGAAGAAATGCACCATAATTTTTTACGTAATGATGTGTTAAAATTCCTATTCTCATTTTTTTGCCATTCCTATCGCATCTTTTAAATACTGCTTGCTGCTCTGCCGATTCTGTTCTATGACATCATACACTTTTTCATAGTTGATTTCCGACTTCATACTTTCTAAATCGAAGCAAAAATCCTCTTTGATATGGCGGTTTGTAATCTGAAGTTCACTCAGCAAGGCTGTTACTTTTTTGATTCGGCTTTCATTTGTCAGATATACCTTAAACTGCCTGCGATTCAGAATAGAGAATACTGCACCGTGAAAAGTTCCAGTAAACACAAACTCCGCATTTCGGAACATTTCCACCCACTCAAATGGTGTCAGGTTTACAGTAACTTCTGAATATCGTTTGTCGCATTCACCCGCGCCATAAACCGCCAAACCATGCTCTTTTGTATAATAAAAAATTTGATTTAAAATATTTTCCGGTAGATTTTCGCAGTAGTAAAACAGAATATATGGCTTTCTTTTTGCTTTCAATTCTGCCCGTGGAAATTCGGCCAAAAAAGTAGGATCTAAAACTCGTTTCGGTGCGTTCCCTGTTACCTGTTCTACCAGCTGCTCTGTCAGGTCATCTCGCGCAGAAATCCGTTTAAACTTTCTGATACCATCAATAACATACTGCGGAATTGCTTCATCCGCTGCCGTCTTTCCTACACTCGGCGCATATGCAATCAAATTTTTACACGTTAATCCTACACCAAATTTAAGTTCAGCATTTCCCTTTGTATCTCTGTAGTTCCACACTTCATCACTGCCAACAACAATGCAGTCAAATGCTAATTCATTGATCTGTCGAGCATTAAAACATCTTTTGGAAAGGACCATTTCTTGATTTCTTGCTTTCGCAAAAGTGTTCGGAATATGAATCTTAGCAAACCATTCTTTCAGCGTTTCTCTATTTTTATAAAATCGAAACCACCCCCGGCATTGATGATATAATGTTTTATGTTTACATAATCTATAATCTGTACTTCATCTTCAGGAAATAGTTCTGAAATTGCTTCTCTTAGTGCCCACGCTTGTAAAAAAGCACCATAATTGTTGATATATTGATGTGTTAATATTCCGATTTTCATTTCACTTCTCCAGCAAGTTGTAAATATCTCTCCTGTAGTTTCTTCGCTTCAAAGGCAATATTATAGTGGTGTTCTGTAATCAACTTCGTGTTGTCATTACGCTCATTCTGCTGCAACGCATCACTCAGTGTTTTTGCCCATACAGAAACAGATTCTGTAAGCGGAACAAATTTTGCGTACTGTGACAACCCAATTTCTCTTGTAATGGCTGACGAAAAGACACACGGAAGGTCCGCTGCCTGAGCCTCTACGCCCACAACCGGAAGGCCTTCCCAGATTGACGGCAAAACAAAGCAGTCAAATGCTTGATACCACTCATTGGCGTTTCCAACATTTCCAACGAAGGTTACATGCTCACTGATACCAAGGTCTGCCGCCTTTCTTTTAATTTCATCCATCAGTTCACCATCGCCTAATAGAACAAGATGTGCCTGAGAATCAATTTTTAAGACCTCTGCAAAAACATCCACTAAGAATGTATGGTTTTTTTGCGCCATAAAGCGTCCAACATGCCCCACAACGTGTTTGTTTTCCAGATTGTTTTCCTTGCGAATCTTATTACGAATTTCTGGGTTATAGATAAAGCGCTCGACGTCTATTGCATTTGGAATCAGCACATAGTCATTTTCATCTACTACTTTTTGTCCAAAATAGCATTTTGCAGCCTCGACACCACAAGAAAAATGATGCGTCATATTTGTGGGAAGGCAAGCCTTACAAACAAGCTTGATTGGAAGCTTCCAGTCTTTCGTTATGCTTGCTCCATGTGCATGAAAAATGCGCACAGGAATTTTGCTCACTTTGGCAGCATGAAGTGCATACACGCCAAGCGCCCCATTGTGCGCCTCAACAATTTTATATTCCGGATGCTCATGGAATAATTTTCTCATAAACTTGAGATATTCAGGATACTTCGCTGGATTCAGTCCCGGTGTATGGTAAATCCTTCCACCCATAGATTTGATTTCATCATCATATGCTCCCGGTCTTTTTCTTGTTACACAAGAAATCAAACTGGACTTTTGACTTATCCATATATCGATAATAGTTCATCAGCATTGTCTCAATACCAGCACGATCCATATTGCTGACAGAATGAAGAATTCTTATCATTGCCTTTTCTCCTTATAAATTTCTTTTCTACAATACGGGTTACGTACTGTCTTCCTGCTGATAAATATTTTTCTTCAGCAATTAAAAATGTCAACCGCTATATTCTATGTTCTATTTCACTACCTCTGTTCAGATGAAGCACTTCCAATATGTTATTCATAAACCAGAGTGCTCCATACAAACGCAGGTAGTGATACTGAAAGTTCTTATGATAATTACATCTGCTGTTACTGAACCTAGGTAGCGAGAAAAAACCGCTCTCACAGCTCCACCCATCTCTTGAAAGGTGCAGTAATTACGCTATTTTTTGAGCATTTTCACTATGTGCATCTCACTATCTGCGTTCGGTTAGAGGAGATTATTTATTATCAATACTCTCATCTATTGTTATCTCCTGTACAGTTTCATCGTTTCCTTTACAACTTCATCCCAGTTATATTTCTTGCAGATAAAGTCAGCTGCCTGCTTCTTCATTTTCATAACCAGTTCAGAATGGTCACAGGCGTCTTGCAATTTTTCTTGCAAGTCCTTTACATCTGACTTTTTGAAAATCAATGCCTTGTCTTCTACAACTTCTGTACACTCTGTGATATTCGAAACTAGACAACAATTTCCATAGCTCATAGCTTCTAAAAGACTCAGTGGCATTCCTTCCAAATCTGAAGGTAACGTATATACATAAGCATTACTATATAGTTCCTTCAATATCTGCCCCTGAACAAATCCTGTAAAAATAATCCTGTCATCATCTTTTGCTAGATCCTTTAATTCATTCATAAATGAATCTGTATCACTTGAACCACCTGCTATTACTAGCTTCTTATCAGTCTTAACATTCTTAAATGCCTCAACCAAATATCCAATCCCCTTTTCCGGAACTAATCGTCCTAAAAACAATATGTAAGAATCTTTTTCCAAACCATATTTTTCTGTAATTAATTCAGCTTCTTGGATTTTTGGTCTATTCACTCCATTTGGAATGAACACTGTTTTTCTTCCATACTCTTTCTCAAAATAATCTTGAACGCCTTTACTCAGAACAATAATTTCATCCGCATACTTCACAGCATTCTTTTCACCATGATGAATAAATTTTGAACCAAATCCACTTTTCCATTTTTCACGTTGCCAATCCAATCCATGAATTGTTACAATCACTTTTTTACCAAATAGTTTTGGCAACCACGCGAAAAATGCCGGTCCCTCAGCATGAATATGAACAATGTCATACCGGCCAAAAGCACAACATAATTCTGCAAAAAATGATGATGAAACAGCTGCAAGACCTTTTTCTCTATTGTTGGGACTGTTTTAAGCCTGATTCCTTTATATTCTTTAAGTCGTTTTAAATCATATTCAGAACCACTCACATGATGACCACCTCTGTTGTAGCAAGTCACATTATACCCTTGTGCAACCATCCTTGAGCAAAGTTCTTCAACTACTATCTCAACTCCGCCTTCTCTTGATGGAATTCTTTTTTGTCCAAACATAGCAATATTAAGTTTTTCCTTACATTGCTCCATCATTTCTTAATACTCCTGTTAAAGTTCGAAAAATTATCTTTACATCCCCCTTAACACTCCACTCCCTAATATACTGGGTATCCAGCTTCACCACTTCCTCAAAGTCCGTGATATTGCTCCTGCCGCTCACCTGCCACAGCCCGGTCAGTCCCGGTCTGAATGACATTCTGGCTCTATGGTGTGGCTCATACTTCTCCCACTCATCGAGTGTCGGTGGTCTGGTGCCTACCAGACTCATATCTCCCACTAGTATATTGAAGAATTGTGGGAATTCATCCAGGCTTGTTTTCCTGATAAACTGCCCGATTCCGGTTTTCTTTTTCCGTTTGGCAGCACCTTATTGCCTATGATTCTCGGGTCAAAGTCCATCTTGAACATCATTCCGTCGCCCACTTTATTCTGTGCCGCAAGCTCCTTCTTTCGCTCCTCGGCATCCATATACATGCTGCGGAATTTATACATCTTGAACTTTCTGCCGTTTCTGCCGACTCTCTCCTGTGAGAAGAATATCGGTCCCGGCGATGCTATGTATATCATAGGCCCCACAAATATCATGATGATAAGTGTGAACAGGCAGCCCACCAGTCCTCCGACTATATCCATGCCCCTCTTTACCAGAAGTGCGCTGGGATTTGCATAGTTCTCGCTTGATGTAACTACTGTGTAGTCGCCTATCTTTTCTATCTGCTTGTAGCCACCATGGGCTGTACCGTTTTTTGCTATTCCTGTATGTACTGCAATTCCCATCTCTAGGAATATATCTGCCATTTTTTCAGGATATTCATCCTCGCTGCAAGGCGGAATGAGCACCTCATCCACCCATTCATCGCACGCATAGTCTACTATGCCATCGTGATTTGCAACTATCGGTATGCCGCATATAGTCTCACCCTTCATGTCTGTATCCAGTGAAGCTGCTACTATCTTTGTATAGCCTATACAGCTTTTCTCCACTGTGCGCAGTGTATCACGAAGTATTGTATCAGGTGCTATGACAAACAGTGATTTCATAGATGCTGCAAAGTCATTTTTCTTAAGGAAGCTCTTGAGCGCTAGTCTTGCTACATATGTTATTGCCACATAGATTGGAAACATGATATAAAATGATAATCGCGAGTATATATCAGCCATCTGTGTGGTGAACAGAAATAGCGCTGTCACCATAAACACAAGCACTACGTGCTTGCAGGTCGATATGAATTCATCCAGATATCCGCGTTTTAGGGCATTCTTGAATGAGTCTTCCATTATCTCCACACAGAAATCTATCAGAATGAATGCTACACCCAGTATACGGTAGTCCTTATCCACATATGGGTTATTAAAGCCGAAGCGTATCACATATGAAATAAAAAATGCTATAACAATGCATGCGATATCTATAAACATAAAGTCTATATGCTTTGTCCATTCTCTGCCTTTCTTTCTGTACATTCTTTCCAAATTCTCCTTATGTATCTTTATTTCCCCTATACCCACTCCGAGGGGGGGTACCTTTGTACCCCCCCCGAATATTTTTAGTCTGTTTTGTTTTTTGTATATTTATTCGGATTAGCGTATCTTTTGTTGTATCTAATTGGGTTTTCCAATGCCTTATTTTCACCTTTTTTTTATTCATTGTCAATGAATATTAGGTTTTATTTACAATTTTTTGACACATTCGCCAATATGTATAGTATTATCAGCTCAATATTATACATTATTTATATGTCATTCTGCTATTTTTCCTCAAACAGCCTCTGCTTCCTCTCTATCATCTCATCAATCCTTGCGATATACTGCCCTACATCCTTGACATTCTCGCATCTGTCGATGCGGTGTGTGCCATCCGGATTCGGTACGGGCCAGACGCGCTTGGTGCTTGCTCCGGCTCCGCACGCCACAATCGTTTGCTTTTCCTCCAAAACTACACCATATCGTGTGCTACCATATATTACGCAATATTATCGCTTTAAATTAATCATTGCTAACCCATATACATGAATATATACAGTGCATTTTATACGATTTGATGTAAAATTGTCAAGGTGCTCCGGCTACTGAAAAGTAGTCGGGGATTTTTCTATCATACCTAAAAATTAAGCGCTTACGTTTATGGCACTCTTTCTTTAATAAACGTCGTTATTATCTTTTCATATCCCTCTGGATCTTTTTTATAATTCTCTGCATGTCCTGCACCATGAACTATATAAATTTCTTTACTGCTTTTACAACTATTATAAATTTCTTTTGCCATATATAATGGTGCCAAGTTATCCTTATCACCATGAATAATTAAAATCGGAATTTTTGTCTGTGATACCGACTTACAAGCATCAGCCTCTTTTAAATTAAATCCTCCCCAAAGCTTTATTCCCACATCTGCAAAAATTTTGAATACCTCTACTGGCATTCCTTTAGGCAAATGGCTCTTACAATTTAACTCTAACATTTTTGTTGATGTTGTAAATCCACTATCTTCAATAATTCCACAAACAGAATCTGGAAAATCCAAATCACTACTCATTGTGACCACTGCTCCACCCATTGAAATTCCCATAAGAAATATCGGTGTTTCTCTTCCAAAATGTTTTGCAGCCCAATTAGCCCAATCTACACAATCATAACGTTCCTTCACTCCCAATGTAAAAATATTTCCTTCACTTTCATCATGCGCACGCATACTAACAAGTAAAACATTCCATTTTTCTTTCTGCGCAATTTTATAAATCGGCACACCATCCACGTAACTATGACCTCTAAACCCATGAAAGAAGATTACTAATGGAGCATTCTTCTTTCTCTCATAATAATGACCTTCCAACTTTGTTCCATCAGAAGCCAAGATAACAATTTTTTCATTATTTTTTTGCTTTATTTTATATGCTTCGGTAAGCCACTCATATTGCTCATCATCTGCTGTTCCCAAATCTGGCCATGCTGTTTCTCTTCGTTCACAAATTTTTTTGGAACACTAATTTACTTCCTACCCCCAAAATTATTATCGAAAAAATAAACATTATAATAACTACTGCAACAATCTTTTTCATTTTCACTGATCTCTCAGTTATTGCAAGTTGTTTTACTCTTTGCTTCATAAAAATCACTTTCCTTCAATATTTATCACATCTCAGCCGACCATAAGATCGTTGCCTGCTGCTCACCACGAAGAGGTGTGTGAGGTTTTGAGCAGCTACCGTGTGTAAATTCACACGGCCATTGTTTCTTCATTCCCAACTGAAGCACATATCGCATCTCTTACTCTTTAAAAGACATATCATACTCATTTATTACTGTCTGCCCCCCCCCGATAATTTTTGTCTTCTGCAGGAAAGCCTTTAGTCGGCGCTTATAATACATCTTGGGATAGCACTTTGATATTGCATAGTGAAAGCCCTTGTCAACATTTTCAAAAAAAGTGTTTCTTTTATCCGGCATTTCTGAAGGATGACGTAACTGGTGATTTGCTGCTACAGCTTTATCCCAAGTCTACATCTTCCAGTTCAAATCCTGCCGACTTAACAAGTTCTACACCTTTCTTCTGTTTGACATAGTAGTAAAGAGATACCTTTTTTTTGTCTCTTCCCTGCTAAGTTCACTTCCCCAAGAATCCCCTAGTGTAATATCCGAAACTCTATCCAGTGTTGCGTAACGGCATGAATAGCAGTTTTCCGTTATAATCCAAAGAAGTCAAAAAGGACGAATGTATACAAATCTTGCTGTGCATCAAAAGAAATTCTCTTATAGCCGGATTCCAAACCAAACGCTGTTTTATTTCTGAACTTCAAATTCTCGATTGTGTGAATATTAACCTTATTTTCTTTCCAAGAATTTTTCTAATAGTTGTGGCGATGGAGATCCATGGCAAATCAAATCAATTGTATATAGATTGTCTGTATTCTTTACATAATTTTTTACTTGCCGCCACTTGACAAGGCAACCCAACAAACAGTACCTTATTACCAGTTTTAAGTTCCTTGGCAACCTTTGAATAAATATTAACTGGATTACTTTTCACATACTTTGACCCAGCAAATTTTTTTGCATAGTCTAAATCATTTGTAATATCAAAGACAAACTCTCCATCCTTAAAAAGGCACGCCGCAACATACCCTCCAGAATGTATAAATGCCTCAATTAATCCAGCAGCCGCTCCACCAGAAGAAGATGTTTTTCTGGTATTGCTATTCCATCCTTGATACCAAACTTGCGGTTTTCTCTTTTGAACAATACTATTATTCGGGCAAACTCTTTCACATGCACCGCACTGAATGCACCGTTTTTCATCAATGACTGCATTCATCGCATTCAAAGAATCTTTTACTGAAATAGCTTCTTTTTTACAGACATCCACACAGGCTTTACATCCTGCACATTGATTTATTTTACAAACTGTTTTCATTCCTTAATCTCCTCTTGTTTGCTCAGGACGATGAAAACATAAATCATTTTGACTTTCTTTTCAAAACCATTTGAAGCACCTTTTTTCGTTCGTCCTTATTAAATAACAATATCAATACAAGTACATACCCTAAGATTCCTACTCCGGCACAGACAAATAAAAACTTAAACCAAGAACCTATGATTACAACTCTTCTTACGCCCTCAAACAATACATAGATAACACAAGAAATTGCAACGCTTTTAATCAAAGCTGGATAGAACGTCATTTTAGGCAATTTAAGAACATATGCACAATACAGAGGAGTAACCACTGCATGCCTAACAATCATGTAACATGAACTCGTACCAGCAATAATAATCAACGGATTAAAATTTGTTGTTTTCAGAAGCAAAAATTCTGTTCCAATACTTGCAACACTGAAAATCGTAGTAATAATTACAGAGCCTTTGATTTTATTGGCAAGTGTATTAGCATAATAAAGTCCCTCCACATAAGCATTCACCAAAAGCGGAAGTACTGTCAAGATTGAAAGTATCTGAATCGTATTGATCTCATCTACTGTTTTATTTCCCAGCCACAATGTATAAAATTCTTTTCCAAAAACCACAAAGCCAATTAACGGAACTATCATCATAAAACTCAAAAAGCGAATAGTAAATTTAAATTTTTCAATTAGTTCCTCTTGCTTATTTTCGGCATATAGTTTTGCAAGTTCCGGATTAAATACATTTGCAATTAGCTGTGGTATTTGTGCCAAAATAACTGGTATCTGCTTTGCAATAGAAAACAGTCCCATTGCACTTGCGTTTACAAACAGATTGGTCACAAGCAAATCCAATCCCGTTTGTAACATTTTATTAAGACTTTCTAAGCTCAGCCAAACACCGCTTTTAAGTATTTCTAAAATACGCTTAGGATTGTAGTATTCTTTCTTAATTGTTATTTCAGGGATTAGCTTTTTTGGTGAACACATATTGTAATGCAATTGTAACACCACCAGCACATATTGCCGCGATCGAATAGTACCACATATGGGGTACAAATAGCCAAAATGTAGCCGCCAAAACAAGCACTCTAACAATATTGGCCGTCATTTGGGCTAATGAATTCAAGTACAATTTATTCTTTATAAATGCTGCAACTCCAAAAACAACGCCAATTAAAGATATTGTTGAGCTAAAAAAAGCGAGGATAACAGTTGTTCGTACATCAGAAACCAAGTAATCTGGAATATTTATAAGGTACTCAATCCGAACACACAATATTACCGCTGCACCCAGAACAAGAACACCTAGGATTGTATCCGACAAAAAAAACTGATGAAAAATATTCTCTTACCTTTTTCATCATGCCTGTGATACGAGAGTGTAATAAAT
>ENA-OQJJ01000063-OQJJ01000063.1-human-gut-metagenome-genome-assembly--contig:-NODE-63-length-15027-cov-2.626443_pt1 | contig 15027 bp, 18 predicted proteins | sample MGYA00242606_ERZ504772 | MGnify/ENA primary metagenome ERZ504772 (study PRJEB26092, sample SAMD00036363) | human gut metagenome | host: Homo sapiens | study: EMG produced TPA metagenomics assembly of...
TATCCCGGGAGCGAGCGCAAAAGTGGCAGTTTGTCCCATAAGCTGATCCTTGCTTCGTGTGATAATGCATGATAAAGTGCAGTCACAGAGCTATAACGTAAGGAAAAATACATCTGTTGCATGCTCAATGATATTGTGAACTGCCAGGGAACCTTTATAGGGATCCATATCCGGAGTGTGACCGGTGAGCATAAAATTCAGAATACATCCGATGGAATAAACATCCCAGCGGGGCGTAATCTTTTTGTCATGTGGATTATATCCTTCTGTTCCGGCATCTTCTATATGTGTTTTGATAAGGGTGGTATCCTCAATCTTTTCAGAGATATCGGAGACCCCGAAATCAATAATTTTAAGGAGCGGAAGACCGGATACATCCTGTGTACTGCAGACCATAATATTATCTGGTTTTAAATCTTTATGGATATATCCAAGCCGGTGAATATCACGCAGCCCGTCGCATAGCTGCATACATAATTTTAAGGCAGATATTTCATTGAGAACACCATGAGTTTTTATGTAATTGGTAAGAGTCATGTCCAGACCATTTTCTGCTTTATTACAGATACATTCTGTAACGGCGAGGTAAGTCTGTTTTTTTGAACCGCCCTGAAGGATAAAGCTGTTTTCTAATCGGTAAACGGAATAGACATCAGCAACATAGGGATTCCACATTTTTGATAAAGTCATATAGATATCAGCACGTTTTTCATCCATTTCCTTAAAAACTACAGGCATAAAATCGAACTCTGTCCAGGCAGTGTAAACTTTGTAGGGTTTATCCGGGTGATCCGCAGTCAGATCTTCCTCAATGGTATAGTATTTTTCAAGTATTTGTCGGTCAAGGTCATTCACTTAAATTTTCTCCATGTTAATATGATAAGTCATGACAATAGAATGTTCGCGGAGTGTACAATCTTGTCTCTAAAAATCTGTGTAACCGTGTTCATATAATTTAGAACGGATCTCATAGCTGTCTTTCTGGTGAGCCAGTCCCCAGATAATAATCCGGTCGAGGGCTTCTCCACGCGAATCAAGCGGCTGATAATGTGCCAGGCGCAGAAGCATGTTTATTTCATCTTTCGTTGCATTTATGCCAAGACACAGATCCAGTATTTTATTTCTCTTTGGCTGTATATTTTTCGAAGGATTTTTGATATCCATAAGGTAAGATTTGCTGATATTGCAGCGGTTAAGAATATCGCCGGTTTTTATGCCTTTCGAGTCAATAAGATTAGAAAGGGCAATGCAGAATTCTTTCGTATCAAAGAGTCCCTCAAGTTCGGCATCGTCGTAATTTTCAGCGTTTTCTAATGCGCGTGTATTCATATCTGTTATATTTCCCATAAGAAATCTCCACAAAAATAAAACAAATTTTAAATTATTATAGCATAAAGGAAAAATGTTTAAAAGACCGATGCCATCGGACAGTTTATGGAGAATAATCTGTTATGCTAAGTCCATCAAAAGAACAGATCATAAATAAAAAGGAGGCTGATATGGTGGATGTTAAGAGAGGAAAGTGAACGGGATCAGCTCATAGCAAATGCCATTCAGGTTGGTATGGGTTATGAAAAAACGCAGTCACTTTTAGAGAAAGAGTATATGCCTAAACTATATGCGAGAGACAGGAGAGACACTATTTTTATATGGGCGCTGTATCACAGGCAGAGATTGGAGGAGGTAAACGAGATATGTCAAAAGTATCATTGCAGACCGTTATTGAATGGGTAAAATTCAACGTATAAGAGAGGAAAAATACAATGGCAACGTTACTTGGTATTGTGTATGTCGTGGCTAAATATTGTAATTTACAAGTATAAATTACAATGTAGTCCGTAACTGCAAATTACAATGTGAACAGAATATAATGGAAACAGTATTGCAAGAGAGAGGTGATTTTGTTGAAAAGTATTTCCAAGGTTACTTCGGAGGATTTGGCTGGGGTATATAAGGAAGTGGCAGAAACAGTCGGAGTTGATAATGCTTATAAAATATATAGTCATTTCAAAGGGTTACAATTAATGTTTCCATTAAAGTTTTATTCCAGGGAATATATAGTGCAGCAGATCTGTTCCGAGTATGATGGGAAAAATGTACATGCTCTGGCAAGAAAATATGGGTATTCAGAAAGCAGGGTGAGGCAGATATTGAGGGAGCAGGAGAAACCGGCAATAACAAAAAAAGACACGACAGAAGAAAGGGGGGAAATAGTTCATGAAACGAACTATGAGAAAAAAATGAGATATCGGTAAAATGGAATAATGCTGCTTATAATATGAGCATTAAATAAAATTTATACAAAGGAAGGAAATGAAATTGAAGAAAAAGGGAAAAATATTTGGAAAAAAGTGCTGACAGTGTGTGCTGTTATAGTTTTGGTGGTGGCAGTAGAGTGTTGCTTTAACACAAAGGATTACACAGAGACAAATACTGCTTCGGCAACATCAGCAGAAACAGAGAAAAAAGAAAATTCTGAGAATAAAGAAGTAAAAACAGAGAAAGCCGAAACAGAAAAAATAGAGACAGAGACAACTGAAACAGAAATTACAGAAACGGAAATTACAACAGAAGTATCAACAGATGATGTATATAGTGTTACACCTGGAGTTACCTATGTGACTTATGAGGGAGGATATGATAATGATAAAGAATTATATCTGAACCTTATTGATGAGGGAGATGCTGTTAGATATGTTGGGTTTTCGTATGACGAAGGAGAATTAAATCCTGCATATAATGTTGATGTGTTAATGCATAAAATAGATGATACAACATGGGTATCGGATGGTAATTTGTGGAAGACAAGTTATTTAATGGATGGGATTTCTATTTGGTCAGCAAAAAGATTATAATTCTGATTTTATGGGAAATTTCAGATTTTTGGAAATTCTTCAGAATCAGCAGATACAACGTCGAGTGAAGTTTTAACATTTAATTCTGATTCAGAGATGAGGGACTTTCTTAGAGATGATTCTAATATTGGTAAAACTGTAACATTTGATGCACATGTTTTAAATATCCTTGATGAATATATTGCTGTTGAAGCTGTGTGGGCAGATGGAAGTACAACATATGACATTGTAATATCAAATAGCAATATATCGACAAGACTTTTGGATGATGATTATATTACTTTTACAGGGGTATTTAAAGGATTTAATGATCTTAATGATGCATCTTTTAGTACATCTTCAGTTGAACTATTAGAGTTAGACCAATAAAAAATATTAAAAATTATTTATGCAAAGGAAGAGAGAAGTCATGAAAAAATGGAAGAGAATTTTATGTATTGCAATGGCAGCGATGCTGTCATGCCCGCCTGTCAGTGTGCATGCAGGTGAACCGGAAGAAACGTACACGTTAAAAATGGAGACGGATGGTACGGAAAACGTTTTGGAAACCGGAACGGAAGTGTGGATGACAGAGGAGGCTTTGGATACAGAAGTAACGGAAGAGACAGAAACAGAGGAGATTTTTACCACAGAAGTTACAGAATCTACAGAAGTTACGGAAGCTGCAGAAGAAATTTCGGAGGATATAGAAACAGAGCTGCAGGAGGAAACGGAAGAGGTTTATAGCGCTGCAAATACAAAACAGCCGGAAAATCCTGTATATAATAAAGATACAGATTCTACAAAGTGGTCTTATGTATACTTTGGAAGATATCCGCAGAACAAAGTAACAGGCGATGATCTTGACGATAGCATTATCAATGCAAACTATAACAAAAATGGGGATGCTGTGGTCAATGGGGTAAAATATCGCAGAGTAAATGAGGGATATATAGATAAACCTGAGTGGAGTTATTACAGTTATGAGCCGATTAAGTGGCGGGTATTGCAGAATGATGGCAGTACATTGTTATTATTAACAGATAAAGCAATTTTTGGTTACTGGGGTGGGTATACTGGAAAATATATTTCATCAGCCGCCCGATCTATGCTGAATGGATATAATGAGTTAGAAAATAGCAGTCATAAAGATTATTCTGTAAAGGGAACGAATTTGTTGAGTATGGCATTTTATGCAAATGAACAGGATATTATGCAAATACTTTCTCTGCAAGACATTGGAACGCAGGATTTAGTCAGAGTCCCAACATGGGAAGAATTAATAAATAATAAATATGGATTTGCATATACAAACAATTATGAGTATAGTTATACACGCCAATTTGTCAGAACAGGGTACGCATATGCGCTTAGAGAAGATGATCAAGATAAAAATGGAAAATCAATATGTAATTATATTGATAAACAAGGTGAAATTACCTGGGGCAATAGCGAATATTGCTGTCCCCTCATCCAGATAAGCCTTGATTCCGATCTCTGGTCCATGGATTGTCCGCAGACCTCTTTCGAGGCAAAAAATCTGGATGCAGCAAGCGTCAGCGTTACAATGAAAAAGAGTAATTACGTTTATGATGGCAAAGCGAAAGAACCTAAAATTACGGTAAAAGATGGAAATGAAACACTGACACAGGATATTGACTACACAGTGACATATCTGGATAATGTGCAGGCAGGCACGACAGCAGCAGTGCGCATCGACGGAACTGGGGATTATGTGGGAAGTAAGATTACATATTTTACAATTGAAAAAGCAAATCAGACGATTAACGTAAATACAGATATTACAAAAAATGCATCAGACAAGAAATTTAAACTTGGTGCACAGTTAACAGCGGGAAATGGTGCACTTTCCTATCAGTCAGATAACACGTCAGTTGCACAGGTTGACCGATATGGCAATGTTACAATCTACGGTGGCGGTGTTGCTAATATTACAGTAACTGTAAAAGAAACTGTCAATTATAATTCTGCAACAGTCAAAGTGAAATTAACGGTAAAAAAAATAAACCAACATTAGCAATAGCAAAAACCAAGTTCACAAAAGCGTATGGAGATAAAGCATTTTGGATTGAAGCTGAATCGGAAGATGATGTAGATATTACGTTTTCATCAAACAATAAGAAGGTTGTAACCGTCAATGGCGAAGGAAAGGTTTCCATAAAAGGCTGTGGTACAGCTAAGATTACTGTTGCGACTGTGGCTGACAGCAAGTATGACAGTACGAAAAAAACGATTAAGATTACTGTGAAGCCAAAGAAGAGTACAATTACATCATTAGCTTCCAAGAAAAAGACTCAAATGGTTTTAAAAATGGAAAAAAGACAGCAAAGCAAGCGGTTATGAGATTGTGTACTCCTATAATGGAAAGAGTAAAAAAGTAGATGTTAAGAAAAATGGTACAACTTCAGCTACCATTAAAAGGTTGAAGAGCAAAAAGACATATTCCGTCAAGATCAGAGCTTACAAAAAAGTGGATGGTAAGAAAATATATGGAGATTATTCGAAGGTTAAGAAAATCAAAGTAAAATAACGGTTGATAAAAAAATAAGCGCTACATGCAAAATTCTAAATAGCATGTAGCGCTTATTTTATATGAAATGCAATACATTACTGAACCGGTGCATCTCCGATATTCCATCCATCATTCCCACCGGAAGTATTATCGCCACCGGTGTTGGTGGATGAATCACCGCCAGTTGCACCGTCAGATGGCGCATCACCACCGCCGGTATTATCTGCCGGAGTATTGTCAGTAGTATCCGCAGGCGGCTGTGTCTGCTGGGTATTGTCGGCAGGAGCCTGTGTGCCGCCGGAAGTATCATTATTTACACCTGGAACTGCGGAGAAAGCAGAAGTTCCCTGGTAGGTGGAATTTCCTTCGTTGTGCATTGTACAGGTATTATTCTTAAAATCATCCGTCAGAAGATATGGAGTATCCTCTGTTCCAACCGTTCCGCCAATGACGAATACTCTGGAGGAAATGGAATCTGCCGGGCAGTAACCACCGGCAAGCTGACCGGAAGCATTGCAGATATTTGCAACGATATGATGGTCACAATATTCGGTAGGCTGTGTACCTTCAGCAAAATATTCGGTATAGACCTGACTGCCGCGTGGATCCGCATCACAGACACCGGCGATTGCAAGTTTTCCGGATTCTTTGCAGACCTGGGCTGTAACGATCCCGGATGGCTTTGTGAAATCCTGATATTCCAGATTTTCGTGGATGCGGCTCATAACCGCTTTCCAGATTTTCTTTTGGTATAAGTGGTCTGACCGCCGGATTGTGGCGAGTTATCATCAAATCCACCCCATACAACACAGGTATAATATGGTGTGAAGCCGGCAAACAATGCATCACGGTTTTTGGTTGTTGTACCGGATTTTCCGGCCTGGGCCATAGAGCTTCCAAAGTAAGCCGGGGTACCGGTTCCCTGAGTCATAACGTCTTTCATGGCATCGGTTAAAAGCCATGCGGTAGTGTCTTTTAAGACGGTGTGTGAGACAGGTTCAGTATTGTCGATCAGTACATTTCCATCATGATCTAAAATTTTAGTGTAGAATTTTGGCTTGATGTAAGTCCCACTGTTGGCGATCGTTGCATAAGCAGCCGTAAGCTCTAAGTTGGTAACACCATGTGTCAGACCGCCAAGTGCTAAAGTCTCATTGGAACTCTCATCCAGACCGACGGTTGTGATGCCGAAATCGCAGATATAATCATATCCGAGGGATGGACCAATCTGTGCTAACGTTTTTACGGTAACGATATTGATGGAGTTAGTGATTGCCTCACGCAGTGTTGTGAAACCGCGATAACGGTTGTCATAGTTGTTAACGGCACCACCCTGACCACTGCCGTAATTGTATGGTGCATCATCCTGAACGGAGGCAAGGGTAAGACCACCGGCATCGAGTGCAGGTGCATATGCGGCAATGATCTTAAAAGTAGATCCCGGCTGTCTTGTGGTATCTGCTGCACGGTTTAAAGTCTTGTTGGCGGTTTTGTCTCCACGTCCGCCGACTAATGCTTTGACATTTCCGGTACTCTGATCAATGATCGTAAGAGCTGCCTGCGGCTGAAGCGTGTAGGTAACGGTTTCACTTCCATTTACGATCGTATCACCGTCTTTCATGATGTCCGTTTTGTACTGTTCAATTGCAGCAGCTGCCTCTTCTTCGGAGTTAAAGTTGATCGAAAAACTCTTGTTGGAAGACTGATAATAGGAAAGCATCGTCTGTTCACTGTAATTCGATATGGAACCGTCGGCAGAGCGGACAGATAAACGATAGGAAAACGATACTTTCGGCGCAGTCGGATAATTGTCCAGATTATTCACTTCATCATCACAGATCGCCTGAATTTCCGGATCCTGTGTAGAGTAGATCGTAAGTCCACCTTGATAAAGTGCTTTGTAAGCCTGCGTCTCAGTGTAGCCTTTCTGCTCCACCAGATCCTGGATGACCTGATCTGTCAGTTCATCAACAAAATAAGAATTAATGCTGTTGGTTTCAGATTCAATGTTGACGAGCTGGATGCGGTCGTAAACATTGTCTGCAACAGCTTCATCGTATTCTTCCTGCGAGATATAACCCTGGTCTTTCATGTTGTTAAGCACTTTCATGCGGCGCTTGGAATTTTCCTGCGGATTGGTAATCGGGTTATATTTGGAAGGATTCTGGGTAATGGCGGCTAAGACTGCACATTCTGATAAAGTAAGATCAGAAACGTCTTTGCCAAAATAACGTTCCGAGGCGACACCGACACCTAAAGTATTTTGTCCGAGGTTGATCGCATTCAGATAATTTTCCAGAATCCAGTCCTTGTCCACCACTTTTTCTAACTGCAGGGCGAGATACTGCTCCTGGAACTTTCGTTCAAACTTGTCAGCCATGGAAGATTCGCTTGTCCAACTGGTAAAGACGGTATTTTTCAAAAGCTGCTGCGTGATGGTACTGGCACCCTCCGAGAAATGAAAACCGGATGCGACACCTTTTACGCCGGCACGAATGATACCTGTTACATCGATACCGTTGTGCTCGTAAAAACGTTCGTCTTCGATGGCAACGAATGCATGCTGCAGATTCTTTGGTATCTCATCGATCGTAACGGCGCGCCGGTTAGAACCCGATGCAACCAATGTGGCAGTCTGGTTGCCATTTGAATCTAAAACCGTGGATAAGAAACCGGTAGGAGTGGCAACAATATCATCGATCGTTGGAGCTGAGGCGATGATTCCGCGAATGACTCCAACACCGGAGCAGGCGCCGATTACCATGACGGCAAATACACATACAAGCAGCGACTTACAAAAAATCACATAAAACTTTTTGCGAATCATGGTACTTTTGGAAGTTAATTCTTTTTCGCGCTTTTGCGTACTTTTCTTTCCATAATTCATGTTAGGTCTCCTTTTTTTGTAATAAAAATAAGGTATGAAATTATAATCCTTTTTATAATCAAAATGAACCATCTTCATATTATAGCAAAGAAATGTGTCGGAATAAAGGAAAAACTGAAAATACAGGTGATCTTCATTTATTTTTAAGAATTGAATTTCAAAAAAAACATGATACCATAGGAACACGCGAAGAATCAGAGATGAAAATATACCTATTTATATGTAGAAATATCTGACTGATAAAAATATAAAAAGTTTTGTGACGAGAGGAATGAGTATGAAAACAATATATTCCGGTGGAGAGGCAGAAATTGTAGAAAAAAAATCAAGATTTATTGCAACGGTGCGTCCGGTTTCTTCAGAAGAAGAAGCAGTTGCATTTATTGCAGAGATGAAAAAGAAATACTGGGATGCAAGGCACAACTGCAGTGCCTTTGTTATAGGAAAGAGACAGGAACTGACCAGATGCTCGGATGACGGGGAGCCTGCAGGCACCGCAGGCCGTCCTATGCTTGATGTGCTCCTTAAGGAAAATATCCATAATGCCGCTGTTGTAGTAACGAGGTACTTCGGTGGGGTGCTGCTTGGCACAGGCGGACTTGTGCGTGCGTATCAGCAAGCCACAAAGGCGGGGCTTTCGGCAAGTGAGATAATAGAGAAGAAGGATGGTGCAGTACTGTTTATAAGGACGGACTATACCGGAATCGGAAGACTTCAGTATCTGTTTGCACAGGAGAAGATTACGGTGATGGACACAGCGTATGAGGCGGATGTGCTCGTGAAAGCCGTTATCCCGGAAAATGATAAAAAACGCATAGAGAAAACAATCATAGAGCAGACAAACGGCACGGCAAAGCTTGAGTGGGGCGATGAGGTGACATTTGCTGAATATGATGGCGAGGTGTTGCTGTTTAAAAATTAGCCGGTGCTCACATTTTAGCAGGACAAGCAGAATTTATATTCAATTACATTCAATTAAAATAAAAAAATGCTTGACACTATATAGCCACATGTGTATAATATCTTTTGTTGAGACAACACATTGGCCCATCGCCAAATGGTAAGGCAACGGACTCTGACTCCGTCATTTCAAGGTTCGAATCCTTGTGGGCCAGCTAAAGAGAACTTCGATAGAAGTTCTCTTTTTTTTCTTGTGTAATAATGCGATTTGTTATAAAATAAAAACGTGTATGACTTAAAAAGTTATAGAAGGATGGTGTGATATGAACAAGAATTTTTTAAGAATTATTAATCTTATAGAAGAACTCGGCTCTGAAAAAAAGACACCAATTACTATACAGCAATACCAGGATATCATTAATAAAAGCTCAAATCTTTGGATGTCCAATGGTGTGGATGAAGCGTTTAGATTTATCAGAAGTTACTTCAATTTTATAGACTAGAGGAATTAGATATGGCTTTTTCATTTGACAGCAGAATACGTTACAGCGAGGTGGATTCGTCATGCAGACTGAGCCTTACGGGGCTTACCAATTATTTTCAGGACTGTAGTGTGTTTCACTCACAGTCACATGATGTGGGAATCAGATTTCTTGCGGACAATCATATAGCATGGGTGCTTTCATCATGGCAGATATGCATAAACAGACTTCCACTTCTTAATGAACAGGTAAAGATATCCACATGGGCATATGGTATGAAGGCGTTTTACGGTTACAGAAATTTCACGCTTGAAGATACAGGCGGCAGCACATTGGCATATGCCAATTCTGTCTGGGTGCTTGTTGATACACGAACCGGCAGACCGGTGAAGGTGCCTCAGGAGTTTGCGGATACATACGGTCTTGAGCCGCAGCTTGAGATGGAGTGTGCAAAGCGCAAGCTTCATATTCCTGATGATATGGAGAAAAAGGGTGAGATTGTGGTTCCTCAGTTTTTTATAGACAGCAACCATCATATGAACAATGAGAAGTATGTTATGCTGGCGCAGCAGCTTCTGCCGAATGATTTTGAAATATCTGAGCTTCGTGTGGAGTACAGAAAAGAAGCAAAGCTTGGTGATACAGTTATATCATACGTGAAGTACACATCAAAGAGTGTGACAGTGGTGCTTGCGGATACGGATAAAAAACCGTATTCGGTTGTGGAGTTTTTGAGTAAGCCGGTACCGGGAAAATAATTATAATTCCATTATTTAACAACGATACAGTTTTGATACAGAAAGGACGGAAAAACATGAGATTAGGAGAATATCAGGAGCTTGTATGTGTAAAGAAGGTTGATTTTGGCATATATTTGTCAACATCTTCGGCTTCGGAGGAAAGGGTACTGCTTCCGGCAAAGCAGATTCCGGATGGAGTAAAGCAGGGGGATAAGCTTAAGGTCTTTGTATACAAGGACTCTAACGACAGACTTATTGCTACGACAAACGAGCCAAAGCTGACACTTGGAGGTTTATCAGTGCTTACTGTCAAGGAGGTGACTAAAATAGGGGCGTTCCTTGACTGGGGGCTTGAAAAGGACCTGTTTCTTCCTTACAAGGAGATGGTCAGAAAGGTCAGCGCCGGAGATGAGATACTTGTTACATTATACATAGATAAAAGCCAGAGGCTTTGCGCTACCACAAAGGGTATTTACCATATGCTGAGCACCGATTCACCATACAAAAAGGACGATATGGTTTCAGGCCGTGTGTATGATTTTAGCGACAATTTCGGTACATTTATCGCTGTGGATGACAAATATTCAGCTAAGATACCGGTTTTTGAGAATGCTGCTTATCTGAAGCTTGGAGATGTGATAGAGGCAAAGGTCACTGATGTCAAGGCGGATGGCAAGCTGGACCTGACAATGAGGGAAAAGGCATATATTCAGATGGATTCCGACTCTGAAAAGCTCCTTGAGCTGCTTGATTCATACGCAGGTGTGCTTCCGTTTTCGGAAAAGGCAAGCCCTGAGGTAATCAAGAGAGAAACAGGACTTAGCAAAAATGCATTCAAGCGTGCAGTTGGTCATTTATATAAGGAAAGAAAGATTGATCTCACAGATGGCAAAATCCGTCTTAAGAAATAACAGTCTTTTTAATAAATTTTAACAGGAAAGAAGGGCAATAACATGAAAAACGTTATCAGTACAGACAAGGCACCGGCAGCAATCGGACCATATTCACAGGCTATCGAGGTAAATGGTATGGTATATACTTCCGGAGTGATACCGGTAGTTCCGGAGACCGGTGAGATTCCTGAGGGCTCACAGGCACAGGCAAAGCAGGCATTTACAAATCTGTCACGTCTGCTTGAGGCAGCAGGAACAAGCATGGACAATGTAGTAAAGACTACAGTTTTCATCAAGGAGATGAATGACTTCGGTGCAATAAATGAGGTATATGCCACATTTTTTAACGGAGCATACCCTGCAAGAAGCTGTGTTGAGGTTGCAAGGCTTCCAAAGGATGTAATGCTTGAGGTTGAGGCTATTGCTGTAAAATAAAATTATTACATAAGTATTTCATGCGACATAAGTCCTATTCGTTGGAAAAAGTCAAGATTTTCTTAAGAATTCACTAAGAAAACGTTGACATATATATGTTGCTTTGTTATAATGACAAAGTAATATTTGTAACAAATTCGTAATAACTGTTACAAATTCATACAACGGAGGGTAAAATGAAAGTAAATTATGTGAAACTTACAGCCGGAGTGCTTACAGGTTTTATGGCTCTGTCCTCAGTGCCATATGCAGTATATGCGGCTGGACCTACTGCAGGAGTAGCTAGTTATACATCAGATATTGTTAGTACATCAAACACTCTTACAGCGGGTGTTACATCTATGTTGACAGATGTAATGTTAAAAGGTGATGATACATCAGAGACTGCAACAGATGTTGCGGCAACAGATGCCGAGCCGGTTAAATCAGCATATGCTGATACAGCGGTTGCACAGGTTAGCGACAGCGTTAATATACGTGCGAGTGCAGATGAAAACAGCGAGTCTCTTGGAAAGCTCTATAACAATGGAATTGGAACAGTACTTGAGACAACCGATAACGGATGGTACAAAATCCAGTCCGGTTCAGTAACAGGATATGTAAAAGGCGATTATGTTGTAGTTGGTGACGATGCACTCGTACAGAGCGCAGGACGTCGCGTGGCAACAGTCAATACTGAGACACTCAAGGTTAGAACAACAGCATCTACTGATGCAGAAGTACTTGGTCTCGTGTCCGGAGAGGATGATCTCACAGTTGTGGATGAGTCAACAGCTGGATGGGTAGGTGTATCTACAGCAGACGGTACCGGATATGTATCTACAGATTATGTGACACTCGATACAGAGTTCACTTATGCTGAGTCTAAGGAAGAGGAAGCAGCAAGACTTGCCAAGGAAGAGGCAGAGCGTAAGGCGGCTGAGGAAGCAGCCAGAAAGGCTGAAGAGGCAGCTAGAAAGGCTGAGGAGGCAAAAGCAGCCAAGGCAGCAGCAAAGAAGTCTTCTAAGTCTTCAAGCAAATCATCAAGCAGTTCTTCATCAGAGAAGAGCTATAGCGCACCAAGTGGTTCAAACGGACAGGCTGTTGTTAATTATGCATCACAGTTCGTTGGCAATCCTTATGTTTACGGTGGCTCAAGTCTTACAAACGGAACAGATTGTTCAGGATTTGTAATGTCAGTTTATGCACAGTTTGGCATCAGCTTACCACACAGCTCATCAGCAATGAGAAGCGTTGGATACGGTGTGAGCACAAGCGATATGCAGCCTGGAGATATCATCTGCTATAGCGGACATGTTGCTATCTACTGTGGTGGAAACACTATTGTACATGCAAGCAATCCATCAGACGGTATCAAATATACATCACCGGCTAACTACAAATCAATCATTGCAGTTAGAAGAATTTTCTAATAAATTCATGCTGGATAGGTAAATACGGATCTATAAAGACCTTCATCTCATCGAGATGGAGGTTTTTTTACATATAGAAACTTTATTTTTGTTTATGATATTTGAAATAAGTGGCCTGTATGATATACATATATGCTTAAAAACGGGACTAATTTAAACAGAATGGAAAACTGGGCTGTCAAGCGTAATTTTTATCACATATATCAAAATAGCAACATGCACAAAAAAGTGGATATGCTGAACCCGGTAAATTCGGATTGGGGATAAATGTGGATAACTATCAACAAAAGTAAACCTCAAAGTGCCTTAAAAATGAGTTATGCACGGAGTTATGCACATTATCCACATTTTTGAATGTGAGCAAAAGACAACTGTTTTGTAAAGTTCTGATAAAGTTGCACTAAATTAGTAATATTTCGGAAATAATATTGACATTTTAATTGTAAATAATAGTATTAAAATACTTTATAATTGTCGGACAACTTGAAAAGTGTTGATTATGTAAGTTAATTTTGTTATACTTCAAATTATGATTAAAAAAGATAGATATTGCAGGGCTACAACTTGATAACTATACAGTACGCGAGATGATCATGAGAGTCGACAGGCGTATTTCAGAGAAGATACTCACTACAATAGAGGAAGTGAATATGGATACGTTGGCATTGGCGGAGTTTGATGAAGAGGTGAAGCAGTCACTGGAGGCATGCGATTATACTGTCATTGCGGATGAAGGCATACTAAGGGCGGTATCGGCAGATACCTTGCAGCGCCGGCATGAGATAGAAGATCATGACTTCTTTTATGAGCTTTTTAAGAGGCTTGAGAGAAATGATAAAAAAATCTTTGTGATTGCAGAGTCACAGAAAGCTGTTGATGAGGCTGAGGAATTTCTGCTTGGATTATTTGACAGAGCGCGAATATCCGGAAAGGGTGTTCTTGATGACTCACCGGGATGCAGCGAAAACCTTGTCAATGAAATTAACATCGTTTCACCTGATGTGATTGCATCATTTCTTCCGTCTCCGGCACAGGAGAAGTTCCTTTTACACAACAGGGAAAAGCTGTTGATGAACCTCTGGTACGGAATCGGAAATAATAAGTTCATGGGGAAAAAGCATGGATTTATTGGAAAAATAAGAAAAATGCTTGATGTGAAGCGCCTTACGCATCTTATCAACACCTATGAACATAGACAAAACAGTTCGATATAGTTAATTCTTATAACAATAGAAGAAAAAATAAGAGGAAATGTGTAAAAATTGTACATTTACCTCTTTATTTTTTTGTGCGAATGTATTAAAATAATAGCAAGTATTTATGCAATTAGTTATAAAGAGACTGTGAGGGCAATGCACAGTTACAAAAGGGGAGAAGGAGAACGATTTATGATTTCCAATCAGATACTTCAAAATACAATTGATGGCCTTAAAGGAATTACGAGAACCGATCTTTGTGTGATAGATGTAGAGGGCAAGATTCTTGCAGCTACGTTTCCGAACGCGGAGGCGTTTATAGAGCCGGCACAGGCCTTTGTTGCATCACCGGCAGACAGTCAGGTGATTAATGGATGCCAGTTTTTCAAGGTCTTTGATGATCACCAGCTGGAATATGTGCTTTTAGCTTATGGTGACAGCGAGGATGTCTATATGATAGGCAAGATTGCAAGCTTCCAGATTCAGAATCTTTTGGTTGCATACAAGGAGAGATTTGACAAGGATAATTTTATAAAGAATCTGCTTTTGGATAATCTCCTTCTGGTTGATATATACAATCGCGCGAAGAAGCTTCACATTGATATTGAAGTGCGACGTGTAGTATTTATTGTTCGAGACAAACAGGGAGAAGGACGGCAACGAGCTTGAGAAGATCAGAAGTCTTTTCGGCGGCAAATCAAAGGAGTTTTGTTAC
>ENA-OQJJ01000066-OQJJ01000066.1-human-gut-metagenome-genome-assembly--contig:-NODE-66-length-14939-cov-3.041655_pt1 | contig 14939 bp, 14 predicted proteins | sample MGYA00242606_ERZ504772 | MGnify/ENA primary metagenome ERZ504772 (study PRJEB26092, sample SAMD00036363) | human gut metagenome | host: Homo sapiens | study: EMG produced TPA metagenomics assembly of...
CGCATTAAGCCACATAATACTTGCTGATGCTGCTACATATGAAGGATCAGAAGCAATGCATGGCTGTAACAGCTCCTTTAAGAACTGGGCATACCAGAACGTGCTTGGATTTAATACAAAGGGAGACCTTATTAATGAGGAGGCACCAAGATTTAAACTCACATGGCAGCCGGTACCATCATCATTCAAGATTTATGTACTTGATACGGGAAGCACCCAAAAGATAATGGGTTATGAATATAATCCTACAGGATTTCTTACACTTACAAAGCAATCCGCAAATGCTTCACTTACATCAGGAAACAGCTGCTACTCACTTGCAGGAGCCACATACGGAGTATATTCGGATGCAGGCTGCAGCACACAGGTAACAACACTTACAACTGACGCAAGCGGAAATGCAGGAACAGTATCGCTCAACGAGGGAACCTACTACTACAAGGAGCTTACAGCACCATCAGGATATGCACTTGACAGTACGGTTGGTTCGATAAACGTTACAGCTTCACAGACTTCAACAGTCAGCGTAACCGATACGCCTGTTAACGATCCTGTAAGAATATCAATCAACAAGATTGACAGTGCTACCGGAGAGGCTGCACAGGGTGGAGCAAGCCTTGAGGGAGCAGAGTTTACGGTTAAGTACTATGCAGGATTTTACGATGCAGGAAATCTTCCTGCAAATGCCACACGAACATGGGTTATCAAGACTAAAAAAATAACCAGTGGTGATAAGACAGCATATATTGCAAGGCTGGCGGATGATTATAAAGTATCAGGAGATGATTTTTACAAGCTCGGAAACACAGCCGTTTTACCACTTGGAACACTCTCAATCGAAGAGACAAAGGCACCGGAAGGCTATAAGCTTGATGGAGCATATCTTCAGGTTTCAGGAAGCAGTACTAAGATTACCGGAAAGTATGTGACACAGATCACACAAAATGGTAACCTTGCATCTTTGAAAGGTGGCAATGAATTTTCTGTTGCCGATAAGATCAAGCGTGGTGACTTCAAGCTTACTAAGATTGACACAGACAACCAGAACAGAATGGGTGACATTCCATTCAGGGTAACAAACAAAGCTACAGGCGAGAGCCACATAATCAAGACTGATGAGAATGGTTACTACAGCTCAGAAAGCAGCTGGAACGCACACTCAAAGAACACAAACGGTGGCGGAGCATATGACGGACTGTGGTTCTCTACAGGAGACGGAAAAGCTGCTGTTGATGATTCTCTTGGAGCAATGCCTTATGGTGATTACACACTTGAGGAACTTTCCTGTGACAACAACAGGGGCAAAATCCTCTATAATGGCGAGTTCTCTATCAGAAGAGACAAGGTTACAGTTGATATAGGTACAATCGAGAACCATTCAGAGCCAACACCTGTTATCACAACACAGGCATCTGATGCAAAGACACAGTACCAGATTATCAAGCCATCGGCTGATACTGATATCGTTGATAAGGTAACAATCACGGACACCATGGCAGGCAGAGAGTATACAATTACAGGTACACTCATGGACAAGGACACAGGCGAAGCAGTCATGGTAAACGGAAATCCGGTGACAGCTTCACAGACATTTACATCTGACGGAACAAAGAAGGTGCTCGATATGCACTTTAACTTTGATTCATCTGCACTTGGCGGAAAGACAGTAGTTGTATGCGAGAAGCTCACATATGGCAATTACGTGGCAGCCACAGAGGAGGATATGGAGAATAAAGACCAGACTATTTATTTTCCTGAAATCCATACCACAGCCACAGACAGTGAGACAGCTGATCACCTTACACTTGCAGACAGCAGGGCTGTTATCACCGATACTGTCACATACACTAACCTTTTAAAAGGTGAGACATACACATTAAGCGGTGTGCTCATGGATAAGGACACAGGCAAGGAGCTGCTTGTTGACGGAGAGCCTGTCACACAGGAAATGGCTTTCACGGCAGGACGTGCATCAGGCACAAAGAAGCTCAAGTTTGAGTTCGACACAACAGGACTCGCAGGAAAGAGCTTTGTAGTATATGAGACACTTACACTTGAGGATGTGGAGGTTGCAGAGCATAAGGACATTAATGATGAGGGCCAGACAATCCACATTCCAGCAGCACAGACTACTGCAACAGATGACAGCTCAAAGATTAACGTGAGCGAGGCAAAGAAGGAAGTCTCTGTCACAGATACAGTAGCGTACCGGAATCTGGTACCGGGCAAGGAGTACACAGTCAGGGGAACAGCTGTAGACAAGGAAACAGGAGAGCCTCTTACAGACGCAGACGGAAACGAGCTTGTATCGACAGCTAAGTTTACTGCAGCATCAGCAGACGGCAGTGTGGATGTGAAGTTTACATTTGACGGAACAGCCATGGCCGGACGTTCAGTTGTATTCTTCGAGAATGTCTACTACACTGACAAGCTTATTGCAGTACATGCAGACATTGATGATGAGGCACAGACAGTCCACATTCCACTCATTTTTACAAGTGTAAAGGATAAGGACACTGACTCGCACATGTCACTGGCAGGTAGTGATGTGACTCTTACAGATACAGTAGCGTACCGGAATCTGGTACCGGGAAAGACATACACCATTTCCGGAACACTCATGGATCAGCGTACCGGCAAGGCTGTGACAGTAAACGGCAAGGCCGTTACATCATCAGCCGATTTCACACCGGATACAGCTGACGGAGAAACAACAGTAGATTTCCACTTCAATACAAATGGTCTTGATGATACAACTGTGGTTGTGTTTGAAAAGATGTTCTATGGAAAAGCAGAGATTGCAGCCCATGAGGATATCAATGACAAGGGACAGACAATTTATATCCCATCTGTAAAGACAACAGCCATTGATGATAAGACAGCAACAAAGCTCACACTTGCAGAGAAGGACATACACATCACTGATACAGTAGCGTACCGGAATCTGGTACCGGGTGAGAAATACACAGTCACAGGAACTGCAATAGACAAGACAACAGGCGAGACATTAAAGGACGATGCAGGAAAAGATGTAACCGCAAAGGCATCGTTTAAGGCAGAAAAAGCAAATGGTACAGTCGATGTTGAGTTTGTATTTGACGGAAGCACACTTGCAGGAAAGACTGTAGTAATGTATGAAAACATCTACTACAACAATAAGCTCGTTGGCGTGCATGCTGATATTTCCGATGAAGCACAGATTATCTATGTTCCATCAGTAAAGACTACAGCAACAGACACAAAGACAGAGACGAAGCTCACATATGCTGAGAAGGATATCAAAATCACGGATACTGTCGAGTACACAAATCTTATTCCTGGAAAGACATATAAGGTCACAGGAACAGCGATGGATAAGAAAACCGGAAAGGTGATTAAGGATGCAGACGGAAAAGCAGTAACTTCAGAAGCTAAGATAACACCTGAGACAGCAGACGGAAAAGTGGATGTTGATTTTATCTTTGACGGAAGTAATTTGGCCGGAAAGACCATTGTAATGTTTGAGGAAATCCGTTATGAGGGCAAGCTTATCGGAGTACATGCAGACATAAATGACGAGGCACAGACCATTTACGTGCCAGCCATTGCAACAGAGGCTCTTGATGAGGTGACAGGCATTCATCTGTCAAATGCAGGGGATGATGTAAAAGTAAAAGATACAGTAACATATAAAAACCTTATCCCTGGCCTTACATACAGGGTAGCAGGAACAGTAATGGATAAGGACAGCAAAAAACCACTGCAGAATGACGGCAGGGATATCACAGCCGAGGCTGAATTCACACCTGAAACAGCAGACGGCACTGTGGATGTTGAGTTTACATTCAGTGCAAAGGAATTTGCCGGAAAGACAATGGTGCTGTTTGAGAAGCTTTATCTCGTGAAAAATGCGGATAATGCTGATGCAAACCCTGATGATACATCAAGCAAGGACAAGACACCTGATGATACACAGAAGGCATCTGAGTCAGAAAACACACAGAATAAAACAGATAACACATCAAACAAGGTCGAGGTAGATAATGAAAATAACAATCCAGCCGACAACAGTGAAGTTAAAGAGGTGCTCATTGCGGTACATGAAGATTACAGTGATGAGAACCAGACCATCTGCGTGCCACAAATTAAGACCACAGCAAAGGATGCAAAGTCAGGCACCAGCATGTTTTATGCTGAGAAGAGTGCAAAGATAGTCGATACTGTATCGTACCGGAATCTGGTACCAGGAAAGAAGTATAAGGTAGTCGGAACTGCAGTAGACAAGTCAAACGGAGCACCGGTTATTGCAAACGGAAACAATGTTACGGCAGAGGCAGAGTTTGTTGCGAAGGAAGCAACAGGCAAAGTGGATGTGGTATTTACATTTGATGCGAGCCTTCTTGCAGGAAGAACAATTGTTATGTTTGAGGATGTCTACTATGAGAATAATCTCATAGCGACACATGCCGATATTACAGATGAGGCACAGACACTTTATGTTCCGAAGATTGGAACAACAGCCATCGATGGTGAGCGAAAGGATCACAACTCAACAGCTGACAGCAGCGTTACTATTGTAGATTCAGTTGCGTACCAGAATCTGGTACAGGGACAGACCTACAGAGTGACAGGAAAGCTCATGGACAAAGCTACAGGAAAAGCACTTGTGATTGACGGAAAGGAAGTAACTGCAGTAACTGAGTTTACAGCGGCAGGCACCGAGGGCGTAGTTGACGTGACATTCAGATTCAACGGAAAAGGCATGACAGGAAAGCAGCTTGTAGTATTTGAGCAGCTTGATGTTGTGACTGCAGATGGCGCTTATGCCATTGCATCACACAATGACATCAACGATGCAGCCCAGACCATTACAATGATTGCTCCGCCAAAGCCAAAGACCGGTGATTACATGTCAGTGGTTATGTATGTGCTTGCAGGAATAGCAGGAGTAATGGCAGTTATCTGTTCATTCTTCAGGAAGAAAGCAGTATCAAAGAAGAAACACTAGAGGGTTACCCAATTACCTACAAACAATGATTAACGCAGGGCTGTGAGGCTCTGCGTTTTTTAAAAGGAGAAAATTATTATGCATAGAAAGAAGAAAATACCAGTTGGTTTTATTGTTACATTTGTAGCAGCATTTATTCTTGCAGTATCGCTGACGGCGCTGCTTGCTAAATTTAAGCCGGATATGGCACAGTTTATGGGAATGATATTCTTCGGTTCATGGCTCCTGCTGAGCTTTATCGGAGTAGGCATTGTGGCACTTGCAAAAAAAGAAAAAATAGGGAGGCATATAAAAATGGTAAAGTACAGAATACAGAACGTGGATGCGGTACGTTTCTTCCAGGTTATGCTTGCACTGCTTATTACTACAGTAATCATGGCAGGTGAAGTGTCACCGGTATACGCAGCGGAGGCAGCAAATGTTGTGACAGCAAAATTTACATCGCTGCAGAATCTTGTAAGTGGAATTGTTTCATCCATCGGTTCAATAATTACACTCTGGGGAATTTCAGAGTGGGGCATTGCCTTTCAGGGGTCTGAGGGTACAATGCAGGCAAACGCATTCAAACGTATTGGAGGCGGTTTTGTAATGGCAATGGCACCGCAGATACTGGCAGCAATAATGTAAGGGAGTGGTTTTATGGACTGGATTACAAGCGGCCTTGCACCTTTATATACTATTGGAGTTAAGCTATACAATTATATGTTGGGATTCAGCCTTGGTTTTGGATTAAATACACCTCAAGGTGCATCGTCTACAGCATGGGCATATGTCAGTGGTACTCTTTTTCCGTTCTTTCAGGCAATAGCAGCCACAATGCTGAATCTTTTCTTTTACATAGGCATATGCAGGCAGGTTGGAAACCTTAGGGAGAGCATGACGATTGAAACCGGAGTCAATGTGCTGATTAAGGTACTGCTCGGCAATCTTGCAATAAATTCGGTACTATGGTTCAGCAAATGGGTATTTTCAGTAACCAAAGTAACCGGAGGGGTTATAATAAGTGAAAGTGATTTTAGAGGACTGGAAGATTCATCGGTCAATGAAGTACAGCTTATGGTACTGATGGTTATTGGCATAATCTTCCTGGTAATAGCGATTGTATGTGCAGCTATCATATTTATCACAATGGTTAGCAGAACTATACAGTTATACATGCTTGCAGCAACGGGACCACTTGCGGTTTCGTGTATTCCCGGAGGACCGGGAATACAGAATGCTGCAGGAGCATGGATTAAAACATTACTCAGTAAATCATTTTCAATAGTTGTCATAGTGATGTTCGTGGTACTGGTCTCGAAGCTGAACCTGCATGATTTCTTTGGAGACAACATTCTTACTGACATAATCCTGCCGACCGGATGCATTGAAAATATGTTCATGATGATGCTGACGGCTGCAGGAGTAAAAGGTGCAGACTCATTCATGAAACAGACTTTTGGGATTTAAAGGAAAGGAAACATAATGGCAAAATTAGATGCAAATAGTGAATTTGAAAAGGGAAGAGCTTTAAGCGTGCCGGTAGTAAAGGTGCCGCGGAGCGTCAAGGAGTGGCTTTGCATTGACAGGGCATACGAAAACGGCAACTTTAAGATTGAGCCAATGACAGGTGAAGCAATGTATGATCAGAGCTATGTGTTCGAGGATATCAATTATGTAAATAAGGATATCCATAAAAAGGACAGCACACTGCTTGAGATAATGACACTGCTTAAATCTCTGGATGGACCTTTTAAGATTACACTTGCAAACGAACAGAGAGACCTGGATTCATTTGTGAATGAGATATTCAATCCAATTAATGGACAGGAATATCCTGTGGTAGAAAAAGGAATAGGAAAGTGGATTAACCAGAAGATAGATGAAGGAACGAGAGACATCAGAAAGACAATGATTCTTACTGTGACATGCCGTGCGCATACTCTGGAAGAAGCTGAGGCATACTTTGCAACGATTGACACTACACTGTCAAATATTTTCCGTAACTTAAGGAGCAGGATATACAAAATGTCTGCAGAAGAGAGAATGGTACTGCTGTCGAGAATGTTACGGGCAGGGGAAGAGTGCCTGCCTCCTGCAAGAATATCACCACATGACAGCGGATGGAAAAACCAGATACTTCCGGCATCGATACAGTCAGATACCGACTACATGGTTATAAACAATAAACAATACATATCAGTGCTTGTGGGAACCGCGTTTGGGCAGTCTCTTTCAGAGGACAAGGTAATACACAGCTTAAGTGATGTACTTTTTCCAACATACATTACGATAGACATGCAGCGTGTTCCAAAGAATGTAATTCATGACAGACTTGAAAACGCGCATGCAAATAACGAAAGGGTAATAGCCCAGGAGCGTACAAGAAATTACAATAATAAGCAGTTTGGAGCAACTACAAGCTACAGCCTGACCAAAAAGAAGACGAGCCTGGAAGATGACATGGATCAGCTTGATGAGAATGATGAGGAGGGAGTTTTTCTCGGGCTTCTGGTGCTGGTGTATGCAGATTCACTTGAGGAGCTGACACAGAGGGTGGATATTTTAAAACAGAAGGCAAAGGGAAGCTCTTATGAGCTTGAACCATATTACCACAGGCAGCTTAAGGCATTAAACACTGTCCTTCCGATAGGTGGACGTCAGGTAAATCATATGAGGTTTTTATATACCTCGTCAGCTATAGCTTTCCAGCCGTTCTATGCAGGAGATGTGCATGACAGCAACGGAATCGTATACGGACTCAATAAAACGACAAAGCATCTCATATACGGTAACAGAAAACTTCTTCCTGCACCTCATGGCTTTATGGTAGGACATACTGGAAGCGGCAAATCATTTTTCATTAAGGAAACAGAGATAGCACAGCCTCTGCTGTTTACAGATGATGATGTGATTATACTTGACCCGAATAATGAACAGATGGAATTCATACGCTCATTGAGAGGCGGAATGTATTTTGATTTTACACCTCAGAGCAAAATTTATATGAATCCGTATGAGATTCCTGACTATGTGGAGAATGGAGACAGCAATGTCCGGAATAAATTTATTGCAAGGATGACAAACTTTTCTAATTCATTCTGTGCCTCAATCATGACAAATATTGTTGTAACCAGAATTCACATGAACTATGTCGGACGTGCAGTAAGGACTATGTATGAGGAATATTTTAACGAGACCTCAAAACATGCAAAGAAGAAAAAATACCCGACTCTGCCGTTGCTCAGGGAAAAAATTAAAGCACAGATTGATACTGCTGAGTTTACTGAAGACAAGAGAATAATTATGGAGATAGTCGACTCACTTGAGGATTACACCACAGGTGTATACGACATGTTTGCACATGAAACAAACCTTGACATGAACAGCAGGCTTATAGGCTTCGGTCTTAAAAATATTGACCAGGAGATATGGGAGCCGTGCATGCTGACAATAATGCATTTTCTCTCAATGAGAATTGATACAAACCAGGAAACAAAGCAGGCACTCCACCTGATTGTGGATGAGGCGCAGGTGCTGTGTGAGAAAGAAACAACGGCAGCACAGCTTCTGTATGCAATTGAGACATACCGTAAGGTTGGAGCCATAGTTACGCTTGCAGCCCAGAATATTACACACGTGCTTGAAAATCCATCGCTGAGAGACATGTTCTCAAACTGTCCGTTCAAGGTGTTCTTTGACCAGGGTGGGCTTGATGCAGCAAATCTTGCCAAGATTCAGGAATTCTCACCAACAGAGTTTAAGGCACTTGAAGAAAATACTGAAGGCTGCGGAGTGCTTGTATGGCGTGGAAATGTATATCTGATGGATGCGAGAATGAGTGAGAGCAATCCGCTGTTTGCATCATTTGATACAAATTTCCATAAGCAGGCAGAAAGAAAAAGAAACAGGAAGAGGCTGACATTTCAAAGGAAACTTTTTATCTGTGATTTAAACCGGGGGAAATGACATGCGTGTAATAACGGCACAGGAATCAAAAATAAGAACCACGGAGCGTACAATAAAAACAGGTGGAACAGTCATAAGACATGTGAGCGGATTTACTGCATCGGCCGCGAAAAAAACAGGGAATGCTGTAAAAAATTTTGATGTACAGTTTAACGGCGGGTATGATGAAGAAAACAGAAATAATAATGCTTCAGAAGAAAAAATGCCTGAGCTTCAGAGCGTTTTGGCAGAAGAGAGCAGAGCATTATATGGCACCCTGAGCAGAAGGCAGAAAAGAAAGATATAACAAAATGTACCAGAAGGAACTGTCTAAGAAACAGTGGTCATCTGATATCATTAAAAGAAACAGGAATCTCCGTGGAAATAAAACAGAAAAAGAAAATATATTGACTGTTAAATCAAAGACCATGGTAAATAAGAATGTGCAGACAGCCGCCGGCACTGCAGCAAAGTCTGCCGGTACGGCTGTAAGAACAACGTCAGGAGCGTTGACCGGTACAGCAACATTTGGGGTGACAGCTGCGGTGACAGCTGCTGTTGATACAGCAAAAAATGCTGCACAGGCTGCAGTAAAGGTTTCACAGAAAATGCAACAGCAGACAGCACAGACACAGGCTGAACAGACACAGCAGGCAAAACATGAGACTGCAGCGGCTGTCAGTGATTACAGTGTTTCGCAGGCAGGAGAAAATAACAATTTAATTATGCTTCTCATGGCAGCCATAATATGTATTACAGTTATGCTTACAAGCCTGACGGTAACAATGCAGGCAGTTGTCGATGCATCAGGAGGACAGGGTGATAACAATGGAACTGTCTGCACACAGATAGTAGAGGCAGCACAGAATGAACTTAATGATGCGGACAAGACAGTCGGAGGATACAGGTACAAAAACTGGTATGGGATGGATGCGAACTGGTGTGCCATGTTCGTGTCATACTGTGCAGACAAGTGTGGCTTTATTGAAAAGGGTATCATGCCAAAGACTGCAAGTGTCGCAGCTTCAAAGCAGTGGTATATTAACAATAACCTGTATCATGATGCAGCAAGCGGATATGTGCCAAAGGCAGGTGACATTATTATTTTCGGAAACGGAATGAGCCATACAGGAATTGTGACAGGATATAATCCTGAAACAAAAAAGACTTACAACAATAGAAGGCAACAGCGGAAGAAGCAGCACCACACCTTACCATAAAGGAAGCCATGTAAAAGAGCATACATATTCAATCACATATTCAAAGATAGCTGGCTATGGAACTCCGCAGTATCCGCAGGATGATACAGCGGCTGATGCGGCAGGACAGGAAAATAACTGACAGCGTACCGGAATCCGGCACGCTGGATTTTAAGGGAGGAATAATTTAATGACAATACCAATCAACAAGGACCCCGACACTGAATATAAAAATGAATTCATGTTCGGTTATACATTAAAAGAAGTGCTGTGTGTTGCGGCTGCACTTTTAATCATTGCAGGTGTAACAGCACTTGTATATTTCAAGTTCAACATAGCACTGAATGTCGGATGTTATTTCGGAATACCGCTTGCATTCCCGGTTATATTTTTAGGCTTCAAGGAATGGTATGGAATGTCAATTACAAGGTTCATAAGTGAACTTGGCTATGAGAAAAAAACCAGGGAGCTTGCATTTGATGCAGACGAGCTTGAAGAATACATCACACCGGTTACACTAAGAAAGAAGTGATGATAATGAGAAAAATCCATATGAAAAATCCGCAGGACACTTTTTATCCTGCTTGTTATCCTGCTCGTGTCAGCTGCATGCGTAATGGGTGTAATGCTTATAAAAAATACTCATAATGCAAGAAAAAAATAAGTCAGGGAAACCACGGCAGGGACAGAAAACGCAACAGAAAAAATAAAAGAAACTGAGGCGGATACAGAATATTATTTTGATGAAGACGGATATCTTAAAGTGAAAAAAATCAAAGCTGACGGCTCAGGCAGTAACACGGAGACTGAACAGGACAATGCACCTGATGTACGTGATGTTTCACCGGAAGATGATCCCAATGCGGTCTTTCCGGAAACCACTGATGCTTCGGCCGGACAGTCGGCGGAACAGACACAGGACACATCGCAGCCACAGGTTGGGCAGCCACAGGATGCAACAGCCGGACAGTAAACCACAGGAGAAAAGATATGATGTTAGAAGAAAAAATTGCAAACGAATTTCAGAGATATTTTCTTTCAATGATGGCAACAAGCAAGGAAAATATTTTTGCACACTCTGATGAAATTGAAGTAAGAAAGCAGATAAAAAATGAACTCTATGAATTCATTGGCACACTGAATGAAGAGCAAAAAGAAATACTTTCAGTGCAGAGCAGCCTGATTGAATCTGTCTACAGGTACAGGAGCGATTTTTATTCAGCTGATGATGATATTTCATGTCAGGTATTTTTTAAATGGCTGGATGAAAAGCGTGATGTCATGATAATAAAAAAATATTTTACCGGGGTATCGAGGGGCGGCGCCCTTGACAAGAAATGCATTCTGTCGGACAGAATGCGTATCTTGCAAATAATTAGTCTACGTTGAGAATGTAATAAAGTGCGTTTTGGCTCGAAAAATGACTTAAAATGCATATAAACGACGTATTTTGAAACAAATGAGAGACATATATGCAACATGTGAGATAAAAAAGAAACGTAATTATACGCATTTGGAATACATTTTCAACGCATTTGAAACATAAAAGAGACACCTGTGATATGTCAGTGAAATGATGCTGAAACACAGTGAGACAATTCTGACACATAACAGAAACAGAGGTTTACCTCAACAGCCGGACAAGAAAAAAATCAAGGGGCAAATCAAGTAAAAAAAATATGAACAGACTGGAAAAAAATCGTGAGCCGGAGGTGGTTTTTGTGAACGAAAAAAAACAAAAGGAATATCCGCACAGACCAAGAAAAGAAATTGACATGGATCAGTATCTTATACTGTATAGACAGGGACTGCCCAACAGGCAGATAGCGTCAAGACTGAAGGTATCACCGCGCACCCTATACAGGAGGATGGAGGAGGAACGAAAGCACTTAAGGAGAAAGAAGGAAAGTGCAGATGGATAACATGACAGTAAGAAAGAATCTTGGAAAAAAGAAAAGCCGCACCTGGATAGATATGGAAAAGGTCTACAGGATGATAGACTCAGGCATGACCGTAACACAGGCTGCCGAGTCACTTGGTGTTTCAAAAGCCACTCTGTACAGGCGTCACAGGGAATACCAGAAACAGGCAGAGTACATGAATGATGACCTGCCTGACCTGCCAACTTAAAATGGTGGTAGTAAGTGGTGGTAGATATTAATAGTTGCATGTTGTAGAATATAATTGTAAAAGAAACGGACAGGCAGATTCAACACAGCCTGTCCGTTTCTATTGGAGGAAAAAATGACAAACGAAAAAATAAAAAAGCTTCAGCTTGAGATTGACAAAAACGACAGAGGCACAAAAGAAATCAGAACAGAAATACAAAGATAAAATCAAGGGATTAAGAGATGAACTGAAAAAAGAAGAGGAACGGCTGAAGCGCGAAAATGATTCACTGATCGGAGACATAGTGAGAGACCTGCTTGGTGAAGTTGATGCAGAGAATATTGAAAGCTTCAGGGAGAAGATCCAGCTTCTGACAGGATTAGAGGATAGTGAAAATGAAAGACCGCAAGATAACCTTCAGGGTGACACAGGAGGAGTACACTCTTATTGATGAAATGAAAAAAACTGAAACAAGGTTCACATATGGAGGCAGATGGGATATGTCTGCCTATATAAGGAACCTTGTTCTGTCACAGACCGGAAAAAAAGACGTTCGTGTAGACATGGAATTAAAAGACCTTAACTATCAGGTCAGAAAAATCGGAGTGAACATCAATCAGATAGCACACAGGCTTAACAGTAATATCGGTGACATGCGTGATGCAGAATATGTTGTTGAGCTCATGAAAGAATTAAACGCCAGGCTGGAAAAGCTCACGGAAAAAATAGAGGAATGAACAAATCCAAGCCAATCAAATTGTAAAATATTTTAATATATTGTTTGGAGCGTACCGGATTCCGGTACGCTCTTTTTGAAAGGCAAAATATGGCAATAACAAAACTTATGCATATGAAGGAGGCACCGGCGGTGCCACACAGACATCTGGCCAATGCTGTGAAATATATTCTTGACGAAAAAAATAACGAAGCAAAAACGTGTGATGGTTTATATGTCGGCGGCAATGCAGGATATGACAGTGAAGATATCATAAAGACATTCCTTGACACAAAAGAACTGTATGGAAAGCTGCATGGCAGGCAGGGCTACCATTTTGTAATTTCATTCGAGCCCGGGGAAACGGATGCGGATGAAGCTTATACAATTACAAAAGAGTTTGCAAAAAAGTATCTTGGTGAAAACTATGACTATGTTTTTGCAACGCACACTGACAAAAATCATATTCATTCGCACCTTATCTTTAATTCTGTAAGCAGAACTGACGGATACAAATACAGATATGAAAATGGTGACTGGGAAAGGCATATACAGCCGGTAACGGATGAAATATGCATGGAGCATGGCCTTAAGCCGCTGAAATTTGAAGAGAATAAAAAGAAAGGGCTCTCATATGCAGAATGGAATGAAAAGAAAAACGGCAGAATGAACTGGACACATGTGATAAGAGCAGACATTGACCTTGCCTTAAAACATTCTGATACACTGCCGGAGTTCATGGAGCATATGAAGATGGCAGGATATTCAGTAAGAGCCGGAAAGTCGAAGAAGAAGAACGCGACTTATTTTACATACACATATACGGACGAGGCAGGGAAAAAACACAGAAGAAGAAGCTATAACATGCCATCCGGATATTCTCCGGAGGATATAGCAAAACGCATAAAGCAGAAAAGCGGAAGCAGGATGTATGAAGAAATTGCTGAAAATCTTGAGAAAAAAGAGAAGCTTGCATCCATTGATGAAATATACAAAAACACGGGCACATACCGAAGGCTTTATCAGGCTGTAAGCTTTTACAGACTGCCTAATCCGTATGCAGTAACGAAAGGGGTAAGAAGAGACATTATGGCCATAGACAGGCTTCTCGATGAGTGCTCATACATTAAAAAGAACAGTTTAAAAACCATGAATAACATACAGGACCGGGAAAACAGGCTTGAAGAAATGATAAATTCACTTAAAAGGGAAAAGTGGAATAAAAAGGATGCTTCAGAGGCATTGGACAGTGGACAAAAAAAACAGCTTGACAGAAAAGAGCAGATAGAAAACGAATTGAAGAATCCTGATATCAGTGATGAAGCTTTTGAAGCCCTTCAGGATGAATATGAACAGCTCTAAGGAATATCTGCCGGATGATGATATTTCAAAAAAAGATATGGAAAGACTTTCACAAGAGATAAAGGAACTTGGAAAAGAACTGCGCATGTTAAGAAGAATTAAAAAGACTGAACAGGAGTTTACCGGCAGAAAAACGAAAAAGGTTACCCACGTACCGGAATCCGGAACGTTTAACAAAAATATATAAAAATTTAAAGGAGAATGGAACATGAACGAAAAAATTTATCTGATGGAGATGCAGCACAGGACTGATGAACATGAGACGGACAGGATGATTGCATATCTGAAAAAGACTGCAGAGACTGAGATAAAGGAGGATGAAAAATAATGATGAAATATGAAATTTTTAAGGATGTTGTGGAAAATGCGGTACTTGACTATCTGCCACCAGAGTTTCAGAATTCAGAACTTTATTTGCAGCGCGTGAAAAAAGTGAATGGCATGGATTATGACGGACTTGTAGTAAGAAAAGAAGATACAAATGTGTGTCCAGTCATTAATCTGACACAGCTGTATGAGGACTACAAGTTGTCAGAGGATATTGAACTTGTTACAAAAAATGCTGCAGACATTGTACTGATGGCATATGATGTAGCACCGGAGAATGAATATCAGGATGTACTGGATGAGGGATTCAGAC
>ENA-OQJJ01000067-OQJJ01000067.1-human-gut-metagenome-genome-assembly--contig:-NODE-67-length-14680-cov-2.072150_pt1 | contig 14680 bp, 14 predicted proteins | sample MGYA00242606_ERZ504772 | MGnify/ENA primary metagenome ERZ504772 (study PRJEB26092, sample SAMD00036363) | human gut metagenome | host: Homo sapiens | study: EMG produced TPA metagenomics assembly of...
AATCGATACTTGCCCAGGATGCGACCGGCCAGTTATCGTTCAACTGCCAGTAAATTGCACCCATGCAGCGTCCCCTGTTTCTGCGCCAGTGCTCCACACCGCTCTTGATTGCGATCGCCTGCAGCACCTGGCTGATATAGATCAGACTCTCAAAATCTTTTGGATATAAAAAGTTCTCCGCAATGTAATGCAGGATCTTCGCATTTGCAGAACCGTTTTTCTGATGACTTTCCATAACTTCTGAAAAGATATTGCGATCCTTAGGCAGGGTAAATGTGTCGATCGTCTTTTTGCATGGAAACGACTGGAATCCAAATTCCGAACAGAATCTGAAATAGTAATTTTCATAGTCGGAAAACGGCTTTTCTCCATGCCATACATCCCAGTAATGACGATCCCCGACATCATCACTGTCCGGGTCTTTAAAATTACCGCCGGATGACGGAGACGACGGCCAGTAAAACGTCACATCATCCTCGCTCTTTAAGGCTTCCGGGATCAGTTTTTCAAACATGGTCAGGTAATCCTGTTTTAACGTATCCGAATGATCATTAAAAACCGCCCCAGTGGTCCCATGCTGATTCCATCTCATTGTTACCGCACCAGAGTCCAAGACTTGCATGATGTCTCAACCTTCCCGCATTATCCTTCGTTTCTTCTATAATGCTCTCCCGCAGTTTCTCCGTCAGCTCATAGACATTGCAGGCATACATAAAATCCTGCCATACGATCAGACCATGTTCATCACAGTAATCATAGAAAACATCCGCCGGATAATAACCGCCGCCCCAGATGCGGATGCAGTTAAAATGACATGCCACTGCCGTATCTAACAACTCATAAATGCGCTCCGGAGTAATTTTTGAATAAATACAGTCTTCCGGAATATAGTCTGCACCTTTTGCAAAAATCTTTACCCCATTGATGCAAAAAGCAAATTCCTCGCCCCATGCATCCTTTTCCTGGCTGACCGTCAATGTGCGCAGACCAATGCGCAGTTCTTTTGCATCCAGAAATTCTCCGCACAGAAAAAGTTCCGCACGCACCGTATAAAGCGGCTGTGCACCGTATCCGTTCGGCCACCAGAGTTTCGGATCTTCAACCAGACATTTTCCATCCGAAAAAGAAATCTGTTTTCCATCCGGTGTCTGCAGCGTGATTTTTACCTCAAGATTATCTGCATTCTCTGCCAGTGTCGAATCATTGTTTCCCACACTTTCTTTCAATATCCGGGCATTACTTTCCGCACTCTGTGGCAATACCAGATACTCTGCTTCCGCAATTTCATCGTCCTGTGCCTTTTCCGGCAACATCACTTTTGTTTCTGCCGACAGAAAAACTTTTCCATCTATGTGTTCCTGTCTGATATGCAGATCAGACAGTTCTGCCTTCTCATAGCTGTCAATAAAAATATCACGCCAGATCCCCATATCTGGTAACTGTGGACCCCAGTCCCAGCCAAACATGGAATGTGCTTTCCGGATATACTGATTTCCTTCCATCGCACCGCATGCCGTGTAATGAATCTCTTTTCCCGCTGCCGGCACATGTTCGTTTACATATGCGATTGCAGAATGGGATTTTCACTGTGATATTGTTTGTCCCGTTTTTCAGGACATTTGTGCACAGAATCCGGTAACGAAGGTGCATGTTATCCACATGCTTTATCAGCATGCCGTTGACAAAAATATCTGCCACCGTGTCGATTCCGTCACAGCAGAGTGCATACACTCTTCCATCTTCTTTTTTCAGTTCAAATTCCCTTGAAAAAATAAAATCATTTTTCAGCAGCTCTCTTGTCGGGTACTCATTCATCCGGTAAAACGGATCTTCAAGTAAACCGTGTTCTGTCAGCCCGGAAAGTACCGAACCCGGAATCTCCACCGGGCAGAGCAGTGTTTCATCCGCTTTTTTTTAACTGCCAGGTACCATTTAAATAAAATTTTTCATGTTGTGCCATAAATATTCTCCATTCCTGCATTTTTATTCATCATAATAAAATGATCTGTCAAACATACATTCCATTATTTGTATCTCAAATTCCTGTATGCCATAGAAGCTGTTTGTTCTGCTTACCTGTTGTATTATAACAAGGATCTTCTATAATTTCCAAATAAATCCGATCAAAAAAATTAGGGAAGCCCATCCGGCCTCCCTAACTTATTTCTCATATAAAATGTTTGATTTCTATTTCCTGTTTTTCGATCAATAATTACTTATTTGTCTTCAGTTTATATGTTTTTCCGAATTCGCCATAATATTTTTTAGAACCTGATTTCACAAATCCACGAACGCGGAACTTATACGTTGTCCCCTTCTTTAACTGTATAATGTTTGCAGATGAAAAATCAGATGCTACCGTCTTTACTTTATTCGGGAGTACAATAACAGTTATATTGCTGGTTACACCTTGTGATTTTTACGGAAATCTTACAGCTTCCCGGCGCTACTGCAACGATTTTTCCTTTTGATGAAACCTTTGCAACCGATGTTTTTGTTGACTTATATGTCAACATTTCGCAATTTGACACCTCTATCAGAATCACTTAAAATGAAATCCAGAGACTTATTAATTCATAACAATAGATTTGCCCGCGAAGCGTACATTCTATTATTTTACTAAACGATAAGGGGGTTTTTTTATTATGGTAGATATTCCAATGAGATCCTCTGCTCCCGTCACCAGACAGACCGTTCTTTCCATCAACGAACGCAAAGTTGAGGGGGCAAAAACAACACGAACCATCACTTCGATCAACCACACGTCATCTCAGGCAGTATCAAACGCATCCACACCGGCGTCAAAACCTTTACCTCCACTGGTACATATGGTGCAAAAAGGTCAGAAAACACCGCTGGAGAATTCCGGGAAGCTCACTTCTATAAAGGCATGCCTTGGATGGAATGTCAAAAATCCTGCCTGTGATGTGGATGTATCCGCATTTTTGCTCGGCTCATCCGGTAAAGTGATCGGTGATTCCTGGTTTGTCTTTTACGGGCAGACCGAAAGCCCGGATCACAGCACGGTTTTCCACGCTGACGGCGGCGCAGACCGCGAGATCATTTCCGTGGATTTTACCAGATTAGATCCATCCGTTGCCAGAATCGTATTTGTGCTGACGATCAATGAAGCATTTGAAAAAAATCTGAATTTCGGAATGCTTGAGGATGCGTATATCCGTATTATGGATCCTGCCGGCACCGAGCTGGTCAGCTTTAAAATGGATGAATACTATACGAACGTGACATCCATGATGATCGGTGAACTGTATCTGCATAACGGCGCATGGAAATTTAATGCCATCGGAAACGGCGTGGCAAAAGATCTCGCAGGACTGTGCGGTTTGTACGGCGTTCAGGTTATTTAAACAAAGGATTAGATTTTGGAGGAAATTTGTTATGTTAACATTTGAAACAGTAAACGAACTTACTTTAAAGGTTACCTGCACTGGCAGTGATGTACTCTTTACAAAAGCAGGTGCATTTATCGCCGGAGAAAATGCCGGTGGAAAGAATTACAAATTTGAAAAAGTCTTGCTTGGACCGCAGAATAATATCGGGCAGGCTCTGCTTGGTCAGCTTGCACGAAGAGTGACCGGAGAAAATCTCCCACTTATGAAGGTAACTTTAAATGGTGATTCTGTTACATATTACGCAAATTATGGTCAGCATGCTGTGGTCTATCACTTAGAGCAGGGGGAAACTATCTCAGTGGAATCCGAAAATATTCTCGCTTTCTCCCAGGATTGTGATTACAGTGTCCGTTTTATCGGTGTCGGTGTGCTTTCCCAGAAAGGTCTTGCAACTTCCACTCTGATTGCACGTGGAAAAAGATGCATATGTTGCTGTGCTTTGTGACGGCAACCCGATCGTTTTAAGCAATGTGATGTCTCAGGATACGATCTCTGTTGATCCGGACGCTGTTGTATGCTGGGTTGGAAATGGACATTGTGATCCGCAGGTGACGGCTGATATTTCGTGGAAAACGTTTATCGGACAGGTTTCCGGGGAGTCTTACCAGTTTGAGTGGCATGGGAATTGTCCGGTTACAGTGATTATTCAGCCTTCGGAGAGGAAGGGCGGAATCAGTGTGAGTATGGATTAGTGGCTGGCACTTTACCTCACATACCAAAAACGGAGTCTGTTGCAAGTGGTATTATCCTGTATGAATAATACCTGCTGCAACAGACTCCGTTTTTATTTTTAGAACTTTTTCTAATAGGGCATCGGAAAATATTTTTTTCGATGTCATTTCATCTATTTTTTTCCGGGCTCCGGATGTTTTCGGGATTTCATATTTTTGTGTGAATCCAGATGGGACAAGTCCGCGGTCAGCGGTCAATAGCATGGGGATATCAAAGGTGCTGTCTCCGGCGGCAATTACGAACTCTGGTTTTAGTTTTTCTCTGAGTCGGTCTACTGCCGTTCCTTTATTCAGAGTTTGCGGTACTACATATACTTTTTCACCGTTGGAAAAGACATCTACATATTTTGTATCGAGAGATGTTTTTAAATCATTTACAACTGTTTCGGGATCATTGCATTTTGTAAAGATAAACAGCTTTTCAATGTATCGGAGTTCAAATTTTCTGCGTGGTTCCCGCTCTAACAGTTCCATGGCAAGGTTCATTTCTTCCCTGCTATCCGACACCAGATGCAGGGAGTCCTGATACCATGCTTCATCCGGCACACCATTTACCAGAAGGACACCACCGTTGCAGACCAATGCATATGGAAATGGTCCGATTCCCAGATCAATGCGCTGATATTGTTCCAACGTCCTAGTGGTCGTTGGAACAATGAGCATTTCATTTTTTACGTAGCTGCAGGAGATGATATGTTTCCTCTGTGATGTAGGATATTTCTCTTCCCTGATAGAGTTCCACATTTCGCTTCTGCGGCCCGATGTCATGTTTATAGGAATAGATGAGTGTATTATCCAAATCGGTATGAAAAGCGATCATTTTTTCGAAACAATGGCTTTTCTTACCATATCAACCGGGATAATGAGCACTGCTAACAGCATGGAAACAAATAATGCTTTTGCATTCAATGTCGTTGTGCTGAATACCTGACCACCAATCTCAATGATGATGGTCTGAAGTATAAAGATCACACCCATAACAATGATAAAATTCTTGTTCTCTTCAATGTGTTCAAATACATTAAATCTCTCAGATCTGGTATTTAAGCTGTTAAAAATGATTGAATAAATGAAAAAAGCAAACATAAATGTTTTTTCATATAATTCCGGATCCGCGCAGCCTGCCGGTGTTACAAAATCTGTAATCCCACCAATGTTTTCCAGGATCAGGATGGAGCCAAGTGTGATAAATACAGAGCTTGTTCCGATTGCAGATTTAATATAAGTTGTTAAAATGTTATCTTTTCTGAGTGCCGGTTTTTCATTCATGTATCGGTCGAGAATCGGCTCTCCGCCAAATGCCATGGCTGCCAAAGTATCCATGATCAGATTGATCCATAAAATCTGGACAATGGAGAATGGCTCGGTCCATCCCAGGATCGGCGCAATAATGTTCATCAACAGGGTACTGATATTGACGGTCAGCTGGAAGATTAAGAATTTACCAACTGATTTTGACATTGTTCTACTGTTCAATACGCAGTCCTTAATGGAAGTCAAACTGTTATTTAAGATGACAACGTCACCTGCCTCCTGTGCAACTGCTGTACCGTCTCCCATGGCAAATCCGATATCTGCCTGTTTTAATGCCGGTGCATCATTAACACCGTCTCCGGTCATACCGCAGACATTATCAAGCTGCTGCGAAATAGAAACAAGTCTCTTTTTATCAAGCGGTTTTGCCCTGCTCACCACGCGGAGATTCGGAAGTTTTTTCTTTAACTCTTCATCTGACATCTGCTCTAACTCTTCATGTGTGAGAACAACATCGTTCTGCTCGTCTTTTAAGATACCAGCTTCCTTTGCGATGGCAACTGCTGTTTCCTCCGCATCACCGGTTACCATGACAACCTGGATACCGGCATTGTTTAAAATCTCAACGGTCTCAACCGCATCGGTTCTTACGTTATCTCTTAAGCAGAGCACTGCCATCAGAACTGTTTTTCCATCTGCGATTTTGGCAACAGAAAGCAATTTCATCGTTCTCTTTGCCTGAGCGAGCATCTGATCTTCCACAGCTTTTTTATCTGCTGCAGTAAATTCTTTTTCTTCACCGGATGGAAGCATATAATGTGTTACTTTATCAATGATGTTTTCGGTTGCACCTTTCCAGTAAACCAGTCCGTTTTTCAATGTAACGGTAGCGCATTTCTTTTCCGAATCAAATCCGCTGATGTCAGCGACTTTATCCGGATCGTTTTTCGAATCATCATAACCATGCTCTAGGGCATATCCCAAAAGGGCTCTGTCCATGTTATTACTTCCGATTGGTTTACCCTCGGATACTTTTGCAAGATTGTTTAATGTAATCGCCTCGATAAATTCCTGATTCGGAATGTTCTCTGCGATCTTACCGTCACCGGTGATAAATTCTACCAAAGATAAGTTATCCTGTGTGATCGTTCCTGTTTTATCACTGAATAAAACATTCATATACGCAGAATCGGAAAATGCTGCCTTGTGGCTGACAAGAATATTTTTCTTGTACATGGACTCTGTGTTCATGGACTGCACCAGACTGTTCATCATCGGAAGACCTTCCGGCACTGCCATGATAACGATAGATGCCATCAACATAACTGCCTCTGCAACCAAAAGCAGAACATAAACAACTGTGATTGGTTCATCCGTACGGATCAGGTTCAGTACAACATCTAATACGCCTGCAATGGCAGCCGCGGACACACCAAGTTTACCGATACCGGCAGCTACCACTTCCAGTTTCAGGCTTGAAGTATCTTTTCTCTCGTCCTCTTCATTATCATCCGTCAGAGCCTTGTTGATCTTTCCAAGTTCGGATGCATCACCGATGACGGTTGCAACCATATACCCTTCACCGGAGGTCACTACTGATCCCATAAATACTTTATTTGCAGATGCATAATCTGTAGATTCCGCTTCATCAAGATTATCAGCAGCCGTTTTATTCTCATCTCTTGACTCACCGTTTAATGCAGCCTGTGAAACTTTGATGTGTCCTTCAAATAACACACCGTCGGTCGGTACCTTATCACCAGCCTGAACGAGGATCGTATCACCTTTTACAATCTCACTGGTAAGGATATTGACCAGTTTTCCATTTCTCATGACTTTTGCATAAGTCTTGTTGTATTCTTCCTGTAATGCCTCACTTCTGGAACTGTTGCGGTACTCGGATAATGTACTGAATCCGGTTGCCAGTGCGATTGCTAAAACAATACTTATGATCTCAACAACATCATTTTCTCCCGCTAATGCCGGTACAAATACACCGATAACGGAAATAACGATTTTCATGACCAGTGCTGCACATAATACTTTGATCCAAATGTCATCAAATGCTCCGATGAACATTGACCACAGTGATTCTGTCTCTTTTTTTGCAAGAGCATTTGTTCCAAAATCCTGTTTGCTCTTGTTTACCTGTGAGTCTGACAGACCTCTCATCAGCTCTTCTTTATTTATGTTACTCATTTTGGGTAATTAACCTCCTCTAAAGTATCAAGTCTATTTATACAAATCTTCTGCTCAGTTCGCCAAGTCCAGGGTCATTTGTCCCCTGACCAACAGCACTGAACTTCCATTCTCCGTTATGTCTGTACACTTCTCCAAATATCATTGCCGTCATGCCGGAATAATTTTCAGTCAGGTTGTACTTGCACATTTCATTATTGTTTCTTGCATCAACTAAACGGATGAATGCATTCTCAATCATGCCAAAATGCTGATGTCTCTGAACCGCCTGATAAATATTTACAACGATTACGATTTTGTCGTACTCCTGTGGTACTTTTGCAAGGTCGATCACGATCTGCTCGTCATCTCCATCACCGGCTCCTGTCAGGTTGTCTCCCTGATGATTTACGGTACCTGATTTATGGTGCAAATTACCAAAATAAACGATGTCTGATTTATCTACCAGTTTTCCATTCTTTAACATCAGTGCAGATGCATCACAGTCGATCGGCTGCTGCTTTGATCCGCCCCCGAATAAAGCACTTAAAAATCCACCTCCGGATGAAGACTGCTGCACTTCATCCCATCCAAGACCGACAATAATCTTTGACAATCCTGCGTTATCTTTTGACAGACTGACCTTCTGTCCTTTCTGTAAACTAATTGACATTATAAATCCTCCTTGTTTTGCGGAGCAAAATGCGAACCCCCTGGTGAGCAGAGGATTTTACTCCTTGTTTTGCGGAGCAAAATGCGAACCCTCTGGTGAGCAGAGGATTTTACTCCTCTTATGCCACTTCAATTCCATAGTGTCCGCAAAGTGCTGCGAGTCCGCCCTGGAAGCCGCTTCCGATCGCATTAAATTTCCATTCGCCGTTATGTCTGTATAATTCACCGACAACGACTGCTGTCTCAATGGAGAAATCCTCTCCTAAGTCATAGCGGATCATTTCTTTTCCGGTTGTCTCATCTACCAGACGAATGAAAGAATTAGATACCTGTCCAAAATTCTGGCGTCTTGCCTCCGCCTCATAGATCGTTACGGTAAATGCGATTCTCTCAATGTTTGCCGGTACTTTGGAAAGATCGATCTGGATCTGCTCGTCATCGCCTTCTCCCTCTCCGGTTAAGTTATCGCCCATATGTTTTACAGACTCGCTCGGATGAGCCAGATTTCCATAAAATACAAATTCTTTGTCTGTCGGGCACTTTCCATCTGCTCCCAGCATAAATGCTGCTGCATCCAAGTCAAAATCTACACCGGAATCAAATGCATTGACATCCCAGCCAAGACCAACCATGATATTTTTCAGTCCCGGATTTCCTTTTGTTAAATCTACTTTCTGTCCTTTTGATAAATTAATTGGCATAGTATTACCCTCCTTAGAATAAATGAATCTATAGTTATTAGAAATAACTTACTTGTTTGCCGGCGGCATATGATACTGTCTGTTGAAATCCGCCTTGATCGCCTCAAGTCTTGCCTGATCTTCCACACGTTTCTTTCTGCAGTCTTCCTGAATTCTTTCGTTTCTTCAATACCACTGGTAATCGTTCTCCAGGTCGTCTCAAGTGTTTCAATCTGGATTGAGCTTCCGGATGCCATCTTAGCGGTAGCCTTGGAAACTTCCACAGTATTCTGCGCATTTTTGATCAGCATCTCGTTGGTCTTCTTATCCAGAGCAGACATTGCTTCTGCCTGAATGCGCTGGCGTTTCAGCAGAATTGCCTGTGCAAGTGCCTGTTTGAATACCGGAAGTGTTACAATAAATGCGGAGTTAATTTTTCTGACCAGATTATAGTTGCTGAACTCCATCGTTTTGATCATCGGAATGGACTGCATTGCAACGTTTTCTGCTGTCCGAAGATCCTGTGTACGCTGTTCCATCATCATCAGTGCCTGATTTAAGCTGGTAAGCTCAAACTGGATCGACTCGTCTCCGGTAGCCGCCATATCCTGCTGTCTCTTTGCAATGTAATCTTCAATCTCTTTACATGCCTGCTCTCCGGCAAGAATGTATTTCACAAGTTCATGATAATAATTTACATTTGCCTCAAACATCGTATTTAATTTACGGTTTGACTGTTTGATCTCTGATTCATAGCCTTTGAGCTGAACATAGATCTTGTCGACTTCCTCGCCCATCGTGTGATATTTTGCAAGGATCTTGTCGAGCTGTTTTTTCATATTTCCAAATAATTTTCCAAACAGTCCCGGATTTTCCCTGATCTCGTCAATATCAAACTGATCCATGATCTTTGCCAATGTTTTTAACATTTCGCTGGTATCATCAAGCTGTGACATATTCATGCTGTTTAACACGACATCCGATGCTTTCGAAATTTCTTCTGCAACCTCCGCTCCAAATGTGACGATTGTCTCAAGATTGTTGACCTCAATCGTACTGACGATCCGGTCAACCTCATCCGAATTGACCAGTTCTGAATTCATTTTTTTCCCTGTCGGCAACAATGTCATACTGTTCCACAACAGCGATCTCATCTTTTGTGTCCGGTACCACTGTGGCTGCCGGCGCTGCCGCAGTCGTTGTTTTGCTAAAATCAAGTCCCATACGATTCCTCCATTTCTAATTACCTCTCTTAAAAAAATTTATCCCGCCAGGTGTGGCGTGTATTATTAAATGAAATACTATTCAGGTCAGGGACTTGCAGATCATATTTATATTCCCCTATCTGGTGTTCTTCCATTAGCTGCCCGTTAAAATATTTTTCAATACTCTGATATCCCGTCGGCACAAAAAATACAATATCAAATCCCATCAGATGCAAAAATACTGTCAGGATCGAGTCTTCCAGTGAAATGACCGTCTCCGATGTATTGATATAGATCAGTTTCGGATTTTTTCCAGGTAAGATCAAATTTCTGGATCAGTCTTACGATATCTTTCGGCAGATTTAACACCTGCGCAATCACGGTGTATTCCATACCATTTTCCCCGATTCCTCTGATCAGTTTCTGATCAATCAGAAGCTGCATCTTATCAAGTATCATCTCCTGAATATCCTCCCGCAGGATACCATACAGATATTTCGGATGTGCTTTGATCTTATTCCGCTGCAGTTTTCCATTTTTGAAAAATTCAGCAGCATACATTTTCATCGGATTCGGTGCCATCGGCTCTATATAAGGCGCTCTTTTTATCACGACTGTATCTTCCGTGACCAGTTCTTTTACGGATGTCCAGTAGCCGGCGGTATGTCCGTCTTTGACTCCGGAAACTTTTGCAAAAATGACCGGTATGTTCACGACACCATCGACCACGCTGAAATCCGGCCGGTACTTTAATTCCTGATCCCACAGGATCTTAATCTCCTCGTACATGGTCTGCAGACTGATAATGTTCGCCTTTCCATACTGCATGTTCCGGTACATGCCGGTATCCTGATACATTAACGTATCCAGTTCCCTCTCCGCATGGTAGGCAACCGTTCCCATTTTGACCTGGGAACTCTCCTCCGGGTACCTGTCCATGGTAAGGCTTTCCTCATAATTCAGTTCATACAACAGCGGATCCGTAAGCTGGCATGGTACATTCCGGTTCGGACAAAGGATCACCACATCGACCGGCAGCCTTGCTAAAAACCTGAGAAACAACGCTTCATTTTCATTCTGGCACCCGCCCATATGGATAAAACATCCGATCTCCGGCATCTTCCAATTGGAAAATAAAAACGGCAGATACCTTTTCAGCCAGCACAACAGGTAAACCGCCTTGCTGGTGAGCCTGTTTAAATTATCGCCTTCTTTGCCTGATTCTGCAAGAAGAATATCCACAAATGTTTTGTGCATGATCTTTTGCAGTTCTAAATTTGCCGGATACTTTATATTCGTGGAAAGATCCATGATAAGCTGATCTGTTTTCGCATAATTTCTGCGCCGGATCTCTGCGATTTCATCCGGTGTCGGTCTTTCGATCTCCCCGTTTACGACCACCGTCTTCCGCCCGGCATTTTTCAGTTCAAGCTGCAGCTGAAACAATTCGTTCGCATATGTCAGCTTGTCCTCTGCACCGTTGATCCGGTAAAAACAGTTATAAAAGAAGCGGGGATCTGTTCCTCTGGTCAACACACTCTTTTTGATATCCTCAAATCCTTTTCCATCGATCCATGCATTGGTACAGTTATTGACAGAAGGCAGACTTCCATACAGCCGTTCTTTTTCAAAATCATTTTGTATTGCCTCCCGTACTTTCTTTAAGCAGTATCCTTCCGGGAAAGCTGTCATCCCCTCCATTTGCAGATCATCCGATAAAACGGAAGCGGGATCTGATTTCAGATATCCGGCATCACCGTGATACTGCAGCAGCACCACATCACTCCCGGCATTGGACAGGATCGATATCAGCATCAGTTCGTAATTACTGATATCCCCCTCATAAAGGATCTTGGGCAGTTCATTTTCCCCAAGCTGGTTTACAATCCGTTCAAATTTGTAGTACAGCCAGCACATAAACTTAATATATGCATTTTTCAGCATATTTTCTGTTTTTCCATTCTGCCTCATGGTATCAAGCGAGTCATAGATCGAATCTGCCACATTCTGCCTTTGCAGATCGTTCATGCGCGGCAGCCTATTTTTTTAAACCATTCGATATAAATGACGGATTCATCTGAAAATCCATCCCCATGATCTCAGAATAATACGCAAGGTTCTTCTCATCGGGATTTGGGATCTTTCCCTCGATCACCACACCCGCTCTTCTTGCCGTATCATAATATTTTTTTATAAAGTCCCCGATTTTTTCCGTGTATCCATTGATCCGGTAAAAATACACCTCTCTGCTCTGTCTTCCGTTTAGATCGACAAAGTAATCATCAAGGCTGCGAATCTTTTTGTGTTCTAACATAGCGCATTCTCACCTTCAATATCTGTTCATTTTGTTTTTGTTCATCACATAGCCAAGGCTTGACCCGACAATGCCTCCCAATATATGTGTCAGATTTGAGACGTTATCCCTGATAAAAAGACCATCATACACCTGCTGCCCGATATAGATCAGCGCAACAAGAATAAATGTAAGTGGTATTTTTCCATCCTCAATACTCGTAAATGATGCCAGCAATATAAACGCAAATACAACACCGCTTGCCCCAAGGAGCTGGACATGTGGGAAAAATATGAAATTGATCACACCCGTTACCAGCGCTGTCGCTAAAATCACAAAGAGAATATTTGCCGAACCGTATTTTTCTTCCAAAAGCGGTCCTACAACCAGTAACATCATAATATTTCCAAAGAAATGATCCCAGCTGGCATGTCCTAACACATGTCCGAAAAACCGGATGTATGTGAACGGACTTGCTAACGATGACCGGTAAACACTGAAAAATGCACGCGTGGATGCACTGCCTGTTACTTTATCTAAAATCAGTACGATAAAACAGGCAAGCGTAAATCCCAAAATAACCGGAGAGTTAAATGACAGCCGTATCTTTTTACCACCGTTACCCATACTATTCCTTCCTCAAAAACCCTGTTTCGCAGAGCACAATATTCTATAAAAATCATCTAAAAGTATAGCATACCGGCATCCTGTTTTCAAGAAAACGTCCGGCACCGAATCTATCTATCTTTTTGCCTATATTAATGCTATAATTCAATTTGCAATCTGTTGTTAAACTTGTGTTATTTTGAAGAGTTTTTATACACTCAGGGGGATTTTTACAAATTGAAAAACGATATGATTTATTACAGTGTCGGTGCACTGCTCTATTGTCCCGCCAATAAAAAAACGATTGCCGACTCTGTGATTCATGAAAAATTTGGAACTAAATATTCTCTGGCTTTATGCCTTGAAGATACGATCAATGACAACTATGTGACAGAAGCAGAGCAGGATCTTATCTCTTCCATCCATCAGATATTTGAAAGTTTTCAGGATCATCCTTTTTACCTTCCGAAAATCTTTATCCGTGTCCGCAATGCCGGCCAGATTGAACGTTTAACGAAGGCTTTTGGGAAAAGCATAAAGGTGATCACCGGTTATATCATACCGAAATTTACTGCTGACAACGCCAGCTCTTATATAGAAGAAATGATCCGGGCTAACGAACAGGCTTCCAGGAAATTATATATGATGCCGATCTATGAGAGTTCTTCTATCATTGACCTGCGGCACCGTATCGATATCCTGTATGATCTGAAAGACAGGCTTTCCCATGTGGAAGATCTCGTTTTAAATATTCGTGTCGGAGGAAATGATCTGTGTCACATGTTTGGATTCCGCCGTCATTGTGACGAGTCCATTCACCGGATCAGACCTGTCGCTGATATTTTTTCTGATATCATAACTGTTTACGGCATGGACTACGTCGTTTCCGGACCGGTATGGGAATATTATTCCGGGTATAATTGGGAAAATGGCCTGATTCAGGAACTAAAAGATGATAAACTCTGCGGCTTTACCGGAAAAACAGTCATTCATCCAAATCAGATTTCTGTCGTAAACAAAGTTTATCAGGTTACAAGATCAGATTTTAACGATGCAAAAGCAATTTTAAACTGGGATAAAAAATCAGACTCGCTTGTCTCCGGAAATCTTGCGGGTGAACGCATGAACGAATACAAAACCCACCATAACTGGGCAGAAAAAATCTTATTTCTTGCAGAGGTCTTTGGCATAACAGACTAAACTTATGTATGCACGAATTTCTTTGGCATGACAGACCAGACTGATGTATACATAAATTTCTTTGGCATGACGAGACCAAACTGACGTATGCATAAATTTTCCTGGAAACCGGCAGTATTTTTTATATATCTGACTATTTTTTTTAATGATACCGCAGCATTTATAATGTTTCATCGGATAATACTGGATCGACACATTTTTTTCCTCAGCTAATCTCACCAGATGTCCAAGCTGAGGATCTCCCTTGTACCTCTCATCAATCAGGATCTTCCATGGAACTCTTCGCAGCAATACTCTTGTCGCCTCTCCGATTCCCGGTTTGATCAGATTGATATCATCAATATCAAATGTCTTTGCAATCTGTTTTACCTCGTCAATACCAGAGCTTTCCACACACTTATTTTCTTTTTCCACATCCATCTCAAACTCGTTCTCGATCGTATGGATA
>ENA-OQJJ01000069-OQJJ01000069.1-human-gut-metagenome-genome-assembly--contig:-NODE-69-length-14519-cov-2.178293_pt1 | contig 14519 bp, 8 predicted proteins | sample MGYA00242606_ERZ504772 | MGnify/ENA primary metagenome ERZ504772 (study PRJEB26092, sample SAMD00036363) | human gut metagenome | host: Homo sapiens | study: EMG produced TPA metagenomics assembly of the...
AAAAAAGCCTCCGTCGCAGGTGAATATGCCTGCTGGGCTCCATACTCAGATAAAATATTGCACACCTTATTAAACTCCTCCGGTGACTGGCTGCTCTTACTTACCAGAAGATAATATCTGTGTGTTGCAACATCCTCATACAGGTCATTTTTACCTTTGTAAAAACCGCCTAACACAGCCGCGAGTTTTGACAGTTCAGTGAGATTCTGGAACATAAACAATTTCGTAATGTCTACAAGGACCTTGACCGGATCTTCTTTTTCTTTCTGACCGCCATCTGACGGTACGAAATTGCTATTCTGCTGCGTTTTTGCTGCATTTCTCAATTCCTGTTGTTTTTTGAATAATCCAAGTATATCATCTGCCCCCTCGGAAATCGGAGCATTTCCACCAACAATAGCATCGTCATATAAATCCTCAGGATCCGGATCAGAAAACTTGGAAAATCTCGTATCAAGCTCCTCCGGATACTCTACTTTTGTAATGACTAATATAATGGTATCTGCCGAAAGCGGAATCGCCTCTATCATCAGCGGAATATCATCTGCCTCAAACCCAAACTCGTATGCTGCCTGCTGCATCATGTCACGGAACAGCATCTTCGCTTTTTCCGTGCCATATGCCAACTCACTTAACTTGATCTGACGTTCTACTAAATCTTCTCTCGTCAGTGTGCAGCGAATCTGATTATCATTTTACTTTTTCAATTTTCATACAATCACTTCCTTTTATCCGGAAAACCTTGTAAACTGTACATCTATTATAAACAAATGCAATATCGATGTAAAGTATACCATTATTAAAACTTTCTAAAACCATAACTGCTTTTTTTCTGTAACATATGCTGTATTATAAGCATTAATCTTTGTATATATTACACAAACATTACAAAAGAAGTTGCAATGTAAAATAATTCATGATATAAACTATGCATGAGATGCGAATATGACACGCCCAGAAAGGAGCGGATATCGCATAGATACCAAATTATTGTTTGGCAAATACCGTATTATTTCGACTCTTGGTGCCGGCAGCAGCGGCACTGTCTATCTTGCCGAACATCTCAAACTGAAAGTTTATCGTGCTATTAAGTGTATCCCCAAAGACACGGCACGAAACACTTCCAACTTTTCAGAAGAACAGCTTTTAAAGGAAGCCGGCCTTCTGAAGAATCTTAATCATCCTGGCATCCCCCTCATATATGATATCGACGAAGACGATCATTTTTTTTATATGATAGAAGAATTTATTCAGGGTGATTCACTGGAGGATCTTATTCTCCATCAGGAAATAATTCCAGAGGAACAATTCATAAATTACGGCATGCAGATTTGCGCCGTTCTTGATTATCTGCATCATTTATCTCCATACCCTATCCTGTATCAGGATTTAAAACCGGAGCATATTATATTATGTGGAAATCAGGTAAAAATAATCGACTTTGGAATTGCTTCATTTATTACCGTTTTTCGGTAAAAATTTCCAGTTATACGGAACAGAAGGATATGCAGCGCCGGAAGCTCTTAACGGAGATACCGTAACTACAGCTTCCGATATCTATTCTCTTGGGAAAGTGTTAGAAGCACTCGCCAGAGCATGCACACCTGACTGTTCTGAAACACTCACGCATATTATAGAAAAAGCGGCCGACCGGAATCCGGATTCCAGATACCAGACAGCCACAGATCTTATGCTTGCACTGTCAGAACTTGCCGGGGGAAAAAATCCGGTCAAAAAAGGTCTTATCTTCCGACAGTCATCCAAAAAGAGATATTCTGCGTGTCACTCATTCGCACATCTCATAAAAAACATAGCCGTGATCGGCAGCCGTTCCGGTGCCGGTGCAACATTTTTTTCAGTATCCCTGGTAAACACACTGAATCACAGACATATTCCCTGCTGTTATATACCAATGGATCATTCTGACAACCTTATATCCATGACCCAGACAGGGATTTTGCTCACAGAACACGAGGGAATCTTTCAGTCAAAAAATTTTACCGCCACTCCCTGTTATGGTCCCGGAATTGAAGATCCTGTTTTACCATCTGTCATCCGGGTAAGGGATTTTGGCACTCACACCAGCGAATATTCTGACTTTGGTCATTTCGACCTGACATTTATCCTGTTAAGCGGCAGTCCATGGGATTTTGCAGATACACTGTCTTTTATCAGCCGGCTTGAAAATACTGGATCTTACATATATATCTGCAACCATGGCAATAAAAATGCTGCAAAAAAAATATGCCAGATATCTGAAAAATCCGGTCTATTGTTTTCCTGAAGACACCAATTCCTTTTTATGTGACTCCAGAGAAGGAACGTCTTATTATGCAAATTCTACAACGAAAGGAGCTGATACATCATCCGGAACATTGGAAAAACTGACTTAAATAAGAGACTTACCATAGGTATTTTAGGCTGCACAGCCGGTGCCGGTGTAACACACCTTGCAATTACACTTTCAAACCTGTGCCATTCCAAGCTGCATAAAAAAACTGCACTGTTAGAGCTGCATAAGAGAAAAAACCTTTCAACAATTCCCTCTGAAACCACGCTCCCATGCAGATGCGGGTTTATGGGTAACCGGACTGTTTTTGACATTCATGGAGTAGATTACTATCCGGACATAACACCGGACGAACTGCCGGAGCTATATAATCAGGGATACCATATCCTGCTCCTTGATTTTGGAAGTTTTAATGAGTGCTGTATCAATGAATTTCTGCGCTGTGACAGAAAACTTGTCATCGGAAGTCTCGCACCATGGAATATCAGGCAATATCGGGAATTATTAGAATCGATCAGTCACTATACAAACCTTGGGGAAGGTTTTTACTGTCTAACACGAACGGAAAGTCCAAAACAGATTCGTGATTTTTCCCGTCTTTATCAGATTTCCATAAGCAGTGTTCCATCCATTCCGGATCCATTTTATATAAAGAAAGAACACTTTTCCATTCTGCAGGAATTTATCTGCTGAAAAGTTTCTGCACAAAACATTTTTTTAATATATCACATAATTGTAACCAGCGAATTTCCTTTTGGGAACAAAGGACTTTGATCCGCTTTGTCATACAGTAAGTAATAACGGGGGATAACTAAATTGGATTCTAAACATATGAAAAAGCTTTATTTAGAGCTCTCTTCCTTAGAACATATGGGGACAACCATCTGGTTCGAAGGCGTGCCAAGCAATTCAAAAGAGGTCACAGAAGAGCTTTCCGTCACAGAAGAAAATTCTTACATGAGAGATTATATATTCAACGAGGGGGTGTTAACAGAATTACATTTTGATAAGATCAAAAAAACGAACCTTTGATAACGGTCTGTACATTTTGCAGACAGATCCGGTATCATAACAGTTGACAGGGATGGAGTACCTCAATGCCCACCCGGTCAGAATAAGAAAAAATATCTAAGACGATATACAAATCCGACAAAAAGAAACGGCAGAGTTTTACCGAACATAAGCTCTGCCGTAAAATAAGAGTAAATAACTTTGAATTTACATATCATTATGCTACAATAGGAACACAAACGATAATTCTTAAGAAGAAGAGGGTTCTTAACATGAAGAAAAAATTTGTCCCTATTTTGGCTGCCGGCGCTCTGATCGTCGTCATTATCTGTTTTTATGCTTCTCGGAAGCATCATAGAAAAATATACACCTTCCAAAGAACATATGAATTTATCTGATTATTATAATCTGTCCGGCGAACAGGACGTAGCCCTGATCTTAGATAACCAGATTCTCGACGCAAAAGGAAAACTCCTTAACGGAACTGTCTATCTTGATTATGAAACTGTATGTTCTTATCTGAATGACCGTTTTTACTGGGATCACAATGAAAACAAACTTCTTTACACAACTGCAACAGATTTGATTTCTGCGGATGCAGACAGTACCAGCTATTATGTGACAAAGGATTCTCATTCCTTAGATCACCCAATTGTCAAGGCGGATGCCCAGACTGCATATATCGCAATCGACTTTTTAAAACTGTACTCCGATTTCTCCTATGAAGTACTTGACTCACCAAACCGTGTAATTCTTACGACTGCCTGGGGTGACTACACCACTGCGCCGGCGAAGCAAAAAACACAGCTCCGTCAAAAAGGCGGCATCAAGAGTCCGATCCTCGCAGATATTGGCAAAAACACGGAAGTTACTGTTTTAGAAACAGGAGATACCTGGACAAAAGTATCCACTGCAGAAGGAATCATCGGATATATCAAATCAAAAGCACTTGGCGCAACATCCACAAAAACGCTGACCAGCGATTATGTCGCGGAAGAATTTACACATATAAAAAAAGATTTTAAGATCAATATGGCATGGCATCAGATCACAAACGCAGATGCCAATACAACCATTGCATCCGTACTTCAGAACACCAAGGGGATCAATGTTATCTCCCCTACATGGTTTTACCTGAATGACAATAACGGAAACATTGCCTCACTTGCAAGCTCCGACTATGTAAATTACTGCCACCAGAAAGGTATTGAAGTCTGGGCACTTGTAAGCAATCTGGAAAACAAAGATGTCGACACCACATCCGTTTTAACTTATACATCCAAACGTGAGAACCTGATCAATAACCTGATCTCCGCAGCTATTCAATATAATTTTGACGGTATCAATGTTGACTTTGAAGCATTAAGTTCTGAAGTCGGTGACTCTTATATTCAGTTCATACGGGAGTTGTCATTAAAATGTGCAAACAATGGCATTGTTCTTTCCGTGGACGATTATGTTCCCAGTAGTTTTACTGCATTCTATAATCGCGCAGAACAGGCAACTTTTGCAGACTATGTTGTTGTCATGGCATACGATGAACATTATGCCGGTTCTGAGGAAGCAGGATCTGTAGCTTCGATCGGCTTTGTAAAAGAAGGCGTTGCCAATACCTTAAAAGAAGTTCCGGCAGATCAGCTGATCTTAGGCATGCCGTTTTATGCCCGTGTATGGTCCGAGACACCTGTTGATGACACCACAGGTGCTGACAGCACAACACAGACATCCGATAACAATAATAACGACACTGATGAAACAGACAATGCTGCTGCCGATGCCCAGGCTGCCGATGAAGCTGCTGGCACCAGTGACTCAGCCGACAGCTATCAGCTTTTTACACTGGATTCCTATGCAACAAGCATGTCAGAGATTCAAAAACTGATCAGTACAAATGCTGCCGAACCGGTATGGTCAGACATTGACGGTCAATATTATGTACAATACGAAAACAATGGTATCACTTACAAAATATGGGTGGAGGATGCTGCTTCCCTGGAAGAGAAATTAAAAGTCCTTCAGGAAAACCAGCTTGCCGGCGGCTCCTTCTGGAAACTTGGTTTAGAGCTGCCTTCTATCTGGGACACTATCATTAAATACATCAATTAAATACAATCATTCAAATATTCAATCATTTTATTATGACATAAACCCCGGATATCGTGAATATTTTATAAAAACGATACTCCGGGGTTTTTATGAAAAAAAGATAGAACTTATCATGGCTGTCTGTCTGGTGATCGCCGCATTTTTTCTTGGAAGTCAAAGCGCCATACTTGTACAAAACAGTCACATAGACACAAAAGGCACACCGGACACAGATTCCGCACATAATACAGAGCTTACCGGGGACACCGGACAGACCAGCTCACCTTCTGGTAATTTATCGATCGTGATCGATGCCGGGCACGGCGGTATCGATCCCGGCAAAGTCGGCACCAATGACGCACTGGAAAAGGACATCAATCTTGCACTGGCACTGAAACTTCGGGATAAATTCAAGCAGGATTCCATCCGGATTATCCTAACACGCGACTCGGACATCGGTCTTTATTCTGAGGGAAACACCAACAAAAAAGCGGAAGATATGCAAAACCGCTGTAAAATCATCACGGAGGCAGCCCCCATCTTTACGGTCAGCCTGCACCAGAACAGCTATCCGTCTCCGGAAGTCTGCGGTGCACAGGTATTTTATTTTGGTCAGTCGCAGGAAGGGAAAAAACTGGCCGATACGATCCAGGACAGCCTGATTGCCAATGTTGATCCTGATAATCACCGCGTTGCAAAAGCAAATGAAAGCTATTATCTGCTCAAAAAAACACCCACACCTACCGTTATTGTAGAGTGTGGGTTTCTAAGTAATCCGACAGAGGCAGATCTTCTTTTGACAGACGACTACCAAAATAAGCTCGTAAATGCCATATATATCGGTATACAAAATTATCTATCGGAATCCATGTAGTCCGAAAATCAATTTTTATGCCTCCTGTACGAGTGTTCCTTTTACTGCTTTGATAAAATGCTCTGCAATTCCATACAAACGTGAGGTCTGCACACGGTAAGTATCCTGATCCTCAGAGGTCGGAGTTTCATTCTTTGCATCGACTCCAAACGCTCCCATGGAGAAATGATTCAGATCAAGGTCCTTTATGTGTGCACAGTGTAATTCTGTAACATCATCATTCTCTCCGCCAAGCGAATCCATAAGATTCTGTGCCTGTTCTTCAAAGAGTTCTGCCGTCTCCTCTGAATCTGTGGCGACCAGTCCATGTATACCATCTTCCTTTGCCTGGAATGTCGCCGCGATCTTTCCGCGCAATTCACTTTCCATCATGATATCGACGATTCCTTTTTTGTCCACACCGCGCACGATTTTAACAGAAACATTCATAAGTTCATCATTGACCATTACCGGAACAGCATACTGCTCTTCTTTTGCAAGAATACTGTTTACGGAAAGCTGCGCGGAAAGCATTTTCATCTCACGCACATCAAGACTCGTCACATGATCGCTGTTTATCATCGTCTTCATCACGTTTTCGGCAAGTTCGCCTAACTTCTCCTGTGCAGCCGCCATATCTGCCGGTTCTGAAACGGCTTCTCCAAATTCTTCTAACAATTCCTGCTTAATTGCTGCTAAATCGTCTGCATCTACCTGATTGTCTCTATTGTGGTCCGCCGTACTGCTTCCAAAAATTTTACGGAACATCTGATTGCGCTGGTTCAACATGGATTCCATTGCCAGCACGTTTGACATCGTATTTGGAATATCATATTTGTCCAAAAATACGATAGATACTTTCATCTGCATTTGCTGCCTGCTCTAACTGCGCAAGCTGCTCTTTTGCATAATCTGCATCAATGCCACTCTCATCTGCCTGTTCTTTTGCCAGCTCCAGCGCTGCTTTAAATTCCTCCGGCGTCATGTTCTCCCAGTCAGAATCCTGATCAAACAACACTTTCGCACGCTCCGGTGTCAGTAATTCCGAAGCATCTTTTAAGCAGTTATTCTGATAGGCTGCCTCAATCTGATCCGTAATCGAGCTGCCATTGGATGTCCCGGATACGCCATTAAAATCAGAATCTACAAAATAATCCATCTTATTGCTGCGTTTTTCAGACCGCACAGCTGTCAGAAGATTTTTCATCGTAAGGGCGATCCCTGCTGTATCAGTGCACCGATTGCTGCACCATCTGTATTTTCTACCTGTCGGATCAGACGATAGATTCCTATATAAGAGCTTCGCTCCTCCTCACTGATTTCGTGATTCTGTTCCATTTTCCAGAGATATTCACTGAATCTGCGGTTATCCTCCCTACCAGACTCCTCGCTCTTAATGTTCTCTGCCTCCCGGTTTAACGATGTAAAAATCCATTTCCAGTGGGTTGATCCCGCGTTTTATCATCTGTGTAACAACCGCCGGAGTCATATTTTTAAAGACACGCTGCACTTCTTCATCTGCTGCTTTCATCTGAAACACAGAATCCTGGGTGATCTCGATACTGTTATATCCAAGAATCCGAACCGCACGACGGTTTTCATCCGTCAGTTCCATATCAAGGTCGTTTAAAATATCATCCACGTTACGGAATGCCTTCTGGATGGAATCTCCCAGATCAGTTCTCGGTGCTGTCATCAGGGTCTCATACTGCTGACTTGCCTTTTCAAAAGAACTTTTCAGTTCCATACCGGCTTTATGGACACCATTGATCGTCGACACCTCGGCATCTTTCATTCCAAGCACATATGCCGGAACATAACGCATATCGGAAACTTTTTTATCGACCTCTCTAAAAAGTTCCACCTGCTCGTCGTTCACATCCACACCTTCAGATATCAGGAGATTTTTATAATATGCATTTTCCTGATCCTTCAGCTGTTCCACCAGTTTTACCAACGGCTCGGTGTCAATGGAAACCCCCTGTTTTAATAGACGGTAATTTGCTTCCACCGTCATTGCAAGACGAATTTCTTCTAACTGTCTGCGTGCCGTCAGAAGCTGCTGCCCTTTTGGGGTATAACTCTCGTTCGCATTACTCTGCACTGCATCCTCACTCTGAGCTTCAGGTGATGCCACAGTTCCCACCGTCTGGCTTTCTGATGCCGCAGTTCCCGATGTCCGGTTTGCCGCAGCTTCCCTTAAACTGTCCAGGGTAAGTGGCAATCCTTTTTCCGTCGATATAAGCAAGATCTTCATCCGTGGCATTTTCTACGGTATCCACAGCGTCTTTCGCCTGCTCCATCCAGGTATAGCCGGACAGGATCACCGCATCCTGTGCGCTTTTCCCTTCGCTGACCGCCTCTGCTGCAAGTGCGGCAATATCTTCTGCCCCCGTGGTCAGTCCCGTCTGGCGCAGAGCCTGTGCATAAGTAAGATTCTCCTTCGTCAGCGGTATATCATTTTCTAACATCCACTTACTGGTTGCAATGGTATCATCATTTACTTCCAGTCCTGCTGATGCGATCACGTTTTTCACCTGTGGAAGGAAGGACGAAATATCCTGCTGTTCTGCCGAAATATAGCCTGCACTTGCAGAATGCTCAGCAAAATATATATTTCGCACCGTAGGCTCTAACCGATTATCAATCAGATATTTTACAGCGCCATCATCCAATGCGGATAAAGAATCCGCCATATTTACTGTCTCTGCGATCTGTTTAAAATTATCATCCGCAAGCGGCAGATCCGCTTCCCGCAGACTGTTTGCGATCTGAACTGCAAGTTCCGGACTGCCCGTGATCTGTGCAAGCTGTTCGAGATCAAGATCATCTCCAAATTTAGAAATATCCACCCCCGCCTTTGCCAGCTGTGCTTTGATCTTATCCGTCACGGTCACGATCTTATTGCTCGTGGTATCATCCAGCGAAAAGCCATCCTCCTGCATTTTTTCATAATCTTCCGGTGAAGTAGTTTCCGCAAGCACAGCCATCTGTGCTTTTCGCTCGCCTGCATCCATGGAACCGGACTGCTCTATTTCATCTATGACCGTCTTTTTCTCTTCTTTTGCCGGATTCAGATAAGTAACCTCTTTTGCCTGAAAAGACGTAGTTCCTGCAGATTTTTTACTACTCTCTGTCTTTACCGCATCCGCAAACATCTGAATTCCGTTTTTTTCTTCCACGGCGCCTGTCTGCGGCATTAAATCCATCACGCCCTTATTCTGCTGCTGTTGGTTATCTATTCTCATGATCCGACTCTCCTTGTCATTTCTGTTCTTACATACTTTCCGTACAGTTTTTCCTTGCCTGATTTCTGCTTTTCACTCAGTTATATCTGACCAATCCGGTTATATCAGGACAAAAGAATGGCGCATACTTTCACTTCCCTGAAATATCTGCGCCATCCATAGCTGATGTATATATCGGATACATCAGCACATTTATTAAGTTTTTCGATACGATTCCAAACGCTGTTCTGCTATTTTATACAGTTCTTAATAGCGGAATACTGCCACACCAAAGCCCGGAAGCGGATATGCAAACGAGTATGGTCTTCCATCACATTCCTGCGACACAGATTTATAATTTACCGGACGCTCTTTGCCGCTTCCGCCAAATTCTGCATCGTCACTGTTTAAAATCAGTTTATAAGTCTTGTGTTTTGGTACGCCTACGCGGTAGTCGCTGCGTTCCACCGGTGTAAAATTGCATACAAAAAGCAGATTATTCTTTCCGTCTTTGCTCTTTCTGATAAAGCTGAAAATACTGCGCTCAGCATCATTTGCATTGATCCATTCAAATCCACCCCAGCTGCTGTCAAGTTCATAGAGTGCCGGATTTTTCTGATAAATATGTAATAATTTCTTTACCCAGTTCTGCATATGCTTATGATCCGGGTTTTCCAGCAGATACCAGTCTAATTCTCTCGCCTCACTCCACTCCTGAAGCTGTGCAAATTCCTGTCCCATAAACAAAAGTTTTTTACCAGGATGTCCCATCATAAACGCATAGCCGACCATCAGATTTTTAAATTTATCTTCCATCTCGCCCGGCATCTTATTGATCATGGAACATTTCAGATGTACCACTTCGTCATGGGAAAGCACAAGAATGTATTTCTCACTCTCGTTATAACTCATGGCAAAAGTCATTTTGTGGTGATTATCCTTGCGGAAATACGGATCAAGTTTCATATAATCCAGGAAATCATGCATCCATCCCATATTCCATTTATAACTGAAATTCAGTCCGTCATCTTCCACACGGCCGGTGACTTTCGGCCATGCCGTAGATTCCTCAGCGATCATGACTGCTCCCGGGTTTCTTCCAAGGATCAGTGTATTGACATGCTTAAAAAACTCCACTGCCTCAAGATTCTTATTATCACCGTATTTATTCGGAACCCACTGTCCCGGCTGCTTTCCATAATCCAGATATAACATAGATGCCACTGCATCCACACGCAGCCCGTCAATATGATAATGCTCGATCCACATCAATGCACTGCCGATCAGGAAATTCTTTACTTCATTCTTGCCGTAATCAAATATCTTTGTACCCCAGTCCGGATGTTCTCCTTTTCTTGGATCCGCATATTCATACAGACATGTTCCATCAAACTCAGCCAGTCCATGTGCATCTTTCGGGAAATGCGCCGGTACCCAGTCAAGAATAACACCGATATTATTCTTATGAAGGTAATTCACCATATATGCAAAATCTTCCGGTGTTCCATAGCGTGAAGTTGGTGCATAATATCCGGTTACCTGATATCCCCAGGAACCGTCAAATGGATGCTCTGCGATTCCCATCAACTCAACATGAGTATATCCCATCTCTTTTACATACTTTGTAATTGCTTCTGCAAACTCACGATATGTATAAAATCCTTCATCTTCTCTTCCAGGATGTCTCATCCAGGAACCCATATGTACTTCATAAATAGACACTGGTTCTTCTTTGTTATCCCATTTCTCACGAGCAGTCATCCACTTACTGTCTGACCAGTTCAGATTAGAAATATCTGTGATTCTGGAAGCTGTTCCCGGCCGGAGCTCTGCATAATTAGCAAATGGATCTGCTTTGTAAATCTTCTCACCCGCCTGTGTCTCTATACAGAACTTATACAAATCCCCTTTCTTCGCCTCCGGAACGAAGCATGTATATATTCCGAGAGGCTCCCCTCTCTTCATCTTATCTTTCGTCTCATCCCAGTCATTAAACTCTCCGATTACAGAAACGTTTACTGCATGAGGAGCCCATACCGCAAAATATACTCCTCTTTTTCCGTTCTTTGTCACCTCATGGGCACCCATCTTTTTATAAATCTCATAATGATTTCCCTGCCCAAAAAGATAATGGTCAAGTTCTCCGATCTCATAAGGCTGCACTTTCGTCTTCGTGCTGTTTTTCTTAACCATAAAGCCACCTCACTGCTCAAATATATTCCTGATTGTAATGATTTAAAAACCACACAATTTCTTATAGATCAAGGCACATTACCGAATCTTTCAATTGGTAACAAAGTTTCATTCTACCCTTGAACACTATAGTTTTATTATACTTGATACTGTATAAAAAAGAAGAGAAAATGTATTATTGCACAAAAATAGACAGTCGTTTTACTGACTGTCTATTAATTCTTAACAAATATATGTCATTAAATGTTGAAATCTTTCTCTGAAAGCAGAATTCTGTCGGAAGAATCTGTATTCTTTCCAAATACTCTCTTCACAAGCTTCTTTGCGGAAGCTTTCTGTGAATGAGCGATTGCATCATCCATCACTTCTTTTCACTTCTGCTACTGTCACTGCATGATCTTCTCGCTGTAAAGAATCAATCTTACTGTACAGTGCAAGAATTCCCATCTCATCGATTCTGTAACCATTCTCCTGAGCATAAGTCTGTCCAAATGTTACAAGCTCATCATTGATAAAGATCGGCACTTCAAGTCTGGAAGTAAATTTTCTTCTGAATTCTCTGTTGGAAGAAAGAAGTCTGTCCAGTGGTTTTCTCTGCTCTTCAAGAACTACCAAAAGTTCTCCTGTATCCTGCTCCATTGCTTTGTTCAGCTTGGCGAGTGTTTTTTCGTTCATCTGTCCGGCTTTTTCAATGATCAGTGCACCGCCGTACAATTTACGGAAAATGTCTCCGATTCTCTTCTTATTCAGTGACTCACCTGTCACAATTGCAACCTTACCCTGACGGATATCACGCTGCTTCTGAATTGCCTTTACAACATCAACAGCGAGGACTGTCTTTCCATTTCCTTTGTTTCCAATGATCAAAAGGTTTCCTGTTCTGGAAGTTCCTTTGCGGTTTGTACAGTTCTTATCCTGCTCAAGTACATCTACCAGCTGCTCACTCATACCACGCACAGGTACAAAATAAGAGAAGAGTTTTTTCTGTTCCTCTGTAAGCCCTGCTCTTGTACCGATTCCACTCTGTGTTTCAAGATCATAACGACCATGTACGATAAATCCTGTATCAGACATTGCATCTGCAATCTCATCTAACGGTAATGGTGATGTCTTACCTGTTGCGATCAATTTTGCAGTCTCTTTACGGCTCAATGGTGTCGTCGCAGACATGATATCAATTCCGCCATCTTCATCCGGAATCTCTCTGTCATCCGGTTCCTCACTATGCGCTGGATTCACTCTGAATTCATCTTCAAAATTTGGCACTTCTTCATAAGAATTCAGACCAAGAAGATCATCATCTGAAACCTTATCTTCCGCTGTGAAAAGATCTCTTGGATTGATTACTTCATCATCCTCATCGTCTTCTTCATAACCATAAGCATCCAGATCATCATATCCTTCTTCCTCACCGAACAGATCATCATCAGACTCTTCATAATCATCCGGCAGATCGTCATCAGACTCTTCATAATCATCCAACAAATCGTCATCAGACTCTTCATAATCATCTAAAATATCGTCTTCGTCAAACTCTTCTGCATCATCCCAGTCATACGCATCATAATCTTCGTACTCGTCCTCACCGAGTCTGAGATCATCCGCAAGCTCTCCCATATTTTCATGTGGTTCTTCTTCTACCTCAAGAACTTCTTCTGAACTTACTGTTGCATCTACTTCTTCCTCTTCCGGAATAACACCTTCAATCTCATCAATCAGTTTCTGTATCTCTGGTGATAAAATTGGTTCTTCATTATTTTTATTGTCCATAGTCTCTCTTACTGCTGCTCCTTCTGAATCATCTTCATCATTGACAACTTCAGTTTCTGAGATCAGTTTCTCCACCTCAGACAAATCTTCTGATTCATCTGTCAGATCTTCTGACTCAGCTTCATCTATTTCAAGGATTTCTTCCTCTTCCGGTTCTGCCTCTTCTACTTCAAGAACTTCTTCCTCTTCCGGTTCTGCCTCTTCTACCTCAAGGATTTCTTCCTCTTCCGGTTCTGCTTCCCCTGCTTCAAGAATTTCTTCCTCTTCCGGTTCTGCCTCTTCTACTTCAAGAACTTCTTCCTCTTCCGGTTCTGCCTCTTCTACTTCAAGAACTTCTTCCGGTTCTGCTTCCCCTGCTTCTATAGCAACTGCATCTTCTGGGACATCTTCTGAAGTCTCCTCCACTGCCTGTTCTATAAGCTCTTCTTCTGTCTCCGGTTCCGGTATCAGTTCTTTCATCCCTGATGGAACTACTCGTTCTTTACTGGCTTCCTCAGCTTTCTTCTCTTCTGTCAGTTGATTCACGATCTCAAGATCTTCTACATCCTCAATTGCTGCAATATCCTCTTCCAGATCTGTCATATCCGGTTCAACTTCTTCTCCCGGTTCTGCCTGAACTTCCGGTTTCGGATTGAGTAATTGCTGCAGAGCTTCATCTAACCGCATCGTATCTCCAAGTTTCTTCTTGACTGGTTTTACCGGATTCTTACTGACAATCGGTATGGAAGCTGTATCTTTGCTAAGTGTTCTCTTATCTCCACTTGTCTCTACCGTTGCCGGCTGAACTTCTGACTCATCCTCGGAAGCTTCTATAACTTCTGCTGTTTCTACTCCTGCTTCTTCCGGACTTTCTACTTCGGCATCCGGCTCTTCTGCCGTTTCCAAAGTAACCGCATCCGTATCAATCACATCGGAAGTACTGTCGTTCTCCATCACCGGCTGCTCTGTCAGCCCGATTGATCTTGTATCTCCAAGTGCCTCGGCTCCTTCTGATGCAGAATTCTTTTTCCTCGTCTTCTTCTAAATAGGAAGCCAGATCCGGTATTTCTTCTGTCTCGGAAGAAAGCTTCTCGTATCTGTGATCATATTT
>ENA-OQJJ01000072-OQJJ01000072.1-human-gut-metagenome-genome-assembly--contig:-NODE-72-length-14025-cov-3.284142_pt1 | contig 14025 bp, 13 predicted proteins | sample MGYA00242606_ERZ504772 | MGnify/ENA primary metagenome ERZ504772 (study PRJEB26092, sample SAMD00036363) | human gut metagenome | host: Homo sapiens | study: EMG produced TPA metagenomics assembly of...
GATTAGATTGTTTTGCTGGGTCAAAATATATTAAAAGTAATCCGATAGGCATTTATAAGACTATAAAAAGAGAACTCGCTAAGGAGACTGAAATTCTTTTTATAGGATTACCTTGCCAAGTTGTGGCTTTAAGAAATTATGTTGGAGATTCTCTGAGTGAAAAGGCTTACTACTATTGATTTGATTTGTCATGGGACACCATCACCTAAGATTTTGGATATGTTTTTTGAAGCAATATGGTGAGGATATACATAAGGTGACCTCTATTGATTTTCGGGTTAAAGGAAACTTTCAAGTATCGGAGAAAACTCGAACAATTGCGACGCGCGGTGTATGTGATAGGTATATGATTTCATTTCTAACTGCACTATCGTACACGGAAAACTGCTATAGTTGTAAGTATGCACAAGAAAAGCGTCCGGGAGATATTACATTAGGAGACTCATGGGGAACAGAACTTCCAGAGAATGAGTGGAAAAAAGGTATTTCACTTATATTGTGTCAAACAGAAAAGGGAATAACTCTTTTCGGAGAGTGCAAATGTCAAAATTGTCGATGTAAATGTTGACAAAGCAAAAAGTCATAATCACCAGTTGGAGCATCCGTCAAAAGCACCGAAATCAAGAGAAAAATTTATCAAGCATATAAAACACGGTATGAAGTTTAATCGTGCGGTTTTGCTCGCGCTTCCGAAAGATTGTGGAAAACAAGCAGTAAAAGAAATTTTAATCAAGTGCAAGTTATTGGCTCCTGGGGGGGTAACGTATCAAATTAGTGTGAGTGATTAATGTTTGATAAAAGATGTTGGGATAGAAGATAATTTGGATTTGAAAATTAAATGGAAGGAAGTGTATAAAGAAGAATGAAGAATATGCCATTGATATCAGTCATTGTACCCGCATATAACGTGTCAAGTTCTATTGCAATGACACTTGATTTGTTGCAAAGACAAACTTATGATAACTTGGAGATAATTTGTATTAATGACGGTTCTACTGATTCCACTCCCGATATTATTAATGTATTAAAACAAAAGGATTCAAGAATTGTACTAATAAATAAGGAAAATGGAGGCGTTTCTTCGGCAAGAAATATTGGCTTGAATAATGCGCATGGAGAATACGTGTGTTTTTTTGACCCTGGAGATGAAGCTGATTCTGATTTTGTTATGTATTTATATAAATTGTTATTGAGTGAAAAAGCAGATTTGGCAATTTGTTCATATAACTTCAAAATGGAAAATGGACAAATACTGGACAGAAATCGGTTCTATGAAATTGTGGATAAAAATACGATTTTTAATCAAGAGGAAGCATTAACAGAAATTATAAAAGTCTATGGTAAATTTTGTGGTCATGTATGGGATAAATTGTTTATTAGGAGCAAAATTGGAGCTATTCGCTTTGATGAAAACATCCACAATTGTGAAGATACATTGTTTGCTGTGCAATATATCAAGAATTGTCAAAAAGTTATACTTGGACCAGAAGTGCATTATGATTATATACAAAGTAACACTAGTGTGACGCATGGTAAATATTCGTACAAGTTTCATTCAGGACTTTGTGCATGGCGTAGAATAATAGCAGAACTTGATAGTTATGTTGAACGAGAACTACTAAATAAGAACATGAGTGTATTGGTGACAACGTACTCACGAATGGCATGGAAAAGTTTGAATAGGGAAGAACAAAGAAAGTATAAAAGGGATTTTATAAAGTTAATGAATCAGTATCATTCTTTTTCGTCAATAAAGCAACTGATAAAAAGGATAATATGTAAAGTATACTGGCTAGCTGTTTAAAAAGAAAATTACATAGCGTAGTTTATTAATGTCGGTTTATGTAAAAATTGTGGAAGGAGTTGAGAAAAAATGAGAAATCAAAGATCTATTGGTGTCAATGCAGGACTCAACATGATTAGAACGGCATGTCAGGTGATTTTTCCATTGATTACTTTTCCGTATGTATCACGAGTCCTTCATGTTGAAAATATAGGAATTTACAATTTTTGTCAGTCGGTTATTTCGTATTTTTCATTGCTGGCGGCTTTAGGAATTAGCACCTATGCTATCAGAGAGGGAGCAAGATATCGAGATAATGAAGAAAAGATGTCATTATTTGCTTCGGAGGTCTTTTCAATTAACTTTATTTCGACAGTTTTTTCGTATCTAATTTTAGGAGTGTGTATCCTTTTAGTTCCAAGATTTAACCAATATAGTTCAATAATGGTAGCGTTAAGCATAAGCATAATGTTTACGCTGATTGGAAGTGAATGGATATTTCAAATTTATGAGGACTATAAATATATCACAATTCGAGGCATTTTGTTTCAGTTTATTTCATTAATACTTATGTTTGTACTCGTTAGGAATAGCAGTGATTTGTTTGCTTATGTATGGATCACAGTTATATCATGCAGCGGCGCAAATATACTTAATGCTGTTTCTAGAAGAAAATATTGTAAGATAAGACTTACCATTAATGCAAAAATTCTAACGCATTTGGCTCCAATATTAGTTCTGTTTGCAACATCAGTAGCGACAACAATATATACGAATGCAGATACTACAATGCTTGGTTTCTTTTCAGGAAATAAATCAGTTGGATTGTATTCTGTTTCCACCAAAATCTACACTATTGTAAAACAAATGCTGGCTGCAATTATTATTGTTTCAATTCCGAGATTATCTGCTTATCTGGGAGAGAAAAAAATAGACTATTTTAATAGAACAGCCAACCAGATTTTGAATGCACTTGTTGTTATTGTCGTTCCGGCAATGGTTGGATTGATTGCATTAAGCAAAAACATAGTTTTTATTATTGCAGGACAAGAATATGTTGATGCAAATATATCGCTTAAGATTCTTTCTGTTGCGTTGCTTTTTAGCATTTTTAGTTGGTTCTATACATCGTGCATTCTAATACCTTATAGGTGCGAAAATAAGGTGTTGATGGCAACGATTGTTGCGGCTCTTGTTAATATAGGATTAAATTTTATCCTTATTCCAACATTCCAGCAGAATGCTGCGGCATTTACTACTGTTATTGCGGAGTTACTGTCAATGGTTATAACATGGTGGTATGGAAGAAAATATTTTAGGGTCAGTTTTCTAAAAAAGGACATTCTCTCAGTTGCTATAGGATGCCTGGCAATATGGACTATATGTTCTATATCAGAAAAATATATTAGTTCAGTACTGATTTCTACAGTTTTTTCAGTGACTGCTTCGGTTGTTATTTATATGATTGTTCTGTTAATAATGAAGAATCAGGCGGTAAAATTAGTTTTAGAGATACTTCATATCAAAAAATAATTTTGTTTTTTTACACACGAAAATACAGCCGGTGGATGCTTCTAATCACATCATCATGTGAATTAAAGAAAGTTGCGGAAAAAATTGCAATAATGAAAAAAGAAATTCATCTTCATTTGGATGAAGAAGTTGCGAACCAAATAGATGAGATGTGTAATCATGTATATAAAGGAAATTGCTTTGATAACATAAGGCTTAATGAATTTGTTCAAAATCTTCAATATATATTGGTATAAATTTTTTCTAGTGTAAATGTCAATATAAAAATGTTCAAAAAATGGAAAATAAAGAACATCAGTGTCTGATTGAAAAAGAAGCCATAGGGGACGGGGATTAAGTGATAATTAATTTGTTGCAATCCGTCGAATTATTTTGCGCTTACGTTACAAGGGAAGAATTAAATTGTATTTTACATGGCAATCCGCTATACTAGTATTAAGTATAGCGGATTATTTTTTGGAGGCTTTTATGGCAAATACTTTAAAGTTACCTGTTGGAATTGAAAATTTTGAGGAAATTCGTAAACTGGGTTTCTATTATATTGACAAGACAAGGCTTATTGAGCAGCTCTTACAGGGATGGGGGAAGGTTACTCTTTTTACCCGCCCTCGCCGTTTTGGTAAGACTCTCAATATGAGCATGCTAAAAAGCTTCTTTGAGATAGGCACAGATTAAGAATAAGCGCTATGATGAGGCTCTTCGGGATGAGGGTAGGTGTGATATTTTAGCCTATGGCATTGCTTTTTGCAGGAAGCGGTGCAGGGTGGCTGGAGAGAAGCTGTAAATTATTTTTACTTTATACCAGATGCTGGTATAGCGGATTATTTGGAGGTATTTCTATGAGGCTTAAAACAGGACAAAAGTGCGCATTCGGATTTGGCGCATTCGGAAAAGATATTGTGTATATGCTTATTTCATCGTATTTGCTCTACTACTACAATGTAGTGCTAGGAATGAGCAGTGTGTTTATCGGTACGGTGATGATGGCGGCCAGGATTTTTGATGCATTCAATGACCCGGTGATGGGTATTATCGTAGCAAAGACGCGTACCGGGTGGGGCAGGTTTAGGCCTTGGATTTTTGCCGGCACGGTGCTCAATGCCGTGACCATCTATGCTTTATATGCAACTCCTGAGTCTATGGGGGATTCAGCGCAGAGAGTGTGGCTTACGGTGTTTTACTTTGCATGGGGCATCACATATACGCTTATGGATATTCCGTTTTGGTCTATGATTCCCGCAATCACTGAGCCGGGCAGCGACAGGGAGCAGCTTACATCGCTTGCGAGGACTTGCTCTGGCATTGGAGCTGCTATCCCTACGGTGCTCACGATGACAGTGGTGCCGATTCTTGGTGCAGGAAGCTCTATGGCTGACTACAGGATCGGATTTAAGTGGTGGGCACTTATTATAGCGGTGGTATTTGTGATTTCTGAGCTTGTATGCGTGGCATGTGTGCCTGAAAGACCGGTTGCCTGTGATGAGAAGCCGGGAAAGATATCCGATATGTTTAAAGCCTTATTTAAGAATGACCAGGCTATGACTGTTGTGGTATCAATCATTCTCGTGTATACCTCACTCAATATCTGCGGCAACCTAGTGCTTTATTTCTTCCGGTTTGATGTGGGAAACGAGGGCGCATATTCCATATTTGCCGCAGTTGCTTTTGCAGCACAGGTGCTTGTCATGATGGTTATACCGCTGCTTCGCAAGAGATTCAGCAAAAGCCAGCTTTTTATATCAGGATTTATTATTCAGATATCAGGCTTTGCGGTTATACTTATCATGGCATTTGCAAAGCTCTACACACCGCAGAGCTGGTACATACTCTGCCTGCCGGGTATTTTGATTTATCTGGGCTATGGTATGCTCAATGTTATCATGACTATATTTCTTTCAGATTCTGTTGATTATGGTGAGGTGATGAATGGCACGAGAGAGGAGTCGGTCATTTTCTCAATGCAGACATTTACGGTAAAGCTCGCATCCGGTGTAGCGGTATTTCTGGCTGGGCTGGTGGTTGACTGGATTCATCTGGATACCGCGGCTGCGGTACAGACACAGGATACACTTGATGCTCTTCGTATGTGGATGACGATTCCGTCTGTTATCCTGCTCATTGTGGGCATATTTGTATTTTAAGAGATTTTATAAGCTGGATGATGCAAGGATGGAAGAAATTAAATCCAAGCTTAATTAAAAACTGCTTAGAGTCTGTAGAATTGCATACGAAAACCAACAACGCCCATGCATGAATGCATGGGCGAATTATTTATTTCTTAAGCTTCTTCTGTGCCGTAGAAAGCATCAGCTTAATACGGTTCAGCTGGTTCACCTCAGAAGCACCCGGATCATAATCGATAGCCACGATATTGGCATCCGGATGATCATGTCTGATTTTCTTTATAACTCCCTTACCCACAATATGGTTCGGTAAGCATGCAAAAGGCTGTGCACAGATGATGTTTGTGACGCCCTCATTGATGAGCTCAAGCATCTCACCTGTCAAGAACCAGCCCTCACCGGTCTGATTACCGCAAGAAACGATAGGAGAAGCATACTCTGCGAGATCCTGCACGTGAGCGGTTGGCTCAAAATGCTTGCTCTTAGCCAGCTCATCCCTAGCATCCTTTCTGAGCCACTCGAAGAAGGCGATAAGTCGGTTGTTCATAAACTTAGCTTTCTTTGAAGCTCCGAGATAGTCAGCCTTGAAATTCGTGTTGTAGCAGCAGTAGAGTAAGAAATCAGTCAGATCAGGCACTACAGCCTCGGCTCCTTCAGCTTCGAGCAGGTCAACCACATAGTTGTTTGCTGCAGGCAGGAATTTGACGAGAATCTCACCGACCACGCCGACACGCGGCTTAACCTCATCTGTCATAGGCAGATTGTCGAAATCCCTTATGATTTCGCGGCACATATTTTTGTATTTCTTGTGAGAGAGCATCTTTGTGTTGCCGACAAAGTCGATGACTCTCTTTTTCCACTTCTCATGGAGTGCATTGGCACTTCCCGGCTCTTTCTCATAAGGACGTACCCTGTAGAGACAGCGCATAAAGATATCTCCAAACTCAAGTGCATACAGTCCGTGCTGGATAAGGCTTGGAGTAAACTTAAAGCCCGGGTTCTTCTCGAGACCTACCATGTTGATTGAGATAACAGGCACATCAGGATATCCGGCTTTTTCAAGGGCTCTTCGGATAAAGCCGATGTAGTTTGTTGCACGGCATCCGCCACCTGTCTGTGAGATGAGGATGGCTGTGTGTGTCATATCATAGTTGCCTGATTTGACGGCTGCCATAATCTGTCCTACGACAATGAGTGAAGGGTAGCAGGCATCGTTGTTTACGAACTTAAGTCCCACGTCCACACATTCCCTTGCAGGGATATCCGGTATGACCATATTGTAGCCGGCTGCCTTAAAGGCTGGCACGAGAAGGTCAAAGTGTATAGGTGACATCTGAGGGCAGATGATGGTGTAGTTGTCCTTTTTCATCTGCTCGGTGAATACAACACGCTCGTAGTTAGACGGTTTTAAGTCACGCTTTTCATGCTTGGTTTCTTTGACTCTTATGGCGGCAAGGAGCGAGCGGATACGGATTCTTGCTGCGCCCAGGTTGTTTACCTCATCGATCTTCAGGCAGGTGTATATCTTGCCTGAGCCTGTCAGGATATCGTTTACGCAGTCGGTTGTGACAGCATCGAGACCGCAGCCAAACGAGTTGAGCTGGATTAAGTCAAGGTCATCACGGGTCTTTACAAAGTTGGCTGCTGAGTACAGTCTGGTGTGGTACATCCACTGATCCATGACGATGAGAGGTCTCTCAAGCTCGCCAAGATGGGATACTGAGTCCTCTGTCAGCACACAGATGCCATAGCTTGTGATGAGCTCAGGGATACCGTGGTTGATTTCCGGGTCCACATGGTACGGACGGCCTGCGAGCACGATTCCGCGACGGCCGGTGTCTTCCATGTAGTCAAGCACTTCCTCGCCCTTTCGCTGTATCTCAAGCCTTGTCATGGCAAGCTCCTTCCAGCCTGCGGCTACCGCATCACGAATCTGTGACTCAGGCAGGTTGAAATCACCCTTTGAGAAGGTGGCTACGAGCTGCTGTGAGATAGTTTCCTCACTCTCAAATGACATAAACGGATTTATGAATTTAACCTCGCCTGAGGTAATCTCGTCCACGTTGTTTTTGATATTCTCAGAGTATGATGTGACAATAGGGCAGTTGTAGTGATTGTTTGCATCAGGAAACTCCTTGCGCTCATATGGCACTGCCGGGTAGAAAATAAAATCTACATTTTGTTTTATGAGCCAGCTTATATGACCATGTGTGAGCTTTGCAGGGTAGCACTCTGATTCACTTGGGATGGAGTCGATACCCATCTCATAAATCTTTCTGGTAGACTGTGGTGACAGCACTACAGAAAAGCCGAGACGTTTGAAAAATGTAGCCCAGAACGGATAGTTCTCGTACATATTCAAGGCTCTTGGGATGCCGACTGTACCGTGTGGAGCATCCTTTGGGTCAAGTGGCTCATAGTCAAATATACGCTTGTTCTTGTATTCAAAAAGATTTGGGATGTTATCCTTGTTCTTCTCCTTGCCCAGACCCTTTTCACAGCGGTTTCCGGTGATGTACTGTCTGTTGTCGGAGAATTTGTTTATAGTTAAAAGGCAGTGGTTTGTACAGCCCTGACAGCGTGCGAGCTTTGTGGTGTAGGTGAGCTCGTTTATCTGGTCGATTGTGAGCATTGTTGTCTTGTAATTAGCCTCATGGCGCTCGCGTGCGATGAGTGCGGCACCAAAGGCACCCATGATACCTGCGATATCAGGCCTTGTGGCATGTACACCTGCAATTTTTTCAAAGCTTCTAAGAACGGCATCATTGTAGAATGTACCGCCCTGGACTACGATATTTTCACCGAGGTCGCTTGCATCAGACAGCTTGATAACCTTGAAAAGTGCATTCTTTATTACTGAGTAGGCAAGTCCTGCTGATATATCTGCGATAGATGCGCCCTCCTTCTGGGCCTGCTTTACCTTTGAGTTCATGAAAACCGTCATCTGGTTCCGAGGTCGATAGGGTTCTTTGCAAAAAGGGCTTCCTTTGCGAAATCCTGTACTGAGTAGTTTAAGGACTTTGCGAAGGTCTCAATAAATGAGCCACAGCCTGAAGAGCAGGCCTCGTTGAGCTGTACTGAGTCGACAGTCTGGTTCTTTATCTTGATGCACTTCATGTCCTGTCCACCGATATCGAGGATACAGTCTACCTTTGGGTCGAAGAATGCTGCTGCGTAGTAGTGGGCTACAGTCTCAACTTCGCCGTCGTCCAATTTTAAAGCTGCCTTTAATAAAGCCTCTCCGTAGCCTGTAGAGCAGGAGTGTACGATGTGTGCATCCTCAGGAAGCTTTGCGTAAATCTCTTGGATAGAACGGATGGCTGTCGCGAGAGGGCTTCCGTTGTTGTTGCTGTAGAATGAGTATAAAAGGTCTCCGTCCTCGCTTACGAGAGCGATTTTAGTGGTGGTTGAGCCTGCATCAATTCCGAGATAGCAGTTGCCCTTGTATGTAGAAAGGTCACCGGTCTTTACGTGATTGTTGCCGTGACGCGTTGTAAATTCATCGTAATCAGCCTGATCCTTAAAAAGAGGCTCCATACGTGCCACCTCAAATTCCATCTTTATGCCGTTTGAGAGGCGGTCGATTAAGGATGAGAGTGTGGTGACAGAGTTGTCTTTATAGTTTAATGCAGAGCCTATTGCTGCAAAAAGATGAGAGTTCTCAGGAACGATAGTGTGCTCGTCATCGAGATTTAAGGTTCTGATAAATGCTGATTTAAGTTCTGACAAAAAGTGCAGAGGACCGCCAAGGAAAGCAACATGTCCCTTGATTGGCTTACCGCAGGCGAGACCGCTGATGGTCTGGTTTACCACGGCCTGAAAGATTGAAGCGGATAAATCCTCGCGTGTGGCTCCCTCATTAATGAGCGGCTGGATATCTGTTTTGGCAAATACTCCACAGCGGGCTGCGATAGGGTAGATGGCCTTGTAGCTTTTTGCGTATTCATTTAGTCCTGTAGCGTCTGTCTGGATGAGAGAAGCCATCTGGTCGATAAATGAGCCTGTACCGCCGGCACATATGCCGTTCATACGCTGTTCCACGTTGCGCCATCAAAGTATATGATTTTGGTCATCCTCGCCACCCTAGCTCTATTGCCACATCGGTCTGTGGGGCGATAGTGTGTGAGTGCGGTAGATACAGCTATAACCTCCTGTACGAATGGCACCTCAAGGTGCTTTGCAAGAGTGAGTCCGCCGGAGCCTGTTATCATAGGACAAACTGAAAGGTCACCTGTCTTGTCGTAGGCCTTTCTGATAAGGGACTCAAGTGTCTCCTGGATATTTGCAAAATGACGCTCATAATCGGAAAAGAGGATATTGTCATCGGCGTCAAGAAGTGCAATCTTGACGGTTGTTGAGCCGATATCAATACCCAACTTATGTAAGCTGTTATTTTCCATAGTGGTTCCTCCATAATGTATTACTTATATGTTTTTATATATCTTTCTTCTTATTAAAATATATAATAGTTCTATTTTCAAAACAGAGATTATTATACGACAGATATCGACAAATTACAATGACTATAATTATAAAGAATTTGTGAATAATTCGCTGTCTCGTTGACAAAGTATGATTTAACTATCATAATAAATTTTGTAATAATTGTTGCCCTTTGCACTATAGTGTAAAAGGCAGCAATAATATGACAGGAGGATGCGGACGCGTGGTTTTATATTGCATCAAAACCATGTCTGCTAAAATGTATGAACTGGCTTAACAAACTAGAACAAAAATATGGAAGTAAAGCGATTCCGAATATCACTAGAATATTTATCGCTGCGAATCTGATAGGCAGTGTGCTGCTTTTGACAAAGGGAGATGTGGTACTTTATTATCTGCAGTTTTCAGCCTCTGCTATTTTGCACGGACAGGTATGGCGTCTTATAAGCTGGATTTTTGTGCCGAGCGGCAGCATATCATTTTTACAGCTTTTATTTATATTCTGTCTGTGGACGCTTGGAGACAGCATGGAGTCATATCTTGGCTCTTTTAGGATGAATGTGTACTTTTTCGGAGGCTTTTTGCTGTATGATATAGTTGGAATGCTTGTATTTGCAGTGACACATGTATCCATCAATCTGACTATGTACTATATACTTATAGCTATGTATCTGATGCTTGGTCTTTTGATGCCGGAGGCAGAGGTGAGGCTTTACTTTGTGCTTCCTATAAAGATGAAGTGGATGGTGCTTGTTTACTTCGTGATGTTTGCATATGATGTGTATACCTATATGAGCTTTGGATGGCAGATTGGATTGGCATACGGCTCAGAAATCGTACTTGCACTTATAAATCTGTTGGTATTCATCTATGGCTGTAAGCACAGGCTCTCATTCAGGCAGAATGTGCACCAGAAGAGGAGAAAGGCACAGTTTAAAGCCAAGTTTTCCGAACCTCGCCCGGGCAGTGGCATCTCACGCCATAAGTGCTATATATGCGGCAGAACAGAATTGTCAAATCCTGAATTAACATTCAGATACTGCTCGAAGTGCACCGGCAACAAGGAATACTGTCAGGATCATCTGTTTACACATACGCACGTATAATATACATGTACTACTTTTTCTAATTCATTGACAAAGTAAACTGATGAATTTATAATGGACACAGTATTATTTTCGGAGGAACATTTATGGAGAACGAGGCAACAGTTTCGAAAAATTTTATTGAACAGATTATTGAGAAGGACTTGGCAGAGGGTCATTGCAAGACTGTAAAGACCAGATTCCCACCGGAGCCAAACGGTTATTTACACATCGGCCATGCGAAGTCTATTCTTTTAAACTATGGACTGGCAAAGAAGTATGACGGACAGTTCAATCTCAGGTTTGATGATACAAACCCTACCAAGGAGCGTCTGGAGTTTGTAGAGTCTATTGAGGCCGATGTTAAATGGCTTGGTGCTGACTGGGCGGACAGAAAGTTTTTTGCATCCAATTACTTCGACAAGATGTATGAGTGTGCAGTAGGGCTTATAAAGAAGGGAAAGGCATATGTATCTGATCTGACACCTGATGAGATAAGAGAGTACAGAGGTACACTCACAGAGGCCGGCAAGGAGGATCCATACTCAAAGAGAAGTAGTTGAGGAAAACTTAGACCTTTTTGTAGCGCATGAAAAACGGTAGAGTTTGAGGATGGCACAAAGGTGCTTCGTGCGAGAATTGACATGAGCTCTTCAAACATCAATATGAGAGATCCGATTCTTTACCGTGTGGCTCATATGACACATCACAATACAGGTGATAAATGGTGTGTATATCCTATGTATGATTTTGCTCATCCTATAGAGGATGCTATTGAGGGCATAACACATTCTATATGTACTCTTGAGTTTGAAGACCACAGACCGCTGTATGACTGGGTGGTTATTGAATGTGGATTTAAGAATTCTCCTGAGGAGTCGCCAAAGCAGATTGAGTTTGCAAAGCTCTATCTGACTAATGTTGTAACAGGAAAGAGATATATCAAGCGTCTTGTGGAGGATGGCATCGTTGATGGCTGGGATGACCCGAGGCTTGTTTCTATAGCAGCGCTCAGACGCAGGGGCTTCACACCGGAGTCTATCCAGAATTTTGTTGATCTGTGTGGTATATCAAAGGCTAACAGCTCTGTTGACTATGCTATGCTTGAGTACTGTATCCGAGAGGATTTAAAGGCTAAGCGCCCTCGTATGATGGCTGTGCTTGATCCGGTCAAGGTGATTATCGACAATTACCCTGAGGGACAGGTTGAGTATCTTGAAGTGGACAATAACGTGGAGAATCCTGAGCTTGGAAAGAGAAAGGTTCCTTTCACCAGAGAGCTTTATGTGGAGAGAGAGGACTTCATGGAGGAGCCACCGAAGAAGTATTTCCGTATGTTCCCTGGCAATGAGGTGCGTTTCATGAACGCTTATTTTGTGAAGTGCAATAGCTGCATAAAGGATGAAAACGGCAATATTACAGAGATTCACTGTACATATGACCCGGCATCAAAGGGTGGCAACAGTCCTGATGGCAGAAAGGTCAAGGGAACTATCCACTGGGTTTCAGCCGAGTATGGAAAGCAGGTAACTGTACGTCTTTACGAGAATATCGTAAATGAGGAGCTTGGAGTGTACAATGAGGACGGAAGCCTAAATCTTAATCCAAATTCACTCACAGTGCTTGATAACTGTGTAGTTGAGCCGGAGCTTATGAATGCCAAGGCTTATGACAGCTTCCAGTTTGTCAGAAATGGTTTCTTCTGCGCTGATTGCAAGGATTCAAAGGATGGACAGCCTGTATTTAACAGAATCGTCTCATTAAAGAGCTCATTCAAGCTTCCGACAGCTAAATAGTTTTTGACTAAAAATAAACAGAAGAGAACGAAATTATTAAAAAAATAAGAGATGTGAAATAATTGCTGTTATTTCACATCTCTTTTCTTTTATTTGTTGTAACAATTAATTATTTTTCTTGTTCTCAAGTTCAAGAAGCTTCATTGCACGCACCTTGAGTGGCAGACCAAACAGTGTGATGAAGCCGTCTGCATCATGGTGATCATATAAATCTCCTGTAGTAAAGCTTGCAAGAGACTCACTGTAGAGTGAATATGGTGAAGTAGTGCCGGCCTTGATGATATTGCCTTTATATAATTTGAATTTAACTTCTCCGGTTACATATTCCTGTGTTGACTCTACGAAAGCCTGGATTGCTTCACGAAGTGGTGTGAACCATTTTCCTTCGTATACTACCTGAGCGAGCTTGTTGCCCATTTCTTTCTTGACCTCCATTGTGGCACGGTCAAGGCAGAGCTCCTCGAGCTGGTCATGTGCCTCCATGAGGATTGTTCCACCAGGAGTCTCATATACACCACGTGATTTCATACCTACTACACGGTTCTCAACGATATCGATGATGCCGATGCCGTGCTTGCCACCGAGACGGTTGAGCTCTCTGATGATGTCTGCTACCTTCATCTTTTTGCCGTTGACAGATGTAGGAACACCCTTCTCAAATGTCATTGTAACATACTCACCCTCGTCAGGAGCATGCTCAGGTGTGACACTTAATACGAGCAGATGGTCGTAGTTTGGCTCCTGTGAAGGATCCTCAAGCTCAAGTCCCTCATGGCTGATGTGCCACAGGTTACGGTCACGGCTGTAGCTTGAATCTGTGCCGAACGGAGTCGATTCCGTGTGCCTTGCAGTACTCAATCTCAGCCTCACGTGAATCCATTTTCCAGTTGTCCTGACGCCATGGAGCGATTACCTTGATATCAGGAGCGAGCGCCTTGATACCGAGCTCGAAACGGATCTGGTCGTTTCCTTTTCCTGTTGCACCGTGGCAGATGGCTACAGCGCCTTCTTTTCTTGCAATCTCTACAAGCTTCTTTGCGATGCCCGGTCTTGCCATTGCTGTTCCAAGGAGGTATTTGTGCTCATAAACTGCGCCGGCCTGTACACAAGGTACGATGTAGTCCTCACTGAACTCATCACAGATATCCTCTATGTAAAGCTTTGAAGCTCCGGATAATTTAGCTCTCTCATCGAGTCCGTCAAGCTCCTCTCCCTGTCCGCAGTTGATGCAGCAGCAGATTACGTCATAGTCATAAGTCTCT
>ENA-OQJJ01000075-OQJJ01000075.1-human-gut-metagenome-genome-assembly--contig:-NODE-75-length-13973-cov-2.689658_pt1 | contig 13973 bp, 17 predicted proteins | sample MGYA00242606_ERZ504772 | MGnify/ENA primary metagenome ERZ504772 (study PRJEB26092, sample SAMD00036363) | human gut metagenome | host: Homo sapiens | study: EMG produced TPA metagenomics assembly of...
CTTTTTCTCGATTTTTCTATCTTCATCAGCCTTTTTTTGTTCTTCGCTTGGTCCTGTAATAACCATGGAGCCCATATTACCATCCTTATCTATCCATACCTGACGATACTTAACTTCACTACCAGTCATTGATTTAATCATTGAGTCAGCCCATCTATCTAATGCTGGAATTTTTGACAACATATTTTCGTATTTTGTGGCAACCTCTGGATTACTCATCATCCTATTTAAAATCTCAGGAGCAATCCTCACATCTGTTTTTCCTGTACGATTAGCTGTTTTTACATTTTTATCCGAACTTCCTGCCACAATATCTATTTGAGGATTTTTTTCCTGCAATTTTTTTACATAATCTTCCTGACTCTCTTCTGTTTTGCTCACCTGTGAATTTTCCTTTGTTTTTTGAATATCACAAGCTGCCTTTTTAACCATGTTCTTGTAACCTGATGCATAATACGATGTGTAACTGCTGTTATTGATACCTGTAATTGCCATAATCCTACCTCCCTGTTATTGAAACTTAAAATAATTTCTATTATATTGAACGACTTGGATATTTAATTTCCGTTGATGTAAATTCATCTTCTGCCGAAACATTGATATGCCCACTGCTGTCAATAGCATACTCTTTACCATAAACGGAAAACGTATCTCCTTCTTTATATCCGATTTCTATCCAGTTTATATCATTTAACTGTTTTATCTTTGCGTCAACATTTATGGTCTTTCCTGATTCCTGCAATAAATAAGTGTGTTTTCCTGCTCCCGCATCTATAGAAAAGAATCCCGGAGAAATCCTGACTTTCTCACAGACGGACAATACCTCCTCATTGCTGTAGAGATACCCCCACACACTCTTTCCCTGTGCCAGATCAGACAGGATATTGCCTGCCTTACACATTTCCCACTTATAATTTGTTCCTTTTTGATTTGTATTCTCTGCAAGCAACGATTCCGAGGCTGCCCAGCCTATTCTTCCATTATTGACCGTCCATGTATATTTACCGCCACTTGATGTTGTCCATGCATAATAACTTTTATTACTTAGTACCAGAGAATTATTCGCAGCACAAATGCCTGACATGGTGCTTGTATTCATTTTCGGTACTGCATAATTAGGTACTACCTGTCTGCTCCCATTAAGGTCAAAGGAAATAACCCCGTACTCCTTAAAATCAGAATTATATCCACAGGAAACATTCTCCCCAAAATTGATTGCATCCAAAATAGCACTTGAATTATTATAGTTTGCAAAATAATAAGCTAATTCACTGTTAGAAATATTCGCATTTTTATCTATCAGTGCAGCTATGGATTGCTTTGAAAAGCCTCGTGCAGCATCAGAAATACTTAAACTGTCCTGTTTTTTATTATTTCCTGCTCCAAGCAACATCTGTATTGCTTTTTGGTGTATTCCTGCCTCTGCCTGCTTTGAATATGTCAACAGCTGGTTTACTGTGTTTACATCTGTCACTGTCTTCATAATTATTCTCCAAACCCTTTTTCAACATTAAACGCCAAACATATGCTGCAATTTGTCCAGCATATTATTTACTCTGCCTTCAACAGCTTCTGGCTGATTCCTTAATTCATACCTGCTTCCATAGTAATCATTTAAACGGTCTTTCATCTCATTACAAAATAATTTTTGATCTGTTTTACCATTTAAAAACTGATTGCAGATACCACTTATCTCTTTCTTCTCATTTGTATAAAAAGCTGTCTCATCTGAGATTATTTCTGACTTGTACTTATAAGATTCTGTTTTGCTTCCAATTCCAACAACCATGTAATCTGGTGTCATTCTCTCCATGATGGAATTACGTGCTGAATCATTAAAATGAACATATTCGTCAATCATGTCTGAAAAACCTGCTTGTAATTGCTCTGGAACATACATTTCATTTACTTTTCTTAGCCCCGCTTCACTTGCACTTAACAAAAATACAGATTCATAGGAAGTTCCTCTATATCCCTCCTGAGCATTCAAAAAATCTACATCTGCTGTCATTGCATTAATCTTCTCTTTTAAATCTTTCATTTCATCTTCTGTCAAATATTCAGAAGCATTTTCGTCCAGCCATTTTTCAAAAACCTCTGATTGATTTTCCGAACAGCCTTCAAACGCATTTTGTTCTCCAGAAATGGAAGTTGCTTTCAAATCTAATTTGAATAAATTTTCACATTTATATTCTGCTGGTATCTCTCTTATCTCTCCATTAATAGATGAAAAATGCATTGTATGAAAATCCGATACCTTATTACGAGCAGTCTCAACTAACTTTCTTGCTGAATCACTGATTTTCACATCATCCTCCGAAATAATATTCTGAGGAACAGTTGTTTTCTTCTCAACCTTATTTTTTATCATCTCTGGATTATTAATATACCTATTTCCTTGAACTTTCATGGTAACCTCCTTAAGTTAGTCCACACTTTCTATACTTCTTTATCTATCTTGCTCGATGTCAAAGAACCTGCATCTATTTTCAGGTAATCTACATCACTGTCATTGCTCAATGAACCAATTTGATATTTTCCTTTTACCGAACCCTCTTATGCCTTAATATCAAAACTTGATCTATCAGGTGCAGAAATACTCACAGATTCTGCTACAAGGCTCTGTGTCATACTTTTTACATCATTACCAGTTACGGATAAGGTATAATCACCCGTTTCTTTTCCTTCTGCCGATTTTTCTGCACGTTTCTTTGCAGCTTTTTCTTCCTCTGCTTTTTTAGCAGCTCTTTTTTCTTTTATCTTTTCCTCTTTTTCTCTGATCTCTTTTGCCTTTCGTTCAGCATTCTCTTTCGCTATTTTCCCATCTGGATCATTTGTACCAGATATTGCCACCGAAATATTTCCGTTTGCATCAATCATATAACTCAGATTTGTCAAAGTGCCCAAACATCCATTCACCGCACTTTTTGCACAATCTGGAATGGCTGCTAAGTTTCCTCCAGATACTTTGCTTTTTCTGGATCATTCATACACTTCTGTAAAAATGCACTTGAAACGGATACTGTTGTCGGAACCCCTTGCATTGAAGTCGTTCCCGTATTCATATAATGGTATTTTCCTTGCAAGTATTTTGAATAATCATTTACATTACTATACCCTGTCTTAATCTGCTCTGTTTTTGTCACACCGGGACGTGATGTTTTTAATTCAACTGTACTTGTTGTCACGTTGCCGTCTTTTGTATTTGTACTATCCTTTTCACTATCTGTTTTTTTAACAGTATTCTTGTAATTTGAAGCATAATACGATGTGCAACTGCTGTTATTGATACCCGTAATTGCCATAATCCTACCTCCCTGTTATTGAAACTTAAAATAATTTCTATTATATTGAACGACTTGGATATTTAATTTCTCTCAGCCTCAATATGATATGTAATTACTATTTTTATTTGTAAATCATAGTACTAACATCATCAAATCTTAATGCTCATCAATAACTGCTCTCTATTAGGCTGAATCATTGTATATTTCTCCTTAAATGAGGTAATTGCACCATACATTTTCTCAGTTAAATTTTCTGGGATTTCGTCCTTTCCCCTGGTTTTTTGCTCCTCAATGTAAGCCGATGCCAAAGTTGACCTTGTGGTAATTTTTGAAATTTTATTCATTTCTTCACCAATAATTCCACGGGCATGCTGATTGGTTGTCTCCATTGTCACAAAGTCATCCACTGTTTTTTTATATGCAGCATCTAAATTGCTTAACTCTTCATCCTTTGTAAGCTTACGAGGTCCATTTTCATCAGCTACATATATTTCTCTGGTTCCATTTTCATAGCCCTTCACAATTTCATCATATAATTCTGCGTATGCTTTAACATAATTATTTGCCTTGTCAGTAATATTTAAGGCACTTTTTCCTGTATCAACATTTTGATTCTGCTGTGCTGCCTTCTTTTGAATTTCATAACTATAATCAATATCACTGATTTTTTTACTCGCTAACAGTTCCTTTCTTTGAACCACATCATCATATTTTTCCTGTCCACTCTGCTGTATACGATTACGATAATACTCCAATCCCTCATTAGAAATCGAAAGCTTCACTGATTGCCCCACTGTATGTTTTTCGTTTGTCTGACTATTTCCTTTCTGTACTTTATCAGTTATTTTTTTCCATTATTGAATTCGTATTATTCATGTAATTAAATATTTTCATATTGTCACCTCTTTCAATTATTCAAATATCCCTGATCCAGTTCTTCTTTCGACCAGACTCTTTCATACGTTCCACCAATTTCGTCAAAAACCTTTTGCCATGTAGAAAATTTATGGATTTCCTCCATGCTATCCTTGTTATTCTGAAGCCATTCATACAGCTTTTCATACATAGAACCAGAAAACCGGACACTCCAATTGTTTTTATAATTTTCATTGTCACTGTATGACATTCCATCAGCTCCTATGGATATAATTCCCTGATCTGTCTGTTTTGCCATTCCTCTAATCTCTAAATCAGCCCAGATAAAACCTTCTTCCCGACTCTCAATTAAATTAGGGTATTTGTCAAAATACATCTCCGCTAATTCTTCATACCTCTTCCGATCCGCTTCATTTTGCAGAAGAACCTTGCCACCTCTGCCTTCTTCACCGTCTTTTACTAAATACTGGATGCCGGTACCTGAATGTGTATTTAATGTAAATCCCTGCAAAGTCTCCACATCCAGCGAATCTTTATCCATTACATTCTGCAATGCATCTTTTAATTCATCATCTAATACCAGGGCATCGTAACTCATCGTTCCATGCTCAGAAATCAAAAACTGCTTTCCTGTTGTTTCATCCTGTCTTATTTTTATATCAGAATAGGAAAATGCCCCCAAACGCTCCCCGTCTTTATTGTATATATCAAAACATTCAGCTTCATTATCGGGTACGATTCTATAATTTTCGGATTCGTACTCTGAATATTCCTGTTTCAAAGTATTTATCGTTTTTCCTGACAGTGCCAGATAAGAATCCATCACTGTACTTTTCTTAGCACGATTGATATCCGCTCTACTGCTAATATCCTCCTTATCCACCGTCTGAGCCAAAGTGTCAGCCCACTTATTCTGGTTCCGATTTGGTTTTAGGTTGTTATAACCTGTTGAATAACGGCTCTCCGCTCCTATACTTCCAATCATTTTTTAAATTCCTCCCGGCATTTTATTCTCTTATTTTAGATGCCAGTACGGTATAAAATTCTTTTTCCTGCTGCAGATATGCTGCCCTTTCCTCTGTAACTGCTGCCAACGGATTTTCTATTCTCTCCAATACTTTGTCGATAGCTGCTAAACAACTTTCTTTCGTTTCACCAAAAATATTGTCATCACCACCTGTCAGAAAATCCTGCTCTACAGATAACTGCGTTAATGTACTGGTTACATCCGTCTGAAATGGATTAAAACCAGTTTCTTCCAATGTTTCCTGCCACGCCGCCTTTACACTCTCCGGCACTGTCTGAAGGTAATAATCACTAATATATGCAATCTGCTTTTTGGTCTTTTCATCTGCAAACTGATAGGTTCTGTTATTCGCTTTTAACTGTTCATATGCCGCCTGCGCATCACTGTTCGCTTCTGACTCATACCAACCATCTTTATTTTTGCTATATTTCATACCATTGACCGTAAAATCTTTGGAAGTGTCTACACCCAGATAAGACATAACATCCGTAATTCCCTCTGTATACCGGGCATATTCCTCCTTTGAATGTGCTACAGTAGTCATTGTCCCACCTGCATTTCGCAGCATGGATGCCAATGCATCTGCCATTCTCTGTGCTTTTACATATGATTGTGTATCATACGGATTATCTCCACCAGAAACCTCTACTCCATGCGCCGTAACCGTAAGCACATGACCTCCATTAACACGGATTCTTTGCCCTTCCGCAATATTAACAGAATTATTCTGTCTGCTAAGTGACGAACTCTTCGCCAATTTTATTGGTGTTTTTAACGCTTGTGCCAGATCCTCTACCGGATTTAGTAAGTGCTGCAACATCGCCCCATTATATGCTTCCTTATCTTTAATAACTGTATTTTTATAATTAGATGTAAGTGCTCTTGTATTGGGATTAATATAACTTGATATTGATTGCATCATCTCAACCTCCAATTATTTTCATTCCTCTGTCATTCGGAATCTATTCACTCTCCATAACGGTCCAAGTGATCTATTACTTTTATGACCATCTATACCAAGTTCCGCTATTCAAAAGCTGTGACATACTTTCTTCATATCTTTTCACTGCTTTCTGCTGAATGGAACTAGGCACCACATAATCGTTACCAACTTCACGTATTTTCCCATTTACCAGTTCGCAATGTGTCCCGTTTATCACAAATTCTCTGCTTGTATCCACTCCCTGTGACGCAAGAAAATCTAAAATATAATCGGTGTATGTATCTGTCATACTTGAAAAATACTGCTGATCCGCAAAATGTATCAGGGAGTTCAGACCACCTATCATCATATTGCATCTTTCATCATCTGCCTTGCTTCCGTTTCCATAGCCCTCGCCCCAGACAAAATCTTCCTGTACCGTCATGCTGTATCCATTTCCAAGATTAAATCTGCTTCCAACCCCAATCGTGATACTGTTTGTACTGGGATCATATGGTTTGTACCCTCTGGTTTTAAATGGCTGCTGTACGGTTCCAAAGGTTTGAATCTCGGATGGGAGATATGACATACCCGTAATTGCCGTAAACGCTTTCTGCCCATTCACATAAAAGGAAGTATGGGTTGCACTGTCTATATCCGCTGTAATCTCGACTTTCTCATCATTGGCAAAAGGATTCTGTCCGGTCATTCCGGTTCCATATGCAAACAGCATTCTTGTAAACTGATATCTTGTATGCTCATCAAAATGATTCAGTGTCTCTGTATCTTCTCCCTTTACATCTCCATTGCAAAAATCAACAAATTTATTTTTGTCTATTTTATGTTCTAGCATAAGTCATTATTTTAATTGCACACCTTACGGTTTCATATCAAAGTTCCTATGCCAAAGCATCAAATGCCGAAACTCCATTTTCTGTCACTCCTATAGAAGTTGAAGTACCTAGCAATTCCACCATTTTTCCTGTCAGGTCAGCTACATCTTTTCCATCAATTTTCAGATTATATTGCCGTTCTTCCTGCTCCTGTTTTTCGGCACGTTGTTTTTCCAGTCTTTCCTCTGTCTCTTTCTTTTCTGCTTTCCTTTTCTCGAGTCTTTCTTCAAGTTCTTTCCTTGCTTTTTCTGTTCCCGGATCAACTTCATCTTGAGTACACATTACAGAACTCATGCTATCATATCCATTTATAGTAATACTATAACTCAGTATCTTTGCTCCTCTTGCTGCCACATAAGCTCTTGACTGTTCTATTGTTTTTGGTATTAGCGATAAATTGTACTCCAACCATTGTTTTGTCTTTTCATCTCCCATAGCCTTTGACAAAAGAGAACTGTTTATATTTACGGAATAATCCCTGCTTCGTAAACATTCGTATTTTTGTGTTAAATAGTTCTTATATTCATGAGCATTCTTATATGTCCTGCCCGTTTTTGTTTCCAGCATTTTGTGTATTGCCATAACTATTCGTATATGACGCATATGTTCCTATTCCTGTAACTGCCATATTAACATATCTCCTTTCATTATTCGGAGTCCTTCCAACTATGCCACCTGTTGGATTTCTCTCAGAATCAATATAATATTGATTACACGCTAGCTTCAAATATACTTTGACTAATACCTTTTATCCACATATTCTGCGTTGCTCCATACCCTCTTTCCTGCCCTATATCATACAACCCACTGCTGTCAAAGCCTATTTTCAATACTAAATCATTTTCTTTTTTCCATCCATTCTTAGCATATTCCAACCATCTATTAGAATAAAGTTCATACCCTGCGCCATTTTTAGCCTTTTCCTTAAACAAGACAAGTAAATCTGTGCCATCCTCTGCAATAAAAGTACCATTTCTATATGTCGCATTGCGTGCATCATACCCTGTTGTCTCATAGACTTCATGCCATAAAGAATATTGGTTTGCCTTTGTCATATTTGCCTGCGAATTAACAATTTCATTGTCTGCATCATGCATACAAATCCACGCATGTGTCCATATATTTTTCGCATTATCCCCTTCATTCAGTAATTTTTCTATCTGCGATAATATGTCTCTATCTGCATTTCCCGACACTGTTAATTGATATGTATATGGATCAATAGAAAATACCAAATCTGCCTGTTTTGATATTGATATCCCATTCTTTGAAAGTAGATTTGAAATTTGCTGATTTACAACACTTCTGGCATACTGTTTTTCCCTGTCAGTATTGCGTACATAACCAACACTTCTTGAACCTCCTGTATATACATCCTTGTAATTTCTTAATGCATAATCATACCGGGCAAATCCAGCCGAATATTTTCCTCCTGTTTGTAACATTCTTTTCTCATTGCGGTAAGCTATGGAACGCTGATCTTCTGTCATATATGAGCAAAAATTAGGTGAGGTCACATCACAATATTTTGATTCGATATATGTCATCGGATCAGAATGAGACAAATTTTCTTTGTACACTTTATCATAATGCTCCTGCAAAACTTTTTGTACGAAACGATCTTCCTCGGTAAGTCCATCATATTGATAACCTACAGTTGTACCAGTGTTGGAATTATTGGGCAGGTTGTTTAAATCCCTGCCAGCTGGAATGTTATTATAATAGTCAGAATTATTTACAGTAACCATACTATACCACCTACCTTATAATCTGTATCATGTGAATCATACTGAAACCCTATCGATAAACTTTTTTCATTTTATTTTCCACATTTTTTCTTCATTATCCGGAGTTCTTCCGACTGTGTCACCTGTTGGCTTTCTCTCAGCCTCAATATGATATGTAATCCAAGTTCTCTTTTTTTCCTATGTTCAAATGACTAAGCACTATTTATACTTACTATTTGCATTTGGCAAATTAAGATATGTATCCATACTTTTCGTCCAAAGCAACGATAAGTCAAACCTTCCCAATTTGTTTAAATCTTCTATGCTTTTTTTGAACATTGAGATAAAATCTCTTCTGTCGTTAAGTCCCATATTACCAGCTTCAAGCGGCAGAGACGTGAAACCTCCCTGCTTCTCCACTTTGTAATGTGCCTCCAATGCACGCATTTCGACTACTGTAGCATTTGATGGATTAACGTCATTGATATAAATTCTTTGCTCAAACTCTTTCCCGTTTTCATCCACACCTTTCGCTAACACCACAGGATTTTCATCCGTCGAATCATCCGCATATTTAAGACAATAAGAAAGACCGGTACCATTACCTCCCGTCCACAACATATTATCTGTTGTGAATATCTGATATACCTTTGGTGTTTCAACCGTACAAAATGTCTTTTCCCCAGATGCAGGAGTTTTCATTTGATTACCTTTTTGTTGACCGTACAATGAAGATACGGTATTCAGACCAGAACCAATATACATATTTCTGTTCCTCCAATCAGATCAAAATTTTTTCTATATGACTAAACATTTTTCATGGTTAACAATTTGCTCAATTCCTCTATTTCCTTTATAGGATAAAATAACTTGCTCTCCCAGTCCCATCTCATCAAACAACCATATTACGCACACAAAGTCCAACATTGCATAAATGAAATATATACCGCATAAAAACATCCTATATTTTTATATCTACTGACTTCTTGCCACTCTCAACAGACTCTCTTGTAATACCATCCAATGCACCAGCCGGTATTGGTTTACCCGCTTTCCATGTAGGATCAGCGGCTTTTGCTGCTTCTGCAAATGCCTGTCTGTATTGATGTTCATATTGTTCCATTGTCCAGCCTGCTGATAAGCGGTCATCCTTATCCATTTTTCTGTATAAATTGTTATATACACTCTCCCTTTTGGTAGTATCACCATTTAAAGTACCGTTTTCATTTAAGAATTCTTTCTTTGCCAGTTCAAACATTTCTTCCCGGCTGCTCTCTGGAATAGAAATGATATGTTTATAACTGTTTCTGTTCTCATCCGTTACAGCAAGTCCTGTTAATCCGGTATTCGGATCAATCCAGTCTCCATTTTTGTCATACTGGCTCATCAGGTTCTTAATTGCCTGAACATTTGTAAACATTGCACCGTTTCCATTTTTCATCATCTCACTCAGTGCTGCTTTATACTTTTTACTGTTTGTGTCGATCCCTGCTGCTTTTAATTGTTTCTGTACAGAACTGCTGTTCATTTGGGACAACTGAATATTGTTGACCAAATTTGTTTTTGATGTTCCAAATGTTGTTTGAAATAAAAAACCGTAGTCCGTAATTCTTGACATAATCGAAACCTCCCATCATTAAATTTTTTATATCTATCATCCGCTTTATTTTTCTTTTTCTATCGACAACCCACTTCTAATATTTTACCTTTTCTGCACCAAGTACGATTTTTTTGCACGAAGTAAGACTTTTTACCAAAAAAGAGCACGAATGCTCTTTTTATGAATTGAGGAATAACTCAGCAATAAATTTATTTCCATCACTTTTCAATATTAAATTTCCATCATATTTTTTTACACTGCTCTGAACATTCAGCAGTCCTATTCCACCGCCTTTTCCTTTCGCTGATACCGAAAAACCATTTTTCCACTTTACCTCCCCGCAGTTATTTTCGATGCTGGCAGCTATCATTTTATGGTATGAGCCAATCTTAATCGAAATATATTTCTCTCCTTCCAGCTTCTCTGCTGCCTCAATCGCATTATCTAATAAATTTCCAAAAATAGTTGTAATGTCGATTGGTGCAAGGAAATTCAGATTCACATTATCCACCTTTATGGTTACTGAAATACCTTTTTCCCTCATAACGGATTCTTTATCGGTAAGAAGAATGTTCAAGATCGGATTTTCTGTGTATTGAACCGGAATGAGCGGCTTTAACAGTTCTCTGATTTCCGCTGCATATTCTCCTGCCGTATTTCCCTGCTCTGCACCATATAATCCTTCGATTGCTTTAATATGCTTATTTACATCATGTAATATGTGGACGGTTTGATCATATTTTTTTGTCTGCGTCAAATAGTATTCGTATTGTACCTTTGCCTGTTGCTCTAAAGCGATGAGCTGCTTTTCATAATAGTTCTTTTCATCTGCCATTTTAACAAAATATAAAAGGTATAGATCTGCCAGAACAATACACCCCATATTGACTGCACATAAATAATTTTCTTCTCCATTTTTAAAATTCTCTACAATTACACCCATGTTAATCAGATTGTATAGGAGTATAATTCCATACATGATGTACCTTGTCTTTGCATAAGGAATATCGCTCTTTTTCACAAACCTGTTTATGAATGTATAATACAAAAAAATAAGTATTACTTTTGAAAATGTTACCTCAAGGCAGTAAAGCATCGTTTCATTCACATTTTTTATATCTGCTGCCTGCAAAATACATTGTAAAAGAATCACTCCTAATGATTCACACACAGACATGCAAAAATATCAATGCCTCACATTCAATGATACGTCTTAACGGTTTATCCATATCCTCATAATACAGAGCATATGCGATCACCCCCGTCAACACGCCCCAGACCACCAGATTTAATATGGAATGATTGAGCATATTGATACAGGTTGTAAAAATCACTGTGACAGTCTCGATCACAATATATACATATCTACTTTGACTACTCTTTTTATACTTTCCATTCATAAACTGGAACAGTATGGTACTTATGATAAAACAGGAAAGAGCATTACATAATATCAGTAAAATCGTATTCATCGTTTCTCCTATGAATTTTTCTGCAAAAATTTATTTACTTCTTCTCTAAAATCGCTGCTTCTCTTTTGCGCAATCTGGAGTTCTTTTCCATTGTCCAGATAAATGGTAAAGCCTTTTATTTTTTCAATATGCCTTAAATTAACCAGATTTCCTCTGCAATTCACAACAAAATCATAGGGCTGCAGTTCTTCAACCAGTTTTTCAAAAATGCAGTCATACTCATATGTGATATCAGACAACGCTATCAGTACTTTTCTTGATCTTTTTATGTATTCAAAATATAAAATGTCCCTGAGTTTCAATTTGATTGACCGATACTCTTTCCCATTGCTGTCCGTCACTTTATAAAAATCCTTTTCTGCTCCGGTATCCGGCAGTTGATCCAGCAGTTCCAACATCTGCGTTTCCAATTTATCATATTCCAATGGCTTACATAGAAATGAAAATGCGTGAACTTCGTTAATGACCTGCATACAATATTCTTCATAACTCGTAATATACACTAATTTCACATCCGGAAATTTTTCCTTTAATTTTCTCCCCAGTTTAATACCATTCAGTTCTTCCATCGAAATATCTAAAATTCCGATATCAATGTTGCTGATATTTTCAAGCATTTGATTTGCAGACGCAAATTGCTCTATATGATAAGCAATCTTTTGACTTGTAAAAATCTTATGCAGCATAGTCACTGCACACTCAAGATCTGCCATATCGTCATCACAGACAACAATTTCCAGCATAACACTCACCTTCTTTCTTAATTATATATCGAACATTTCTAATTTTTATTTTCTACCTGTTTTAATTTAATTAAAATCTTTCATTGAAGTGTCCAAAACATCAATATCAATTGTATTATCACACAGAAAATGTGCCATCAAATTGACAGCACATTTTCTCAATTATCTATGTTTTTCTTTTATTGCGCATACCGATTTAATTATTCCAAAACCACCTAACATAACCAATAATGCACCTACTATCTGATAACAATGAATTGCTTCCGTTAGGATTTTTTGATATAAGGTTCCATCCATCCCATTGTTTTCACTTACAATTTTTGAAGCCATTTCCAAACCATATGGTACAGCATTGATTATTTCCCTATAACCTATAATGCACACAAAAACTAAACTAACAAACCACATTATTAAAAGCACTCTTTCCATTTTTTTTGCTACCATATTACCACTCTCCTCAAATAAACACTATCAGCTTCAGTATGCCACCATTCGTTACCTTATTTCCTCTTTTCTATGAGTACTCTAAACTTGCATATTCATTATTTTTTATTTTACTGTTTTGCACAATATATAAATCACGAAATACGATTTTTCCGCACGAAATACGATTAGAAAATAAAATTATGAGTCCCCGCATAATCCATCTGGTAATACTTCAATTCTTAGTTTTTTCCAAAAAAATATTGATGTTTCATATCGCCAACTGTATTTTCTTTTCTCTGTCCTTCCCCCTTAAAGTGAAAAGTTCCCTGCACAGGCCACGGTGAACCATACCATAGTCCACCTGACCGGCGCAGTAATCCCTTTGTGCCTATTTTATGATTTCATAGAGCAGGCTGCTCTTTCCTCCATTTTCACGCCATCTCTGCTTTTTCTGTATAAATCCTGCACACTCCAGATCGCGGATTGCACGCTTGACCGTACTTACAGACAGGTGCAGCTCTCTGGCAATGGTACCGATTGCCGGATAGCATGTCCTCTCCCTGTCCGCACGAGTCTCCAGATACAGATAGACCGCCACCGCCCTGTGTGGCAGCTCTGTTTCATAAATTTCTTTCCTAGTCACCCTGCCTCCTAATCTTCCGTCCGTAAGGTCTGCCGCATCTTTTTCATGGTGTCCGTCAGCGGTGTCTGCTGCATGCCTCCTGTCCTTGCCGTTTCTGCAGGTGTCTCGTCTGGTTCTTCCATACAGCACATATATCTCCGTATGATCTCCTCTTCAATTTCCTGCTTGTCTGCGTATGCTACCTTTCTTGCAGATTTTTCTTCAATCTCATAGGGTTCTTCAAATGTGATGCCCCATTTTAAGAACTAGTTTCAGTTTTGTCCGCATAGGGTGAGTCCCAGTTCTTTGATACGATAAAGTTTCCTTTGGGCAGTGACTTCAATTCATCCGCTGTCATGAGCGGTCTTTGGATCATCT
>ENA-OQJJ01000080-OQJJ01000080.1-human-gut-metagenome-genome-assembly--contig:-NODE-80-length-13154-cov-2.898288_pt1 | contig 13154 bp, 17 predicted proteins | sample MGYA00242606_ERZ504772 | MGnify/ENA primary metagenome ERZ504772 (study PRJEB26092, sample SAMD00036363) | human gut metagenome | host: Homo sapiens | study: EMG produced TPA metagenomics assembly of...
AGGATTGTTCTGCTGGACGGACGCGTGGCTTCGATAGAGTTTAAGAACGGACTCGTTCACGAGTTCCTTTACAGAGAGTGAGAGCAGGCTGAGGAGGCAGCCTGCTCTCTTTTTTGTATGTATGAGTAAGATTAGATTAACAAGAAAGGTTGATTTTACAAGGTTTTAGGCATCTTGTTTTTAGAGTTCATCTGACAGCCGAAAGTCTTTACAAAATAAGTCATAGGACGGCCGATTTCTTTAGATTTCTTTTCAACAAAATCCTTTGCCTTTGCCATGTAGTAATACTGCCTCTCAGGCTCATGTGCCGGTGGTGTCTTTGTTATATCTATATCGTAGCTCATGTTATATTATGTTTCCTCTCAAATTAATTCTATGATACTTTACCTGACTATTCCCTGATCTGACCGCTACCGTAAATAATATACTTATAGCTTGTCAGTGCTTCAAGCCCCATAGGTCCCCTTGCGTGAAGCTTCTGTGTGCTGATGCCTATCTCAGCTCCAAAGCCGAATTCATTTCCATCAGAAAATCTGGTTGAAGCATTTACATAAACGCACGCAGCATCTATCTCATTTAAGAACTTCTGCGCATTGTCGTAATCATTTGTAACGATTGCCTCAGAATGTGATGTGTTGTATCTGTTGATATGCTCGATTGCCTCATCAATACTGTCAACAATCTTTACCGACATGATGTAATCAAGATACTCCATACCCCAGTCATCGGCAGTGGCCTCTGTCACATCATCTCTTCCTTGCAGTATAGCCTGCGCTCTTTCATCACAGTGCAGCTGTACATGATGCTCTCTTAGCTTATCGTACAGTCTTTGGCAGAAACTCCTCTGCTATGGCACTGTGTACTACAATCGACTCACATGCATTGCAGACACTGATTCTTTGAGTCTTTGCATTGTTTATAATATTAACAGCCATATCAAAGTCAGCATCCTTGTCCACATATACATGGCAGTTGCCTGTACCGGTCTGGATGACAGGGATTGTGGCATTTTTGACAACATTTTGGATGAGTCCTGCACCGCCTCTTGGTATGAGCACATCCACATACTGATCCATCTTCATAAACGCATTTGTTGTCTCTCTGTCTGTTGACTCAATAAGTGCAAGTGCAGCAGCAGAAACCAAATTGTCCGTCAAGGTCCTTTTTTAAAGCCTTTACTATTGCGATATTGGTATTTATCGCATCACTTCCACCCTTCAATATGACACAGTTGCCTGTCTTAAAGCACAGACCAAAGGCATCTGATGTGACATTTGGGCGCGCCTCAAAAATGATTCCCACAACACCGATTGCAACTCTTCTTTTTCCGATAATAAGGCCATTAGGACGCTTTGCCATAGACATCACTTCCCCAATTGGGTCTGCAAGCTTTGCTATCTGTCTGAGTCCGTCAGCCATGCCAAGGAGCCTGTCATGGTCCAGCGAGAGCCTGTCAATCATGCTCTTTGCCTTCATATTTTCCTCTGCTGTGGCCACATCCCTTTTGTTTGCCTCAAGGATTTCTTTTTCTGCCCTAAGCAGATTGTCCGCTGCATCGTTTAATACCTTATTCTTGATATCCGTATCCAGTGTTCCTATCTTTACTCTGGCCTCGTATGCATCCGCACAAATTTTTTCTAAATCATTCATCAATAAACACCTCTCTCTTATCTGTTATCACTCCATCTAAGGGTACGTCATATTCATCTTCAAACGTCATGCTGCTAAGTAACTGGAAATCGTAGCCCACTCCAACTGCCATGACAGTGTCTCTTTTTGTAAAAGACGATAAATATCTGTCATAAAAGCCCTTTCCGTAACCGATTCTGTAACCGGTATCCGAAAATGCAAGCCCCGGCACTATCATAAGCGCCCTGCCATCCGCCTGCGTATACTCCTTCGTCATATCAGGCTCTTTAATATTAAATGAACCACAATTAAGCTCATCAAGGCTTCTTACCCTGTAAAAGGACATTTTATTGCCCGAAACCCTCGGATAATATATCCTTTTTGCTTTGTTTATTAAATAGGTAAAATACTCATCAGTATTCACTTCATTTCTAATAGCTGAATACAAAAGTATGTTGTCATAATATCTGTCGAGCTCTAAAGCTATGAGCCTTTTATAAATGTCATGGCTCATGTTGTGGCACTCATCAGCACCCAGAAGGCCTCTTTGCTTTTTTAGCCTGCTACGAATTTCTTTTTTTGTTTCCATATTTCTCGCCGAGGTTCTCAACCGAACCGTCATCGTTTACCATATCGATATTGTTGAGCTGGTTTCTTAAATTCTTCTTCACGTTTGCTATATACTCCTTGCGCAAAAGATCCTGCTCCTTTTTATCTGCCTCAGAAAGTCCCTCTGCCTGTGACTTTCTGTAAAGCTCATTGATTCGCTGTATTTTTTCCTGTGTCATAGCACTCTCCTGATTTCAAATTTATAGCTGATTACTGGCCGCCTGTAGATGTAGGTGCCATCTCTCTTTGTATATAATCCGCAAGCACAAACTCTGCATCCTTTGCCCTGTGGAAAAGTGTTCCTGTATATCTGTCATTCATAATGTCATATAAAATTCCCATATTGCCACCGTTTGCGATAATCATATCGGCACCGGAATATGTGGCAATCTTTGCCGCTGTAAGCTTTGTCGCCATGCCGCCGGTTCCGACATCGCTGCCGGTTGATGACTTTGCCATGCCAAGTATTCTCCTGTCAAGCGTATCAACCTCTCTGATAAGCTTTGCATCCGGATTGTCATGAGGATCATCGGAATACAGTCCGTCTATATCAGAAAGCAGTATGAGCAGATCAGCCTTCGTGATTGATGTAACAATAGCAGACAGCGTATCATTGTCACCAAACTGCATCTCGTATGTGCTTACCGTATCATTTTCATTGACAATAGGCACCACGTTCAGATCAAAAAGCTCCTCAAATGTATTCATAACATTGCGTCTGGAAACAGGATTGACTATGGTATTTTTTGTCATGAGCACCTGTCCGGAATTCTGATTATACTCGGAAAAAAGCTTCTGATATGTCATCATCAGCCTGCCCTGTCCCACTGCGGCGCATGCCTGCTTTATTGAAATGTCGCTCGGGCGCTCCTTTATGCCTATCACATCACGTCCAACCGCGATGGCGCCGGAGCTTACGAGGCACACATCCATACCGCTGTTTCTGTAATCACATATCGAGCGCACCAGACGCTCCATCTTTGAAAAATTGAGGCTTCCCGTCTCTGCATGTGTCAGCGTCGATGAGCCTATCTTTATTACCACTCTTTTATAATTGTCTAAAAAACTCATTTCTATCATCTTTCCTATTGTAAGTCTAAATGCATACATAATTACATTACGCATACATTTACTACTTTACCATATATTCATGCAAAATACAAAATCATTTTTACTACTGTCTCATTTTTTTTATTCTGTGTTATTATATTTATGCTTTTTACTATTTAAGCTTTAACTATAAATAATTTACAACTAGGAAATTAATAAAGGATGCACTATGAAAAATAAACTAAAACATCTTGTCCCTGTCCTTTTGGCGCTTGCCACAATAACAGGAAGCCTGTCTGCATGTGAATTAAAGCCCAAGGCTCAGCAGAAGGTTTCCAAACAGGGCTTCTACTTTGACACGATAATACAGATTACGCTTTATGGCACTACCGACGAGAAATACATAGACGACTGCTTTGATATGGCAAAGAAATATGAGGATATGCTGTCAAACACAGTTAGTTACTCAGAGGTGAGCAAAATAAATGACGCTGCCGGCAAAGAATATGTCACAGTAAGCAATGATACGCTTGAGCTCATCAAAAAAAGGCATCGAATACGGCGACACAAGTGACGGCAGGTTTGATATCACTATAGGAAAGTTGTCTGATTTGTGGAATTTTTCCGTAAATAGCTGAAAATACCGACTCTAAAGATAATGAGGTTGATGCATCAGTCGTTCCGTCTGATGCGCAGATACAAAGCGAGCTGTCACATGTAAATTACCGCAATATACAGATTAACGGAAACGATGTGATGCTAACCGATTCAAAAGCAAAGCTTGACCTTGGTGGAATCGCAAAGGGCTTTATCGCCGATAAGATGAAGACTTATTTACAGTCAAAAAAAATCACATCAGGCATCATAAATCTGGGTGGCAATGTCCTCACTGTCGGTGAAAAATCAGACGGAAGTGATTATACAGTCGGCATACAAAAGCCTTTTGACGAGAGTGGCGAGCCAATATGTACTGTCAAAGTCAAGGACAAATCCGTCGTCACCTCCGGCATCTACGAGCGGTACTACAGAGTAGACGGCAAGCTATATCACCATATACTGGACACCACAACCGGCTATCCTGTCAAAAACAATCTGTACTCTGTCACCATCATAAGCGACTCCTCCTGCGACGGAGATGCCTTAAGCACCACATGCTTTGCTCTTGGCATTGATAAAGCAAAGGAGCTTATCAATTCCCTTTCCGGTGTTGAGGCAATATTTGTGACAGATGATTATAGCATTATCACGACATCAGATGAGTATAACGTAAGCACAGAATAGCTGCCTAAAGCTTATAAAAAAGCTGCCACACATCATAATGATATGTGACAGCTTTTATGCATTATAAAATAATCTTCTTTGGACACTTCTCTGCGCAGATTCCGCAGCCTGTACATTTCTCCTGATCAATATAAGCTACATTGTCTACTACATGGACAGCATCTGACGGACAGTTCTTCTCGCACAGATGACAGCCGATACATCCAACCGAGCATGCCTTCATGACATCCTTGCCCTTGTCCTTTGAGCTGCACTTTACAACGTGCTTTGTGTCATATGGAATAAGCTCGATGAGGTGCTTTGGACAAGCCTCTACGCACTTGCCGCAGGCCTTGCATGTAAGCGGATTGACGCATGCAACTCCGTCAACCACATGGATTGAATCAAAAGGACATGCCTTCACACAGCTTCCATAGCCGAGACAGCCATAATTACATGACTTAGGTCCGCCGCCCGGTACAAATGACATGGCAACACAATCCTCTACTCCTGTGTAGTCGTAGTCTGTATTTGCTTTATCGCATGTGCCGGCGCACTTTACAAATGCGACCTTCTTTACTCCGGCCTCAACCTTTACACCCATAATCTCGCTGACTTTTGCTGCAACAGGGTCTCCACCAACAGGACACTGTCCTACCGGTGCCTCTCCCTTTACGATGGCGGCAGCAAGTCCGGAGCATCCGGCATATCCACAGCCACCACAGTTGTTGCCCGGAAGCACCTCAAGTATTGCTTCCTCTCTCGGGTCAACCTCTACTTTGAATTTTTCTCCTGAAATACCGAGGAAAAATCCAAGAATTATACCGACAGCTCCAACAACTAAAGCTGCAATAATAATCGCAGTAACATTCATATCACTTTTCCTCCAATCCTATACAGAAACCATTCCTGAGAATCCCATAAAGGCGATAGCCATAAGACACGCTGTAAGAAGCACGATGGCTGTTCCCTGGAAAGGCTTTGGAATATCATTATACTCAATCTTCTCACGAACACCTGCCATAAGCACGATGGCAATAAAGAAACCAAAAGCTGTGGCAAAGCCGTAAACTACACTCTCTAAGATATTGTAGCCCTTTGTTACACTGTTAAGTGCTACACCGAGTACGGCACAGTTTGTTGTGATAAGAGGCAGATACACACCGAGTGCTTTGTAAAGAGGAGGCATCTGTTTCTTTAAGAACATCTCTACAAACTGAACAAGTGCTGCAATTACAAGAATGAACACGATAGTCTGCAAATATGACAGATTAAGCGGATACAGTATAAAATTGTAAATAAGCTGTGTAACGAATGTGGCGATTGTGATAACGAAAATTACCGCACCACCCATTCCTGCAGCAGTTTTTGTGTTCTTTGATACGCCGAGGAAAGGACAGATACCAAGGAACTGGCTAAGTACTACATTGTTAACTATTGCATATGCTACTGCAATGAGCAGTAAATGACCTAATGTACCCATTATTTATCCCCTCCTTCTGTAGTGTTAGGAGCAACAGCGGCCTGTGCTGCTTTTGCTGATGGACATGATGCTCCACAATGTGCACAATCTCCTGAAAGGCAGCCTGCCGGCTCAGCAAGAGGTGTACCCTTTGCTTCCATCTTTTTACGGATGATATTCATGCCTGCAACGAGGAAGCCAAGTACGAGGAAGGCTCCCGGTGCCATGATAAAGATTGTGATTGGTGTAAACCAGTCACCGAAAATCTTGATGTTGAAGAATGTTCCTGCACCTAAAATTTCACGGATAAGTCCGATAATTGTAAGACCCATGGTAAATCCAAGTCCCATTCCCATTCCATCAAAGATAGACTCTACAGGTGGATTCTTTGAAGCATAGCTCTCGGCACGTCCAAGGATGATACAGTTAACCACGATAAGTGGGATGTATACACCAAGTGCTGCTGAAAGGCTAGGCAGATAAGCCTGCATTAAAAACTGTACTACTGTAACAAGAGATGCAACTATGACGATATATGCCGGCATACGCACTCCGTTAGGAATCACTTTTCTGAAAAGTGAAATCAAAAGGTTTGAACATATAAGTACCACCGTGGTGGAAAGTCCCATTCCAAGTCCGTTTATGGCACTGGATGTAACAGCCAGTGTAGGACACATACCAAGCATAAGTACAAAGGTAGGATTTTCCTTAATGATACCATTATATAAACGCTCTACATATTTGTTCATTAGTTGGCACCTCCCTGTAATTTATTCTGGAAGTAAGTAATAGCTGCGTTGCAGCCGTTGGCCATAGCCTTTGATGTGATGGTTGAGCCTGTGATGGCCTCAATCTCATCATCCTTTGAAGGTGTGGCCTTTACAACGTCGAACTTGTCTACTTTCTTGTTCTCAAACTGCTTGTAGAAATCAGCCTCCTCGGCCTTCATTCCAAGTCCCGGAGTCTCACTGATGCTTGTGATCGAGTAGCCGTTTACAGTACCATCATTCTTGATACCTACAGAGAATGTGATACTTCCCTGGCTTCCATCCTTGGCTGTAACTGTGATGACATAGCCTAATGTCTTTTTGTTTGAATCAAGGGCAGTCTCAATATCATCGATTGTATCCTTGTAGCCCGCATCAGATACAAGCTTATCAGCTTCATCAACATCATAATCATATTTCTCAAATGATTTTGCTTCCGAAAATACTGCCTGATATGCTTTCTGTGCTGCTGCTTTATTGGCCTTGTCGATAGGCTCTGCCGTGATTCCCTGAACCAGGGCAAGAATAAAACCAAGCACCAAAGTAAAGGCAGTTAAAATCAAAGCGTCATGTACAATACGTTTATTCATTCTTCTTTGCCTCCTTTACCATACCAAAGGCTCTTGGGATAGAAACCTTCTCAATAATAGGAACAAGGCAGTTGCTTAAGATGATAGCAAAGGAAACACCCTCTGCATTGGCACCGAAGCAACGGAATACTCCTGTCAATATACCACAGCAGATACCGAATATTATCTTTCCCATCGGCGTAATCGGGCTTGTGACATAATCGGTTGCCATGAAAAATGCACCAAGCATCAGTCCGCCACCGCAGAGCTCTGCAACAACATAGTTGATATCAAATTGCTGTGCTCCGAAAAGGAACATGAAAACGGCAAATGTAATAATGTAAGATGCAGGAATCTTTAAATCAATGACTCCAAGTAAAATCATGATGATAGCACCTATTAAAATAGCTATAACTGATGTCTCACCGATTGTTCCTGCAGTATTTCCTATAAGCATATCCCTTACATTGACACTTGAAAGTCCCTCATTTTTGATGAGCGCAAGTGGTGTTGCTCCTGAGTATACATCCACACCGTTTCTTGTGACATTGAAATTAGTCATATCAGCCGCAAATGCGATGAGAAGGAAGCATCTTCCACCAAGTGCCGGGTTCATAAAGTTCTGTCCGAGTCCTCCGAACATACACTTGACAATGATGATTGCAAATACTCCACCGAGTACAGCCTCCCACCATGGAAGTGAAACCGGAAGGTTTAGTGCTAAAAGCAGTCCTGTAACTACCGCACTAAGGTCTGTAATTGTGCTCTTTTTCTTAACTATGTAGTCAAACACCCATTCTGATGCCACACACGATGCGATGGTAAGCAGAATGATAAAAAGTGCTCTAAATCCAAAATTGTAAATACCAAAAAGACTTGCCGGGAGTAATGCTATAATGACATAAAGCATTATTCTATCAGTGGAATCCTTGGCACGTACATGTGGTGATGATGAAACATGATATAAATCACTCACTTTAATCCACCTCTTTCTTTATTTTTTGCTGGCCTGTTTTCTCTTTTCAGCGAGAACAAGCTTCTTCATTGTCTTAATAGGCTGAGCCACCTGTCTCCTTGACGGACATGCAAATGAACAGCTTCCACACTCAATACACTCAAGTCCGTGCCACTTCTCAAACTCATCCATCTGTCCACGCAAACCAAACTTCGCAAGACGGCTTGGAATAAGCTGCTCAGGACATGCCTCCACGCAACGACCGCAGTTAATGCAGGCCTGTGGCTCAAATGCTGCCACCTCATCATGTGTGAAGCACAGTATTGATGAAGAGGTCTTTGTAGTAGGGATATCAAGACTAAACATGGCAAAGCCCATCATAGGACCACCTGATATAATCTTCTCCGGCTGGCTCTTAAAGCCACCTGCAGCATCAACCAGCTCCTGATATGAGGTACCGATGCTGTATAATATATTGGAAGGATTCTTCACAGCATCTCCTGTAACTGTTGAAATACGCTTCATGACAGGCTGTCCATTCTTTACTGCATTGTATACAGCAATGATTGTCTCTACATTATCAACGATACAGCCTGCATCAGCAGGGAGCATCTTAGAATTGATGGCTCTGCCGGTTGTAGCATAGATGAGCTGTCTCTCACCACCCTGTGGGTACTTTGTCATAAGCGGACAGACCTCAATACGTGGCTCATCCTTCGTGAGCTCTGTGAGCTTTTCGATACAGTCAGGCTTATTATCCTCTATACCAAGGATACCCTTTGCATTGTCAAAAAGCTGAAGTATGATCTTCATGCCGCCAATTAATTCCTCAGGATTCTCAAGCATACGTCTGTAGTCAGATGTGAGGTAAGGCTCACACTCAGCGCAGTTTGCGATAATATACTCAATCTTGTCCGGCTCCTTTGGAGAAAGCTTTACATGTGTAGGGAAACCGGCACCGCCCATGCCGACAACTCCCGCATTCTTGACCTTCTCGATGATTTCTTCCTTTGAAAGCGCAGTGACATCCTCGACGCTCTTATATGTTGTCTCAGTAAACATGCCATCATTTTCGATAACAATACTGTCAACCATATCGCCGACCGCCACACGTCGCTTCTCAATAGCCTTAACTTTTCCTGACACTGATGAATAGATAGGTGATGAAACAAAGCCACCGGCCTCTGCTATCATCTGTCCCTTCAACACAGTGTCACCTACGGCAACAACAGGCTTAGCCGGTGCGCCGATATGCTGCGAAACCGGATATACCATGTCGCCCTTGGGCAAAACTTCTTTAATTGGTGAATCCTTAGACAGCTCTTTGCCATCATATGGATGAACACCGCCAATAAACGTTTTATGACCCATTTTTGTGTCCCTCTTTCTTTTAGATTAATAACGTGGAAATGCTATTGCACATTACTATTCCTATTATACCACTTATGATTTTTAGTTAAATAGTATATTATGTACTTTTTTTAATACTTTATGTTATAATGTTTATACAAATGATATTCAAGGCAGGAATCAAAAATGAAAATATTTCACAATGAAGAAATTTACATAAAAACCGATAATTTTTCAGACAGCATATTTAAAGAAAACACTATGTTCTTTGATATTGAGACAACAGGCTTTTCACCGGTGAAAGCGATTGTCTACATGATAGGCTGTGCAAGGCGCATTAAAAATCGTATTGTAATAGACCAGTATTTTTGCCGAATCTGTCGATGACGAAGCAGCTGTAATTGAAGCCTTCGCAGGAAGTCTGTCCGGTTGCAGCACTATCATATCCTTCAATGGTGTCGGTTTTGATATACCATTTTTAAAGAATAAATACAAGAAATATAAGCAGGATGACCCCTTCTGTAATGTGCAGATACTCGATATCTTTAAGGAGCTTTCCCCGATAAAGCCTCTTTTGTGCCTCGAAAACTACAAGCAAAAAAGCATCGAAGCATTTCTTGGTATAGATAGGGAGGATAAATATTCCGGTGGTGAGCTCATAAACGTTTATTATGAATATCTTGCCCAAAATGACGACAAAAAGCTATCCCTGCTTTTGACACACAACTACGAGGATGTCCTTGGCATGACAAAGCTCCTTAATATACTTTCGTATAAAGAATGCATACATGGCATTGCAGATATCACCGGTGTATCCGTAAACCCATATACAGCTTACGACGGCAGTCTGATGAATGAGCTTATCATATCATTTGAAAATAAATTCTCCGTTCCAAAATCTGTAAGTTTCCATGACAATGACATCTATCTGACCATCGGCACTACAAAAAGCTATGTGCGTGCAGAGATATTCGAGGGGGAAATGCGCCATTTCTACAGCGATTATAAAAACTACTACTATCTGCCAAAGGAGGACATGGCCATACACAAGAGTGTCGCAGCATATGTCGACCACGAATACCGTGAAAAATGCAAAGCGTACAACTGCTATGTGCGCAAAACCGGTGCCTTCATCAGACAGTACTCTGACTTCATGAAGCCCGAGTTTCGATTCGATATAAAGGATAAGTACAGCTATTTCCTGCTGACTGAAGATTTTATAAATTCAAAACAGATGGTACTGTCATATGTAAAACACATAACAGACCATCTGTTTAATCTCTGATAAGATATCATGGCTTCCTGAAATTCTCCAATATGTGCCACCCGATACAAATAAAGCTGTCATATAATTATATATGACAGCTTTAAAATCAAAAACTACTCGTTATCAGAAGCAACCTCGTCAATATTTACATCTGCAACATCTGCTCCATCATCCTCTGAATCAAGAAGAGCCTTCATGCTTAAGCTGATTTTCTTATCGTCCTCATTGAACTCAACAACCTTAGCCTCAATCTCCTGACCAATCTTCAGAACATCTGATGGCTTCTCAACATGATCCTTTGAAATCTGTGAAACATGAAGAAGTGCGTCAACACCAGGAGCAAGCTCGATGAATGCACCAAAATCTGTCATTCTGGCTACTTTGCCCTTTACGATATTGCCAGGAGCAAATTTCTCTGTTGCACCATTCCATGGATTCTCATCATCAAACTTCATTGAAAGAGCAATCTTAGAACCATTGATGTTCTTAACAAATACTCTTACAGTCTGTCCAACAGTGAATACCTTCTTAGGGTTCTCTACTCTGCCCCAAGACATCTCTGAGATATGAAGTAATCCGTCTACTCCGCCAAGATCTATGAATGCACCGAAATCTGTAACATTCTTAACTGTTCCTTCGATTACATCGCCAACGTGAAGATTTGCAAGAAGCTCTTCCTGCTGTTTAGCCTTCTGCTCAACGAGTAATACCTTTCTGTTTCCGATAATACGTCTCTTTCTTGGATCGAACTCTGTGATGATAAACTCAATCTCCTGATCCTTGAACTTGTTGAGATCCTTCTCATAAGTATCTGATACAAGGCTTGCAGGGATGAATACTCTTGTCTCATCAACACTGACACATACCCCACCGGCTAATACCTGTGTAACTTTTGCCTTTAATACTTCCTGGTTCTCAAAAGCCTCCTCAAGACGCTTGCTGCCCTTCTCTGCCTGAAGGCGCTTGTAAGAAAGGATAACCTGGCCCTCGCCATCGTTAAGCTTAACTACCTTGGCTTCCATCTTGTCGCCAACCTTTACAACAGTAGTAAGATCTACGTTCGGCTCATTTGTGTACTCGTTTCTAGTAATAATTCCGTCTGATTTGTATCCAATATTTAAGAAAATCTCGTCAGGTTTAACATCAATAACGGTACCTTCTACCACTTCTCCATTTCTTATAGTTTTAAAAGATTCTTCCAGCATTTGTTCAAAGCTCATTTCTGACATTCTTTGAAACCTCCTCAATGATATTATTTGGGGTTGAAGCCCCTGCTGTAATACCTACGTTATTGTTGGACCTGATTTGTGTATAATCCATTTCGTCACTTGTCTGTATATAGTAAGTATTTTTGCATTCGTTTTTACATATTTCAAATAGCTTCTGTGTATTGGAGCTGTGCCTGTCGCCTATGACAATCATGACATCTGAGCACTGTGCTACCTTCCTTGCTTCGGTCTGTCTGACCTCTGTAGCATTACAGATTGTATTTAAAACACTTACATCATAACTCTTTTTTTCAAGAATTTCAACTAATTCTTTAAATTTATTGTAATTAAATGTCGTTTGAGAAACAACACAGACCTTTTCATTTTCCGGAATTATCAACTTTTCTATATCTTCTTTCGTTTGTACTACTGCTACTTTTGTACCGGCCCAGCCACGAATCCCCTCTACTTCCGGATGCTGTGGGTTTCCTACTATAATTATATAATTTCCTTTTGTGCTTTCTTTTTGTACAATATTATGAATCTTTTTCACAAAAGGGCAGGTTGCATCTACAATCTTGATTCCTTTCGCATTTAACTTGTCATAAATTGCTTTCTCCACTCCGTGCGAACGGATAATAACCGTTCCTTCTGTCAATGCATCCAGTTCTGCTTCACTTTGAAGTACGATAACTCCTTTTTGTTTCATATCTTTTACAACTTCTTCATTATGAATGATCGGACCGTATGTGTATATCGTTGTAAATTCCGAAGCATTTTTCTAGTTGTTCATATACGGTATCCACTGCACGTTTTACACCAAAACAAAATCCTGCTGTTTTTGCACGAATAACTTCCATACGTTCCTCCTATTTGCAATAGCTGCAGATAGTTTTTACGACTTCATCAATTGTCATTTCTGAACTATCTACCAAAATTGCATCTTCCGCTTTGTTTTAATGGAGCAATCTCACGATTCATATCGCGTTCATCTACGTTCTTTGATGTCTTGCGTCGTATTTTCTTAC
>ENA-OQJJ01000088-OQJJ01000088.1-human-gut-metagenome-genome-assembly--contig:-NODE-88-length-12422-cov-2.600813_pt1 | contig 12422 bp, 9 predicted proteins | sample MGYA00242606_ERZ504772 | MGnify/ENA primary metagenome ERZ504772 (study PRJEB26092, sample SAMD00036363) | human gut metagenome | host: Homo sapiens | study: EMG produced TPA metagenomics assembly of the...
TCCCACCCGTATCCATCTATATGGAGCCGTTGTGCCCCGGCCTGCGCCTCGGTGAACCGCCAACTCGACCCGACGCTCGTCAAGCTGATGAACGCAGGCCAGCTCAACATCGATTTGCACTTCCTCAATTTCCAGAACAACAAGAGCTCCGACAACTACTCCAACCGCGTGTTCAACGGTGCCATCTACATTGCCGAGCATGATGACGATCCCGACCACCTCATGAGCTACCTCTCCAACATCTACGCTGAGGATTTCCAGCCGGGCGAATTGTCCAATTACGAGCCGGTAAGCAACGCCAAGCTGGAGAAGCAGGCCGTCAAGGCCGGCGTGAGCGAGGATGTGGCCGCCGCGGCGTTCAGCGGCAAGAACGAATACCTCGACTGGCTCACCGCCTCCAACAACTACACGATCCTGCGCCCCGAACTGTTCAACAGCTCCGGCGCCTTCTCCTCCCCCACACTCACCATCAACGGCGAATACTGGGATCTGAAGCAGCTCACGCTGGCGGACACGAATATGGTGGACGGCTTCCTCAAGTCCATTGGGCTGGATGCTGACCAGGTAGGCGTGGAAGGCAAAATGCCATCCATCGGTGCCAGCGGAAAGCCGATTTCGGTCGCCTCCTGATGCTGCGTGGCCGAATAAGTTGACACCGCGACATATGCAATACCGCCTGCGGCTCGGCTTAAATTGACCACTCGGGAAGTACCGGTATACTAGTCATTTGTTCGCAACGATTTACACGTTAAGAACAATCGCCTCTTTAGCTCAGATGGCCAGAGCGGCCGCCTTGTAAGCGGCAGGTCGTCGGTTCGATCCCGACAGGAGGCTCGAACCCGTATGACGGGCTTGGACCTCTTACCATGGGTAAGTGCTCCAGAAGTCTTCCCCCAACTTGAGACTTCTGGCAAAGCGGACGAGGCGTCCCCCAACCTGTCTCGTCCGACCGGGGGCAGGACATCCCCTTCTCTCCTGCCCCCTTTTTATTTTTCGCTTTTCGCACCTGCTTTCAAAAATGTGGCGGTATGGATAAAACCATCGGAAAGCACGGCGACCGTTCCAGCTGAGCCGTTACAATAACGGCGTTGTAGGCAGCGCTGAAAAGAGGATAAATGACGAGAAGGTGGACCCCTCGGAGATTCGTGACGCTTTGTCGTGTCCGCGTCATGGCATGCGTGGCCTCATTGACTTTGACTTCGGCGTTGGCGTTTGGTGTGGGCGCGCGCAAATCCGTGGCGTTGACCGTCAATGGGGAGACCACCACGGTGACCACATATGCGATGAGCGTGGACCGTCTGCTGCAGGAGCAGGGCGTGAAAGTCAAAACGCACGACCTGGTGGAATCGACCAGCCCGACCAGCATGCTGAAGAACCATGATGTGGTGAACGTGCAGAGCGCATACCAGACCACCATCACCATCGACGGCCAGGAAGTGCCGTTCTGGACGGTCGCGTCCAGCGCCGAGCAGTTGCTGGACTTCTTCAACCAAAACGAAACCGAAGCGGCGAAAATCACCGTCAATATCAGCAACGTCTACAACAAGCTCACCGGCGGTCTCATCATCAACCAGAAAGGGCCCGTCACCGTCATCGCGGACGGGAAAAGCTCGGTGGCGCCGAACGGCAAGCTGCCCGCTGCCTCCATTCTTGACGCCAAAGGCATCACGTTGGGCAAGGAGGATCGCGTCAGTGTCGAAAAGGACGGCAAGACGACCATTCTGCGCGTCCGCCGCGTGACGCATGGTGAGGAGACCCGCACGAAGGAAGTGCCGTTCGGCACGCAGACCATCATCGACCCGAACCTGCAGCCGGGCGAAGTCACGGTACGGCAGGAAGGCGAAAACGGCGAAATCCAGCAGACGTACGCCGTCACCTACGTGGATGGCGTGAAGGAAAGCGAGACGCTGACCGGAGAGAAGACCACGAAAATCGCCATCGACAAAGTCATTGCGGTCGGACCGGAAAAAACTACGGACGATACCGACAAGTCCGACAAATCCGACAACAGCGGCAACGGCGATAACGGCGATTCCGGCAAGACGGACGACGGCAAGAACGATTCGGGTAAGAACGACTCGAATAAAAACGACAATAAGTCCGATTCGAACAAGTCCGATTCCGACAAAACCGATTCGAACAAGTCGGATTCCTCGGATAAGAACAATTCGAACAACAACTCGAATAACAATTCCAACAACACCGAGAAGGACGATCCGGCACCGACCCCCACACCAACCCCTGCACCGCAGCCGACTCCCGCACCCCAGCCCAAACCGCAGCCCACGCCGCAGCCGAGCAATCCTTCCGCAGGCTGCCGCTTGTACCATCCTTCCGCGGCACAGGCACAGGCCTACGCTTCCGGCGCGGCGGCGCAGCGCGGCTGGACCGGCCAGAACTGGACGGATCTGGTCAAACTCTGGAATCGCGAATCCGGATGGAGCTGGAGCGCGGAAAACGTGTATTCGGGCGCATACGGTATTCCACAAGCGTTGCCGGGCAGCAAAATGGCCACGTTCGGCGCGAATTGGAAGGACGATGCCGCCGTGCAGATCGACTGGGGTCTGAGCTACATCGCACAGCGGTACGGCAGCCCGTCCGCGGCGTGGCAGCACTCCGAACAGACCGGATGGTACTGATCCGGCTAATCGCCAACGATTTTCGTACCGGCATGAACGGATAATGAGGGAATGACAGAAGAGGGAATGACGGAAAACGTGAACGAGCATACACAGGGCCATTTGCTGGGGGCGGCCGACATCCGACGCATCGCCGCCGACGCGGGTATCAGCCCGACGAAGAAATTCGGGCAGAATTTCGTGATTGATCCGGGAACCGTGCGTCGCATCGTGCGCGAGGCCGGCGTGACCGCCGACGACCATGTGCTGGAAGTCGGTCCCGGACTGGGTTCGCTGACGCTGGCGATTCTGGAAACCGGCGCCACGATGACGGCTGTGGAAATCGACCCGCCGGTCGCCGAACGCCTGCCGAAAACCATCGCCGAATTCATGCCGGACGCCGTGGACCGCTTCCGTGTGGTCAACCGCGACGCACTTACCGTCAATCCGGAGAATCTGCCCGATTTCAAGGATGACGATTCCTTCACGCTGGTGGCCAATCTGCCGTACAACGTGGCCACGCCGATTCTGCTCACCCTGTTGGAACGTTTCGACAATCTGGGCACCTTCCTGGTGATGGTGCAGAAGGAAGTGGCGGACCGTTTGAGCGAGAAGCCCGGTTCGAAGATCTACGGCACGCCGAGCGTGAAGCTCGCATGGTACGGCACCGCGGAACGCGTGGGCGTCATCGGCCGCAACGTGTTCTGGCCGGCCCCGAACGTCGATTCCGCGCTGGTGCTGTTCAAGCGCTACCCGGGCGGTCACACCCCCGCCGCGGACAATGCGGACGGTTCCGTGGTGGATCGCGAAACCGTGTTCCGTTTGATCGACGCGGCTTTCGGGCAGCGCCGCAAGACCCTGCACGCCGCATTGAAGAAAATCGTGCCGTCCGAAGCGTTCGAGAAGGCCGGCATCGACCCGACCCGTCGTGGCGAGACGCTCACCATCGACGAATTCGTGGCGTTGGCACGCGCGTTGGATGAGGTGTTCGCGTCATGAGCACCATTGATTCGCCCGCCATCGGAACGGCCACCATCAACGCCGTGAGCGTGGACTGCCCGGCGAAAACGAATCTGACCCTGCATGTGGGCCTGTCGCATGCCGAATGGGGCGGCCGTCATGAACTCGACACCATCTATTGCGCGGTCGGCGTATACGACACCGTCACCGCCACGCGCAAAGCGCCGGGAAGCGGCTTCTCGCTGAATCTCGAGGGCGCGTATCTGGGCGACCTGGCCTCTTCCGGCAGCGATATGCGCCGCAACCACGCCGTGCTGGCATTGTTCGCCATGGCCGAAGCGAGCGGCCATGAGCCGGACGTGGCGTTGAACATCGACAAGCGCATCCCCGTCGGCGCGGGCATGGCCGGCGGTTCCGCCGATGCGGCGGCGACGATTCTGGCATTGAACACGTTGTGGGATCTCGATTGGCCGATCGAACGCCTGCAGGAAGTCGCGGCCACGCTGGGCGCGGACATGCCGTTCTGTCTGACCGGCGGTTACGCGCGCGGCACCGGTTTCGGCGAACGCATCGAACAGCTTGATGACGATGGCGATATCGTACGCGATCTTACGGAACGTGGGTTTACCGGCCATCTGCTGGTCGGCGCATACCGTGCGGAACTGCGCACGCCGGAAGTGTATGCCACATTCGATCAGATCGGTGCCGGCGATGGCGATGAGAACCACCTGCAGAAGGCGGCGGTCTCCCTGCATCCGCGTAGCGGACAGGCGATCGAGGAAGCCTTGCGTGCGGGAGCCAGCCAGGCGTTCGTCTCCGGTTCCGGCCCGTCCGTCATCGCGTTCGTGCCGACGGAGGATGCGGCGGACGCCGTGCAGCGGGCATGGCAGGACAGCCGTTGCGTCGATCGCATCATCGCCACGAACGCCCCAGCCCGACCGATTGTGCATATCACCGCATGACACATATCACCGCATGACAGTAAAGTTGATGGCAATTGGTTTGTTCAAAAGGAATTCGTAAATGACCCAGGCTAACGACGAGCGCGCCGCGCGCAAAGAGTACATTCGCCGCCGTCAGAAGACGGTGTTCAGCATCGTCGGAGCCGTCATGGTGGTCGCCATGGTGGTGTCCCTGCTGTTCTTTTTCCATGTCGGAGGCCTGGGCAACGTCAAGTCGGCCGCCGTACAGCCGAACTACGGCCAGCAGGCACCGTGCCCCATCAAGGAAGCCGACGGCAACAAGGCCAAGTATGTGGAGAATCGCAACATCACGCTGCGTGTGCTCAACGGCACGAAGTTCTCCGGCTTCGCCAAGGCGGTGAGCGACGCGTTGCAGAACCGCGAGTTCAACCCCCAGACGCCGGGCAACTACACCAAGAAGGCGGATCGCACGATGATCATCTTCGGCAAGAACGGCGTGAATCAGGCGTACACCGTGGCAAGCAATTTCACCGATGCCATGCTGGTTATGGACGACCGTCAGGACCAGCTGATCGACGTCATCGTGGGCGCCACATTCGACAATCTGCAGGATACGAAGAAGGTTCCCGCCGCAGGCAAGGCGATCACCGGCATCCAGGGCTGCGTCGCGGTGGACAAGATGACCGACCTGCCCAAGGCGCCCGAACATGATGCGGTGAATCCGCAAAGCTGACCGCCAATCGAAATCGATATAGGCAATATGAAAAACCCGCGCTCCCCCAATCGGGAACGCGGGTTTTCGTATTCGAGCTGTTCCAAGCACACTGTTCCATGCATGCGGCGAAACCACCGCATGTCAATCGCTATTCGCCCTGCTCCTTGTACCAGCGTTCCAGCTCGGCAACGGCCACGTCACGCTCCACCGGACCGTTATCGAGGCGGTATTCCAGCATGTGCTTGTACGCCTTGCCGACCATCGGGCCTGGTTCGATGCTTAGCAGCTGCATGATCTCGTCGCCGTTGAGGTCAGGACGGATCGCGTCGAAGTCTTCCTTTTCTTCAGGTCGCGCACACGCTGTTCCATCTCGTCCATGGCCGCCGAGAACATCATGGCCTTGCGCTTGTTCTGCGTGGTCGTGTCGGCGCGCGTAAGGCGGTTCAGACGCTCGTACAGCGGGCCAGCGTCCTTGACGTAGCGGCGGACCGCGGAATCCGTCCACGGCTCCTCCACGTAGCCGTGGAAGCGCAGATGCAGGTTGACCAGCTCGCTGACGTCCTCGACCATGTGGTGGTCGAAATGCAGTGCCTTCAAACGCTTGCGTGTCATCTTCGCGCCGACGGCGTCATGACGGTGGAAGCTCACCTTGCCGCCCGCTTCGAAACGACGGGTCTTCGGCTTGCCGATGTCGTGCAGCAGAGCCGCCAGACGCAGCGTCAGGTCCGGGGCCGGCACCGGACCGTCGGGACCGGTTTCGAGGGCGACGGCGCGTTCGATGACGATCATGGTGTGTTCGAACACGTCCTTATGGCGATGGTGCTCGTCGATTTCCAGCTGCAGCGCGGGAATTTCCGGCAGCACGATGTCGGCAAGACCGGAATCGACCAACGATTCGATGCCGGCGCGCGGGCGATCGGACAGCAGCAGCTTGACCAGTTCGTCGCGCACACGTTCGGCGGAGACGATTTCGATGCGATCGACCATGTCGGACAGCGCTTCGGCGGTTTCCGGCTCGATGCGGAAGCCGAGCTGCGCCACGAAACGCACGGCGCGCATCATGCGCAACGGATCGTCGTCGAACGACTGCCGCGGATCGACGGGGGTACGCAGCACGCCTTTGGCCAAATCGTTCGCACCGCCGAACGGATCGACGAATTCGAGTTCCGGAACACGCAACGCCATCGCGTTAACGGTGAAATCACGGCGGGAAAGATCGCCTTCCAGCGTGTCGCCGTAATTGACTTCCGGCTTGCGCGAGTCGGGGTCGTACGTGTCGGAACGGTAGGTGGTCACCTCCACTTTCACCTCGGTGCCGTCCTCACGCCTGCGCATCGCGCCGAGCGTGCCGAATTTGCGGCCCATATCCCAGAAGCCATCATGCCCAAAACGGCGCAGAATATGCTCAAACTGCTCGGGACGCGCCGATGTGCAGAAATCCAAATCATGCGATTTGCGATGCAGCAGCAGGTCGCGGACAGGACCCCCGACCAGTGCCAGTTCGTAGCCTTCCGCAGCAAACATACGTCCTAATTCAATGGCCTCTGGCCACACTTCGAAGTTCACGCCATACCTTTCAGCACCACAAGTTTTTCGTTTACCAGCATACCGTTACCCCACCTGCACACAGAATTGAGTATGGTTGGAATCATGATTACGCCCGCAGACCTTGCACGCATGCTTGCCCATGCTGCGGACGACCATGCCCAAAATCCGCTGGAACCGGACGAACTGCTGTACACATCGCAGTCGGTTCGCTGCAGCAGCTGCAACAACTACAGCAATTGCAGCAGCGCACGATCATCACGCCGAGCGCGCCTACGCCGGCGATGATGCCGCGCCGGCGCACCGCGGATGGTCCGACCACGTTCGCATCGCTTGACGCGCAGGAGCTGCCGGTGGTGCGCGAGTATTCGGCGGGCGGGCTGGTGTTCGACGACAAGGGTCGCGTGGCGATCATCGCACGTCATTCACGCAGCGGGCATTTGGAATGGTGCCTGCCGAAGGGACATATCGAAAAAGGCGAAACGCCGCAGCAGACGGCCGTGCGCGAAGTGCATGAGGAAACCGGCATTCTGGGCGAGGTGGTCGATTCCATCGCCACCATCGACTATTGGTTCACCGGTACCAGCCAACGCGTGCACAAGCTGGTGCACCACTTCGCGTTGCGGCAGATCGGCGGCGAGCTGACCGTCGAAGGCGATCCCGACCATGAGGCCGAAGACGCCATTTGGGTGGATTTTGCTGATTTGGACGATGTGCTGAGCTATCCGAACGAACGGAAGATAGCATGGTTGTATGCAAGGAAACTCAACAGACAGGCGTAATAGTGAATCAATCCGCACAACGGCACGTTTCGCGTGGCCTTCGCGCGTTATCATCCATCCTCGCCATGGTATTGACCATGGCGTTGATGTTGTTGTACGCACCCACGCCATCGGCAAGGGCCATGGAATCGACCACATCGGCGGAGTCGACGGACGGTATGTTGTCCATCAACTCTTCCACGGCCGTATTGACGGACACCTCCGGATACCATCTGAACGCCACGGTGACCAACACGACCGGACAGGAGATTCCCGCGGGAACGCTGACGCTGGCCATGAACGCCTTCTACACGTTCGTTTCGCGCAACGACATCCAGGATTGGCTGAAGGCAACGGGCGAATCCCCACCCCGCAATCCGTGGGACAGGCCGATGTGCCCGCGTTGCAGCCGGGAGCCAGCGCCAACGTGAGCATCGACGCGGACGCCCATCAGGAATCGCTCGCGGCCATCAACTCTTGGGGGCCGAAGCCGGTGCTGCTGAGCTATTCCGCCAACGGAACCCCCCTTGCTCAATCGCATACGTTCGTGACGCGCACCGGCGCGGGACTCCACACGCCCAGCACGCCGGCGCTGCACATCACCGTCGCCCAGCCGCTGGCCGCCAACGGGTGGACCACCGACAGCAAGCTGCTTGGACAGCTGGTCGATGAAGGGGGTATTTCCTCCTCGAAACTGGCGAAAATCGCCATGCCCAGCAAGGATGACGACGCACGGCTCAAATCGTTGCAGCAGACCTTCGCCAAGCACGACATGCTGCAGGTCGTAGGAGATCCGACCTACCTGCAGGCGATGGCGATGCCAACGCGGGTCGACGGCATCACCCAGCCCGCATTGTTCGACATAACCGCCTACAGCGCCATGAACAACGCTCCGGCCTACAGCGCAGCCGGTATCAACGACCGTCAATGGTCCGCAGCCAAAGCCCGGAAAACCTATCAATCGGCATTGGGTGACAGCAACGCGGACATCACCGCATACGCGTGGCAGGGCAACGGCAATTGGACCCTACAAGCGTTGACGAAGGCCCGCCAGCAGGGGTACGGCACCGTCATCGCCACGCATGACTTCGAAGAGGACGATGCGGCTACCGTACGTACCGGCAAGACGGTGGTCTCCACCGATGTCGGGGACGTCACCGTGCTTTCCGCGCAGAATGTGCTTTCCGGCCTGGCCCAAGGCAAGGCGACCAGTGACGATGCCAACGCCGACAGCGAGGGAACCACGGCCGGCAGATTGGCGCGATTCGTCGCGCAAAGCGCGTTCTACCAGATGGAACAGCCTTATGCGGAACGCAACCTGCTGGTCTGTCTGAACGAGGATTCCGACCCCAGTGTTGTGGACGCGCTGATGAGCGACATCGAGCAGTCGCCGTGGCTGAACCTCACCGATCTCGCCACGTTGAAGGATGCCGACATCTCCGAAGATGCGGCCAGCATGTCAACCGACCTTCCCCAAACGGACGGCCTTACCGATGGCATGCGCAGCGACGTCCAGCAGACTCTGAGCGCGCTGGCGAACTCATCGAGCAACATCAAACGTTTCAATACGTCGATCCTCGTCAAGCCGAACGGAAAAAGACGAATCCGACGTCAACACCTGGAGCAGGCAGCTGACGAACGCCCACACCATCATGGCCCTGCACGCGTTGGGCGGCGAGAGCCCTTCCAGAAGCACGATGGCGGAAGGCGCGAACCAGCTCGCGGCCCTGCTGATCAACGGTGTGGCGATCACGCCGACGGAAAGCGTGAACGTGGTCAGCGAAACCGCGAAAATGCCGGTGACCATCAGCAACAGCCACCCGTACCCGGTAAAGGTGAAGGTCTCGTCGCTGACCGATTCCATGCAGATCGTCACGTCCCGATTCGACACCGTGCAGGTGCCGCCCCACGGCGAGGCACAGGTGGCGTTCACCATCCGTGTGTCCACGTCCGGCACCGCCAACGCCACCATCAGCCTGTTCGACAGGAATGGTGCAGCGTTTGGAGCCACGCAGGTCACCCACATCACCAGCGCGCTGCAGATCAGCGACAAGAGCGGTTTCGTCATCATCGGCTTCGCCGTGCTCTTGGGCGCTGTGGGACTGTGGCGTCAATTCAACCGTAAGAGGATCCCGACGAATGAGTTCTTCCGTTGGCCGTAACTCACTGATCATGGCCTCCGGTACCGCCGCTTCGCGCGTGACCGGCCAAATCCGCACCATCCTGCTTGCCTGGGCCTTGGGCACCACCGGCTATGCCGCCAACGCCTACCAGGCCGGTTCGATGATTCCGCAGGTCATCTACACACTGGTTTCCGGCGGCATCTTCAACGCGGTGCTTGTGCCGCAGATCGTGCGCACGCTGAAATCGAAGGACGCCGAAACCAAGCTCAACAAGCTCATCACCCTTGCCATCACCTTGTTGTTGGGTGTGACGCTGCTCATGGCCGTTGCCACGCCGTTGTTGACCAAACTGTATGTCAACGGCAGCGCCGAAACCATGGCCCTCGCCACCTCCTTCACCTTGTGGTGCATGCCCCAGATCTTCTTCTACGGCCTGTATACGGTGATCGGGCAGATTCTCGCGGCGAAGGACCATTTCGTCACGTATGCGTGGAGCTCGGTCGGCGCGAACATCATCAGCTGCATCGGTTTCGGCGCGTTCATCGCGATGTTCGGCAGGGCCACGGAACGTCCGCTGGACTTCTGGACGCCGACGAAAATCGCGCTGACCGCCGGCACTTGGACGCTTGGCGTGGCGTTCCAGGCGCTGGTGCTGTTCATTCCTTTGACGAGAATCGGCCTGAAATACCGTCCGAAATTCGGCGTTCACGGCATCGGACTGCGTTCGATGGGACCGGTCGCCGCGTGGAGCCTCGGCATCGTCGGCGTCGATCAGATCGTCAACATCATCGTCACCCGCGTGGCCACCAGCGCGCCGTTCAAGGCTTCGGAACAGCTGCATATGAGCCAGTTGGACGTGGCCGGCAACGCCTCGTATCAGAATGCGTACACCATCTACATGCTGCCGTATTCGCTGATCGCCGTGTCCATCGCCACTGCGATCTTCCCGAAAATATCGAAAGCCATCGCGGACCGCAATATCGACGAGGCGCGCAAGGATCTGAGCTCGGCCCTGCGTAATCTCAATCTCATCATGTGCTTCTTCGCAGCGGCGTTCATCGTGCTTCCGTTGCCGATCATCCTCGCACTGCTGCCGTCCATCAGCGTGCGTGAGGCGCTGCTCATCAGCGCGCCGCTCGCCGCTTTGGGCATCGGCCTGCCACTTTCCAGCTCGTATTTGGTCATCCAACGCACGTTCTACGCGTTCGAAGACGGCAAGCATCCGTTTATTTTCATGGCGATCACCATGGCCATCCAGGGTGGCGTCATCATCGCGTCGACGTTCATTCTGCCGCCCACGCAGTGGATCACCGTCATCGGATTGGCGATTTCGGTGAGCTTCATCCTGCCGTATCCGCTGCTCACGCACATGCTCCACTCCCGTTTCGACGGCGATGTGGACGACAAGCGCATCATCACCGCCTATGCGAAGGCGCTGGTGGCCACGATAGCCGCCTGCGTGATTGGCCTGCTGTGCCGCAACGGCGTCTACCGGCTGGTCGGAGCGCATATCGGCCCCGACGACGGCACTATGAACTGGGGGTCAGGCGGTTCTGTCCGCGATACTGCTCACCATCGTCATCGCCATCGTCTATCTGGCGTGCCTGTGGGCGCTGCGTGCCGAGGAGCTCACTTCGGTCGTGGGCATGCTCGCCGCCCGCATACCGGGGCTTGGCAACAAGCCTAAGTCTGGCGGAACGGCCAGCCCCAACGGTAAACTTGAGCAAAGTACCGCCGAAAACGGCGACCAAGAATAACAGCGTAGGTAGAACAATCGTTACAGAGTTGAAGGAAACCATGAAACCTCAACTGGGAGATACCATCAGCAACCGCTATGTGCTGGTTTCGCCATTGCGCGAGGAAACCGGCTTGCAGGTTTGGAAGGCAAGCGATCACGTGCTTGCCCGGGATTGCCAGCTTTTTATCGTCAACAACCGCAAGGCTTTGCAGGACGTCAATGCGACGGCCTCCATGCTGGCGATTTCCCACGACGCCCATTTCACGCAGGTGCTGCAGCTTCAGCACGTGGGCGAGGTGGCGTTGGTGATCACGCAGCTCGATGCCGGCATGTCGTTGAGCGAGTATCTCACGCAGTCCAGCAAGCCGCTGAGCTTCACCGCGATCCGTTCCATTCTTGGTGAGGTCGTCGAAGCCCTGCACGTGTTGCAGAAAGACAATCTCACGCATTTCTCGATCAGCACGGACACCGTGCGATTGACCCGCAACGGCATTGAAATCGCCGACGCGCCGGTAAGCATCATGCTGGCCGATACTTCGCGCGTGCAATCCGTGGAAAACCAGGAGCAGCTTGCGATTCGCCAGGTCGCTTCCCTGCTGTATTCCCTGCTGACGCGCACGCCGTCGACGCTGTCCACGAACTACCATCTTGACGCGATTTCACCGAACGTGCCGATGGAGTTCCGCGTGATTTGCAAGCGTGGATTGGCCTTTGAGCGAGCCCGACGATCATACGTTGCCAATGGCTGCCCTTGTAGAACTCGACGCCTTGTTGGGTAATTGGAAGCCGCTCTCTGAACTGAGCGATGCTGATATTGCTTTGCCGAGCGTGGAAAGCGATTGCTCGATTACCAAGGCGATACTGAAGCCTGCCAACGAGACTGATATCGTGCCTATTCCCAGCACGTTGATTAACAGCAGCAGTCTTCCGGAATTGTCTATTACCCCTTCCCTGCCGGTTCAGACGGCCGCCGTCCCCGCTCCGCACGCGATGTCACCGGTTCCTCTGCCTGATGGGTCCAGTACTGCTGACGGTAACC
>ENA-OQJJ01000094-OQJJ01000094.1-human-gut-metagenome-genome-assembly--contig:-NODE-94-length-12279-cov-3.951284_pt1 | contig 12279 bp, 18 predicted proteins | sample MGYA00242606_ERZ504772 | MGnify/ENA primary metagenome ERZ504772 (study PRJEB26092, sample SAMD00036363) | human gut metagenome | host: Homo sapiens | study: EMG produced TPA metagenomics assembly of...
GGCATTATAGGACTGCTCTTCATGTTTTGTATGATTTAAGGGGTCTGTCAATCAGTTCTGACATCACAGGACCAATGGCAGAAGCCCAGCGGCGGTAATAATTACCATCCTTTGAATTGACTCTTTGTATAAAGGTGTTCTGGCGGCATATGTTCATCTACCGTGATATACAGCGGAAACTCTCTATAAGACCGCTTATGTGTACAGATCAGCCGATTATACTGATCACAGATTCTGATCTCTGAAGCGGTTGCCTTCAGGATTGCAGGCTTGCCACAGTAAGAGTACAATACGGAGTAGTAGTGGCCGTCATACTCGATGTGGTAGTTGTTGGGAACTTTTTAGGACCGCTTTATAGTCGCAAGCCGTGTAACATCCGCCTGGCAGTGGTTTCATACATGGTTTGTCATACTTTTTCGAAAGCATCCTGTCTTGAGAAGTCCTTGCCTTGAAAAGATCGTTTATTGAGGACTGCTACTATTTTTTTGATTTCAGCATTTAGGTCTTCAAATGATACATATATCTTTTCTTTCAGTTTCTCAACCAGGTGTATTTCAAGATAACGTACATGATTTTCAACTGTAGGCTTGCCTTTCGGCTTTCTAGCGGGTGGTGGAAGAACTATAGTTTCATAGAAATCTTCCAGATCTGCAAAGGTAGACTGCAGGATAAGTTCATCCTTTGTGTGCCTGGTTACAGCAGTTCGCAGGTTATCGGGCACAAAGTATTTCGTAACAGCACCATAAAATGAAACAGCATGGGCACAGCCTTCTATAAAACATGGGAGCTTCTCATTTGGAAAAGCTTCTGCATAGATCAGACTGCTGACTCCAAGAGTGGTCGCAAAGATATGGACTTTTTTGATCTCGCCCGTTTCGGTATCTGTTAACAGTTCCGGCTGATCACCGACCCAGTCGATATACATCTTTTCACCCGGGATTCGGTTTACGGCCATTGATACCTTCTGGCCACCATAGTTTTCTGCCATGAATCGGTTGAAGTATTCGTAAAAACTGTGATTTCTCATAACCATCAGGATTCTTTTCTTTATAATCCAGCCAACAGAACGAAATGTTCATGCGGCTCCCTGGTGCATGGATTCTGTCATAGTAATACTGGAAATCTGGAAGTGGGACATCTTTCCTCTGTAGATTTTTCTGCGGATAGAAAAGGTTCTCAACTTCCTTAGGTGCCATCATTCGGAGTTCCTCGATTGGGATTCCGTTGGCATGGTATCGGCTCATGATCAGATTTAATGTACCTGAGCCAATCTTGTAACGGTCCATAACGGACCTGGTCTGGCATCCATTCAAACGCATCTGGATGGAGCCGATAATCGTGTTGTAGTCTTGCATAGTTATGCCTCCTTTCGCAATCATTTGATAACTACGAAAGAACTATAACACGTTGAAAACTTATTGATCAGCTGAAGCGGAAACGCGTTCAGTTACATCCGGAAAGACTGATCAGCTCTTAGCGGAATGCGTGGTCAGATGAGCCGGAATTTGCAGGGAAGCCGCATGGCAGGGAACAGAATCCAGGGGATCACTGTCGAGATTGGCGGCGATACCACGAAATTGCAGACCGCCTTAAAGGGGGTTAATACAGAAATCCGGAATACGCAGAGCCAGCTGAGGGATGTGGAGAAGCTGCTTCCGGTGACGGGAGTGGCGGCAGATATGGTAATTTCGCCGCAGATGGCCGCGGCAGACAGCGGTGTGATTACCGGTACGGGAACATCCGGCGGTGCGGATCTGACAGCCGGTATTGTGGCGGCACTGAAGGAGGTGCTGGGTGATCAGAAGGGACAGCAGGGGGATCTGGTGATTCCAGTTTATCTGGGGAACCAGCTGCTGGATGAGGTGATTGTGACAGCACAGCAGAGAATGAGTCTGAGGAGCGGAGGTAGATAATAGGATGGTCTTTTTTTCAGTATCTTGTGTTTGACGGGGAGAACCTGCCGCTTCCGGATTCTTATGAGGTGGAGCTGGAGGATGTGGAAGCGGATTCCGGCGGTGAGACAGAGGCAGGGACAACACAGAGGGATGTGGTGCGGCATGGTGTGGTGCGGATCCCGGTGTCGTTTTCCGTTACGGCGAAGTGGTTGAAGAAGCTGGCGGGGTATGCGAAGAAGGATAAGATCAGCGTGTAGTATTTTGATGTGGAGACGCTGGGGATGAAAACAGCGGAAATGTATGTGACGGGGTATAAGGCGAAGCTGAAAAAGGATACCAGTTATAAGGGGCTGTGGACGGTGAGTTTTACGTTGAAGGAGATGTAGGGAAATGGTATAATGGAAGCATCAAATCGTAATTTGCACAATTCCTGAACTCAACACAAACTGCCATCAGTGTTGTTCCGTTGCCCGTTCTTTGCTGGTAGAATAAAACCATCAAATGAAGGAGGCAACAAGCCATGAATACAGATAAAATCTATGCAGAACAACTCGCAAACGAATATGCACTCAAGGACACCTCCAAGGTGATTGCTCTTCGCAAACTGGATGCAAAAGCCAAGCTTCCCGCAACCGTTTTTACCTATACCTTCGGCATTATCACTGCGCTGGTAGCCGGTGTTGGAATGTGCCTTTCCATGAAGGTCATCGGCAGCGGTAGCATCACTATGTTTGTCCTCGGCGTGATTGTCGGCATTATTGGGCTACTGGGCATGGGCGTTAATTACCCCATCTACAAAAAATTGCTGGCACAGGGCAAGCAGAAATACGCTTTTGAAATCATGGAACTGGCAAAAGAAATCAGCGAGATGTAAACAATAACACGAAAGAAGGTGAGAAAGATTGAATAGATCGGAAAGCAGATATTTTGCTACCGCAGCCAGAATGGACGAAGCCTTTCTGACCCTTCTGGCAAAAAAAGGATTTTTGAGTATATTACAATCAAAGAAATCTGTGAAGTAGCAGGGGTCAATCGTTCCACCTTCTATCTGCACTATGAAACGATGTCAGACCTGCTCTCGGAGAGTGTCGGTCGTATGAACGAGCAATTTCTTGCTTCTATGGAGAAAGATTCGGATGCCTTTTCTACAAAGCTGCGGAATTGCCCGAGGGATGAATTATATCTAATTACGCCGGATTATTTAACACCTTACCTCAGCTACATTAAGAATAACAAGCGACTGTTCCGCACAGCAACAGAAAATGCGGCGGTGTTGGGGATGGATAAAAGCTATGATAGGATGTTCCGTCATGTGTTTACGCCGATTCTCGACCGCTACGGTGTACTACAGCAAGATCGACCTTATATCATGGCCTTTTATATTCGGGGACTGATGGCAATTATCTCAGAATGGCTCAAGAACGACTGCACCGATTCCATTACGTATGTTACAGGTTTGATTCAGCAGTGTGTAAAAATTCCACAAAGCGAAACACCGAACGCTGTTTGACAATTTCAAGTTTGGAGAATTGAAAAAAACGGAATTTACCTATTAAGACATATAAACTCTTGACAATAAAGCTCCTATATAGTATGTTTTAATAAACTACTATATAGGAGCTTTTGTATGGAAATGAATGGAGGATTTCTTGTCACCAAATAAAACAGCTTGGAGACCGGATTTTTGAGAAGATTCTCAGTGAAAAGAATATTGATGCGTTTAATGGAGCCCAGGGACGTATTCTTTATGTGCTGTGGCAGGAGGATGGTATCTCAATCAGGTCACTCTCGACTAAATGCGGATTAGCGATAACATCTCTTACTACGATGCTGGAAAGAATGGAAAATCAAGGGCTGATAAGCCGTGTTCAGTCTGAAACGGACAAAAGGAAAACACTACTGTTTCTGACTGAGAAAGCACATGCCTTAAAGGGCGAGTACGATTCTGTATCTGATGAGATGGGCAGTATTTACTACAAAGGTTTTTCAGAGGAAGAAATTACCCAGTTTGAGGAATGTCTCGACCGCATCAGAAAGAATCTTGAGGAGTGGCAGAAGTCATGAGTATTTGTATCAAAGATCAGATTCAGAACATGAATATCGTCATTGGCTGCACAGTGGGGTGTGCATATTGCTATGCCCGCAACAACGTGAAACGCTGGCATATGATTGATGACTTCGCTGCACCTGAATTCTTTCCGGGTAAGCTCAAGATGATGGAAAAGAAACGTCCGCAGAACTTTCTTCTTACTGGGATGAGCGATCTCTCCGGATGGAAGCCGGAATGGAGAGACGAGGTATTTGCAAAGATCCGTGAAAATCCACAGCATCAGTTCCTGTTCCTTACCAAGCGACCTGATTTGCTGGATTTTGATACCGATCTGGAAAACGCATGGTTTGGCGTTACGGTGACGAGGAAAGCAGAACTGTGGCGTATCGACGCCCTTCGGAAAAACGTTAGAGCAAAACATTACCATGTTACCTTTGAGCCGTTATTCGACGATCCCGGCACAGTTGACCTTTCCGGAATCAATTGGATCGTTGTCGGCACCATGACCGGAGCTCAGAGCAGGAAGATTCATACGGAGCCGGAATGGGCATGGTCTCTGACGGACCAGGCACATAAGCTCGGCATTCCGGTGTTTATGAAGGAAGACCTTGTCCCTATCATAGGGGATGAAAATATGATTCAGGAAATGCCGGAAGAATTTAATAAAGTGTTAGAGGTACAGAAATCATGGAAGAAGTAATAAATGGAATCCTCATTCGTGAGGTGGAAACAAAGAACATCATGACCAAGTCCAGTCTGCCGGTAGGCGGTTACTCGGTCAATCCCTATGTGGGCTGTACACATGCCTGCAAGTATTGCTATGCTTCTTTTATGAAGCGCTTTACCGGGCACAAGGAGGAATGGGGCACTTTCCTTGATGTGAAGCATTGGCCGGAAATTAAAAATCCGAAGAAATATGCCGGACAGCGGGTGGTCATCGGTTCTGTGACAGATGGCTACAATCCACAGGAGGAGCAATTCGGGAATACCAGAAAACTTCTGGAGCAGCTGATCGGCAGTGACGCAGATATTCTGATCTGCACAAAGTCGGATCTTGTGGTACGGGATATTGATCTGCTGAAGAAACTTGGACGTGTAACCGTTTCATGGTCGATCAACACACTAGATGAAAATTTCAAGAACGATATGGATTCTGCTTCGAGCATTGAGCACCGTATCTCTGCTATGAAGCAGGTATATGAAGCAGGTATCCGTACAGTCTGTTTCGTATCCCCGGTATTCCCCGGTATCACGGATTTTGAAGCAATCTTTGAGCGGGTAAAGGATCAGTGCGATCTGTTCTGGCTCGAAAATCTCAATCTTCGAGGCGGTTTCAAAAAGACAATTATGGATTATATCGCCGGAAAATATCCTGATCTTGTACCACTTTACGACGAGATCTATAACAAGCATAACCGCAGCTACTTTGAAGCACTTGAAGTAAAAGCTGAGAAAATGGCTAAGAAGTATGATTGTGCCTTTGTGGATAATGAAATGCCTTATGGCAGAGTCCCGCAGGGGCATCCGGTGATCGTAGATTATTTCTATCATGAGGAAATCCGTGGGACAGAGAATACCGGAAAAAGAAATCGCTAACTTCTTATTTACAGATGGCGATATAAATATTGAAGTTGAGCTAAGTCCAGAATTAGAAACAGTTTGGCTAACACAGAAACAAATGGGAGAATTGTTTGAAGTAAAACAGGCAACGTTAAGTGAACATATCAATAATATTATATCGTCAGGCGAGTTGGATGAGACTTCTATCGGTTTTTCCGATAAAAGTTCCAGCATTGGTTGCGATTACGCTTATGATTGCAGAGTCAAGACCAGAAGAAAAAGATATAATGGTGAATCTTGTAATGAATTTTTTGACAATGTAGTTAGTTCGTGAAATTTAATATTTAATGAAATTGGTAAATCGGAATTTACAGGAAGTGTGACTAGAAAGCCAAAACGGTATACTGGGAAAAAGATTAAGAAAAGAATAAAGAGCTGGTTTTAATTGTAAAATTTATGGGGAACTAACATCAGCTTATTGACATAAATTTAAAAATAAGTATAATAATAGTTGAGTAATTGTTCAACTATTATTATTTGGAGGTGAATATATGTCAAAAACGCCTTATATTTGTAATTGCGATGTAATTCATGAGGATATTGTGAATGATGTGAAATCCAAGATGCAGCCAAAAGATGATTATATCCAGTTGGCTTCTTTGTTTAAGCTATTTGGAGATGGAACTAGAGTACAAATCTTACACGCTCTAGAACAGAGTGAGATGTGTGTATGTGATCTTGCAGTGCTACTGGGGGTAACAAAATCTGCAATTTCGCATCAGTTAAAGGCATTACGCCTAGCGAATCTGGTAAAATTCCGTAAAGAAGCACAGATAGTTTACTACTCGCTGGCAGATGATCATGTGAAAGAGATTATTGACAAGGGATTTGAGCATCTTTGGCAGAAATAATATTTTTTAATATGATAGTTGAGTAATTGAACAATTAAACAAATTACAAGGAGATTATCATGAAACGCATATTTCTATTAAAAGGGTTGGACTGTCCAAATTGTTCTGCAAAAATTGAAAAAGAAATCGGAGAGTTGGATGGAGTGCAATCCTCAGTGGTAAATCTGATGAAGCAGACGCTTACAATCAATGTTACTCAGACAGCCGCAGATACGATAGCCAGTCAGATTGAAACGATTGTTCATAGCCATGAGCCAGATGTGGAAGTTTCTGAAATTGTACAGGAATCTTATATACCGGAAAAAAAGCAGGAGGCCAATGAATCCTATAACAATGAGGATAAGAAGTTGACAGTTCGTTTAGCGACTGGTGCAGCAATCTATGCCATTGGTATGGCATTGACTGTTTTTGCGAAAGTGCCACTGCCTATCGAGTTAGCTTTTCTCATTTGTTTCTTATGTTATTCTTGGTGGAGATATTGTATGGCAGGCTGTGAGGAACATTTCAAAGGGGCGTGTATTTGATGAACATTTTTTGATGAGTGTTTCTACGATTGGGGCTTTTGTCATTGGTGAATATCCAGAAGCAGTTGCTGTTATGCTATTCTATCAGGTAGGTGAATTTTTTCAGTCATTGGCTGTTAAGCGTTCCAGAAAATCTATATCAGACTTAATGGATATACGTCCAGATTCTGCTACAGTAAGAAGAAATGGGAAATTGATTACCATATCTCCTGAAAGTGTTGCCATTGGTGAGATTATTATTGTAAAGCCTGGTGAAAAAATCCCATTAGACGGTGTGGTATTGGATGGAGATTCTATGCTGGATACGAGGGCTTTAACTGGAGAATCGGTTCCGAGAAGCGTTCATAAAGGAGACGAAGCACTTTCCGGTTGTATGAATCAGACGGGTGTTTTAACGATTAAGACAACGAAAGCATTTGGTGAATCTACTGTTTCAAAGATTATTGATCTTGTGGAAAATGCGTCAAGCCGAAAAGCACCAACAGAAAATTTTATTACTACATTTGCACGTTATTACACTCCTGTTGTTGTAATCTTAGCAGCTATTCTGGCAATTCTGCCACCGATCCTTCTTGGTGGAGGTTGGACAGAGTGGATTCGCAGAGGATTTGTTTTCCTTGTGGTATCTTGCCCATGTGCATTGGTCATTTCAATCCCGCTGACTTTCTTCGGAGGTATTGGTGCGGCATCTAAACGAGGTGTTCTTGTAAAAGGAAGTAATTATTTAGAGGCGCTTAATAATGTCAGCGTTATTGTGTTCGATAAAACCGGAACACTTACAAAGGGTGTTTTCAATGTGACGGATATTTTGCCTGCAAATGGATTTTCAAAAGAACAGGTTCTGGAGTATGCGGCAGAGGCAGAGAGTTTTTCTAACCATCCTATTGCAAAATCCATTCTTGCTGCTTATGGAAAAGAAATGGATCAGTCAGTGATTTCTGATTATAAGGAAATTTCAGGATATGGAATCAGTGTAATGGCAGGGGAAAAGAAAGTTTTTGCTGGCAATACGAAACTTATGGATACAGAATGTATAGAGTACACAACCTGTGAAAAAGCAGGTACAAAAGTTTATTTGGCTGTAGATGGTCAATATGCAGGATGTATTTTGATAACAGATGAAGTGAAGCCGGACAGTAAAAAAGCAATTTCTGACCTGAAACATATCGGCGTGGAAAAAACAGTCATGCTTACCGGTGATGATGAAAAAATTGGGAAGTCTGTTGCAGAAGAATTGCAGTTGGATGAATATTATGCACAGCTGCTTCCTGACCAAAAAGTGGAAAAGGTTGAGCTTTTAGATGGTAAAAAGAGACCGGGAAGCAAATTGGCTTTTGTTGGTGATGGTATCAATGACGCTCCTGTCCTTGCCCGTGCAGATGTTGGTATTGCAATGGGTGGGCTTGGTTCGGATGCGGCCATTGAAGCAGCAGATGTAGTTCTGATGACAGATGAACCGTCTAAGCTGGTGGACGCGATTGAAGTAGCAAAAGCGACAAAACAGATTGTCATGCAGAATATAGTGATTGCTCTTGGGATTAAGAGTGTGTTCCTGATTCTTGGCGCTCTTGGTATTGCGGGAATGTGGGAAGCTGTATTTGGTGATGTAGGCGTTACCATAATTGCTGTTTTAAACGCAATGAGAATTTTGAAAAAATAGGAAATGAGGTGGGAATGTGAAACGAAAACTGATTCTGTTAGTTGTTACGATTGTTTTTCTTGTAGGTTTTGGTGTCATTTTACATTCACCGCCTTCTATGATTGATGCAGTCACAGGAGCAACACCGAAGTCAAAAAAGGCGGCTCAAGCCTCCGCACAGTTGGAAGGCTCTTATGTTCTCGGTATTAATATGATGTCAGATGGTCTCGACAACGAGAACACCCGGAATAAATTAAAAGAATTGGCACTGGACGATTCGGAAACAAATGAAACAAATCTCATGAAAACGGACATTAGTTTTCGGTTATATGTATCTGAGACGGATTATCCGCTTGTCAGTTATGCTAAGAAACTCTGTGACAGGTTGAAACAGGCCGGTTTTTCCGTAGATCTGAAAGAGTACAGTAACACAATGATGCTATCAAGAGTGGTAAGTGGAAAGTATGATGTATTCCTGGCATCGGATGATTTTATTGACGTTACAACGCTAACACAGATGGACTATATGATCATGGACAGCGAAGAAATGAGGTGAGCGGGAATTTATGAGAAAATGGAATACGATTTTGTCTGTTTTAATGCTTCTCATTTTTATGATTCATGGAATCATGGGCAGCTTTATGCTGAACGGAGTTGGAAGTAGTGCAGGGAAACTTCTTGCATGGATTGGTGTTGGTATTCTTGTTGTGCATACGGTGATTGGTGTCATCCTGACAGTTCAGAGTTTACAGACAGCGAAGCAATCAGGAAAAATGTATCTGAAACAAAACGTCATATTTTGGGCGAGACGAGCCAGTGGGATGGCAATACTGATTCTGCTGTTATTCCATATTGGCTTGTTTGGAAAGGTGCAGAATGGGACATATATTTTGTTCCCTTTTACAACTGTAAAGATGGTAACTCAGCTTTTGTTCGTAGCGGCAATCTTTGTTCATATTTTTATCAATATACGCCCATTGCTCGTATCACTGGGAATCATTAGTTATAAAGAACGAAGGAGCGATATTTATTTGATCCTTTCGGTGCTTCTTCTTTTTATAGCGGGAGCGGTTATTTTATATTATATTGGGTGGCAATATCTATGAGTAAGACAATTGTTATTATAGGTGCTGGATTGGCAGGACTTTCAGCGGCTTTGCAGGCAGCGGAAAATGGATGCAATGTAAAACTGGTTTCCTCCCTTCCGTCAGAGCGGGCACAGTCTGTTATGGCGGAGGGCGGTATCAACGCAGCTTTGAATACAAAAGATGAAAACGACAGTCCCGAAGAACATTTTACAGATACAATAAAGGCAGCATGTGGTCTGGCAGATCCAAATGCAGTTTGGGGAATGACACAGGCAGCACCGGAGCTGGTGCACTGGCTGCTAAAACTTGGAGTTAAATTTAACATGAGTGGCTATGATGATGTGGATCTGCGGAATTTTGGCGGGCAGAAAAAGAAACGGACTGCTTTTGCACAGAGCGATACCGGGAAGCAGATCATGACAGCTATGATAGACGCTGTTCGCAGGAAAGAAGCATCTGGTGTGGTAGAACGGTTCAGCCATCATTCTTTCCTAACACTTCGTCTGTGTGGCAATATTTGTTGTGGTTGCGTAATCAGGGATGAATACAGTCAGGAGACTGTGGAATTACCGGGGGATGCGGTTATTGTTGCCACCGGTGGTATGCACGGATTGTTTGGAAATACAACGGGTTCGCTGAGCAATACAGGAGAAGTCACCGCAGAATTGTTCCGGCTTGGTGTTCCTCTGGCAAATGGCGAGATGATCCAGTATCATCCGACAACTGTGAAATGTGGTGGAAAACGCATGCTCATCAGCGAGGCGGCCAGAGGGGAAGGTGGCAGGTTGTTTGCCATGAAAGATGGAAAACAATGGTATTTCATGGAGGAAAAATACCCGGAGCTTGGAAATCTGATGCCACGAGATATTACCGCCAGAGAGATATGGAAGGTCAGCCATGAATCAGAGGTATTTCTTGACATGACGGAAATATCGGAGGAGATTATTTCAAATAAGCTATCTGGTCTGGCAGACGATTGTATGACCTATCTGCATAAAGATATACGAAAGGAACCGGTGTCTGTTTTACCGGGAATTCACTATTTTATGGGAGGCATTCTGGTGGATGAGCAGCACAGAACGCCGATTCAGAATCTTTACGCTGCCGGAGAATGCTGTGCCCAATATCATGGTGCCAACCGTCTTGGTGGAAATTCTCTGTTAGGAGCGTTATACGGAGGACGTGTTGCGGCAAAATCAGCATGCGAACAGGCAGATGTAGTAGATCTATCTTGTGCGACACAGATAGATTTTCCACCAGCGTCTCAAATTTCAGAAATAAAGCAATTAAACAAAGTGATGCAGGAGACTATGGGCGTTGTCAGAAATGAGAATACGTTGTTAAATGGGATTAAAACGGTACAAGCGCTGACAGGAAATCTTCCATTGCTTGGCATGGCAGTTCTAAAGAGTGCTCTTGCAAGAAAAGAAAGCCGTGGTGCACACTGGCGGGAGGATTATCCGAAGAGCAATGACGATGATTATCTTAAAACAACGGTAGCCATATTTGATGGAAAGCAGATACAGATTTCCTTTGTACCTGTTCCAGAAAGGCGGTGATTCACTTGGTATATAAAATAAGAATCAGGCGGCAGGAGAGTCAGAAATCAGACAGTTATTGGCAGGAATTTGAGTTTGACGGAAGCAAAAACAGCTCTGTTGCCAATGTTCTAAAGGAATTGAACAGTAGAACCCCTTTGAAAGATAATTCAGGGAATATAGTTACTCCCATCAGCTGGGAATGTAGCTGTATGGTGCGAAAATGTGGGGCTTGCGCCATGCTGATTAACGAACGTCCGAGGCTGGCATGCTCTACATTTCTACATACATTAAAAGGTTCTACAATCACCTTGGAACCTTTAAGCAAATTTCCGCTTGTAAGAGATTTGATCGTTGACCGGTCAATTCTGTTTGAAAATTTGAAAAAACTGAACCTTTGGCTTGAAAGTGAAGCTTATATGAATCCGTGGACACATGAACCGAGATACCAGTCGGCACGCTGTCTGATGTGTGGCTGCTGCCTTGAAGTGTGTCCTAACTTCTCTGCAAATGGGACTTTCGCAGGCGCTGTTGCTGCAGTCAACGCATTTCGGATTCTGAATGAAGAACAGGAAATAAGCCATCGGAATGAGGTTTCAACTCAATATAAGGAAAATTATTTTGAGGGATGCGGGAAATCATTAGCTTGCCATAACATTTGCCCGATTGGTCTGCCTGTCGAAGAATTGATCGTGAGGTCAAATTCGGTAGCTATTTGGGGAAGACAGTGAGTATCAAAACGCTGATTAAAAAACATGATTAACCTACATCTATGGTTTTACCAAAAATAGAGACATATCCTTTGTTTCGGTGTGGTAGCGGTTTTATTATGGACTGGATTCCGTCAAGGATGAATTTGATGCTTCCCTGAGAGAGTATATCCAGTCGGAAGAATATGTCTCAGCAAAGCAGTAGAAGAGATATTGATCAAATTATGTCAATGTCTCTTTTTTTATGGAAGAAACAGGCTGATCAGAAATATGCAAAAGAGTAGCCTATTTTAATTATTTAACGAAAGGCGAACAGGGTGTTCACAAGGGTGTGCACCGTTAAATTGTATCAATTTCGTAGTCG
>ENA-OQJJ01000096-OQJJ01000096.1-human-gut-metagenome-genome-assembly--contig:-NODE-96-length-12206-cov-2.456495_pt1 | contig 12206 bp, 13 predicted proteins | sample MGYA00242606_ERZ504772 | MGnify/ENA primary metagenome ERZ504772 (study PRJEB26092, sample SAMD00036363) | human gut metagenome | host: Homo sapiens | study: EMG produced TPA metagenomics assembly of...
AAAACTATATATTAATCCAATAGACACTTAAAGACAAAAAATAATTCATTTACTTATAATATTAGACCACGTCGATTTTCCAAATGCTACAATTAAAAATATAACCAATACCTGTGCTACAATAGTTCCTACTAATTCGTATTCCATCAAAAAAAATGATTCTTCAAAATTATGATATTCATTTATAAAAATTTTTGTTTTCATATATGGAATAAATTTGTAAATAAAAAAACCATAAATTGCAATAGCAATTGGCCAAAACACTTCTAACATTTTCATAATGTTTTCAATTTTTCATTATCTTCCCCCACTCGTCAATTATGTTTCCCCTATTCTCGAACACGAACGCACGTTCTATTTATAAAATATCATACTCCAGTTCTCATATCAAGAACATTTTTACATTTTCCATTTAAACATCAGAAACAATGAAATCTTCGTAGAAAGTTACATAAACTACACCGTTATTCACACCAGTCTGCAAAAAAAGGGCAAAAATCAGAGCCAGCCTTCCGACTGACTCTGCTCCACTCTAATCATATTATAATTTACTCTGATAATTCTCTAACTGGCGGAAAATACCAACTATATTTACAACATCTATCCTTAATTCTCATTCATCTTCGCCAGCTTCGCTGCCTGGTCTGCTGCGATACATGCGTCAATGATCTCCTGGATATCTCCGTTCATGATCTTATCGAGTTTGTACAGTGTAAGATTGATTCTGTGATCCGTCACACGTCCCTGTGGGAAGTTGTAGGTACGGATCTTCTCAGAACGGTCTCCTGTTCCGACCTGACTCTTACGAAGCTCTGCTTCCGCATCGTGGGCTTTCTGCTGCTCTAAGTCGTATAATTTGGTACGCAGCAGGGCGAACGCTTTTGCCTTATTCTGGATCTGTGATTTTTCCGTCTGGCTGTAGATCACGATTCCGGTCGGGATATGTGTCAGACGCACGGCAGAGTCTGTCGTATTGACACACTGGCCACCGGCACCGGATGCACGGCAGACATCGATACGGATATCTTTGTCATCGATCTGCACATCCACTTCCTCAGCCTCCGGCATCACTGCAACTGTGATAGTGGAAGTATGGATACGTCCGCCGGACTCTGTCTCCGGGACACGCTGTACACGGTGTACACCGGACTCATATTTCATAACGGAGTAGGCTCCCTGTCCGCTCAGCATAAAAGTAACACTCTTCATACCGCCGATGCCGGTTTCATCTGCTTCCATGATCTCCGTCTTCCAGTTTCTGCTTTCTGCATAATGCAGATACATACGATAAATTTCAGCCGCAAATAAAGCAGCCTCGTCACCGCCGGCACCCGCACGGATCTCAACGATAACGTTCTTGTCATCGTTCGGGTCTTTCGGAAGTAATAAGATCTTTAACTCTTTTTCCAACTCTTCCACTCTTGCCTTAGAATCGTTTAACTCTTCTTTCGCAAGCTCGCGCATCTCCTCATCAGACTCTTCCTCAAGCAAAGCAAGGGAATCCTCGATGTTCTGTTTGCACTGTTTATATTCCTTATATGCATTTACGATCGGAGTCAGGTCACTCTGCTCCTTCATCAGCTTACGGAAACGCACCGGATCATTCGCCACATCCGGCTCACTTAATTCACTCATTAATTCCTCAAAACGGATCAGTAAATCCTCTAATTTATCAAACATATATCCTCCATTCCTGTCACAACACGATCATTGTGTGCCAAATCTTTGATAACCGTCACATTTTTAAATCCAGCTTCTTTTAAAAGCCCGGACACTGCTTCGCCCTGATCGTAACCGATCTCAAACAAATGTGTCCTCCCGGTTTCAGATATGCCTTACATTCTTTGATAATCTTTCTATAAAAATATAAACCGTCCTCTTTGCCGTCTAAAGCCTCCATCGGTTCAAACTCCTGCACCTCCGGCATGAGTTTTACCACTTCCCCCGGTTCTTATATAAGGCGGGTTTGAAAACGATCACATCATATGTCCCTGTCACATTGTCAAACAGATCACTGCGCTCAAACGTGACCGAAACCTGGTTCAGCTTCGCATTTTCTTTTGCCACAAGAAGTGCCTGTTTGGAAATATCCGTCGCTGTCCCTTCCACCTCCGGTATATTATGCACGATACTGACAATAATACAGCCGGAACCGGTGCACATATCAAGTACTTTCATTCCCGGTTTTACGACTTTTAATGCCTCTTCCACCAAAGTCTCCGTGTCCTGTCTCGGAATCAGCACATTGGAATTGACTTTAAATTTCAGTCCCATAAACTCTGCTTCACCGACAATATACTGTAACGGCACATGTTCTGCACGTTTGCGCAATGCAATCTCATATTCACTTAACTGTTCCTCAGCGACCTCATCCTCCATATGCAGATAATAAAAGCTGCGGTCGATCTTGCAGACCATCTCCAAAAGCAGCCATGCATCAATTTTTGCATCTGCCACATCTGCCATATTTAAGACTTTCTCACCGAGATTAATTGCTTCCCGATATGTCATGTTCTCCACTGTCCTCTTGCCTTATTTCTTCCACATAAGCCTTCCAGTCAAACACAGCTTCCACAGATGCCATGCCCACCTCGATCATATCATCCTCCGGCTCCTTCGTTGTGATATGCTGCAGCAGAAGTCCCGGTTTACTGAGCAGATTAATAAGCGCATTATCGCTGCGTCCTGCAAGTCTTATAAATTCAAAAGACACACCCGCGATCACCGGGATCAGCACAAGACGAAGTACCAGTCTTAACACTCTTGAATCCACATGGATGAACATAAAAAAGAAAATACTGATGATCATAACGATCAGCAGGAAACTGGTTCCACAACGCTTATGTAATCTGGAACTCTTTCTCACGTTCTCCACCGTAAGATCCATCCCATGTTCAATACAGTTAATGCACTTATGCTCCGCACCATGATACATGTAAACCCGTTTAATATCAGGCATCAGCGAAATCGCTGCCACATACCCGATAAAAATTGCCAGACGGATCAGCCCCTCTAAAACAGCGATCAGCATATAGGAATCTGTAAACTTCTGAAAAAATACAGATATATAATATGGAAGAATCATAAATATCGCGACAGCAAGAACAATGGAAAATGCAACCGTACCACCCATCATCAGGCTGTCCTGTCTTTTCTGCTGCTCTTCTGTCAATACTTTTTTCTCACGCTGTTTCTTTGTCTTTTCTTTCTGGTCCGTTTCTTCTTCCTCAAAAAAAGAAGCGGAAAACGTCAACGTTGCAACACCCAGGTACAACGACTCTATAAAACTGAACACACCGCGTAAGACCGGCATGTTTCTGATTTTCTTATTTTTTATAATACCTTTATATTCGGAAACCTCAAGTGCAATTTCCCCATCTGGCTTTCTGACAGCTACGGCGTATTTTTCCTGATTTTTCATCATCACACCTTCCATGACTGCCTGTCCGCCAATCCCGGAATATCTCATGTTAATCTCCATTCTTATGTGTGAAAAAGAAGATTTTCACACTGTTTTCCATTCCTGTCGGTCTTCACGAAATTAACGAATAAAATCATCCGACGCTCTAAAAAAAGGTTGAGATTAAATAAACCTCAACCTTATCTTTAACCATGTTCACTTGCGTACTATTTGTTAATGCCGTACTTCTTGTTGAACTTATCGATACGTCCGTCAGTTCTTGCAGATTTCTGCTGTCCTGTGTAGAACGGATGGCATTTGGAACAAATTTCTACGTGGATATCCTCTTTTGTAGAACCTGTTACGAATGTGTTACCGCAGTTACATGTAACTGTTGCCTGATAGTAATCTGGATGGATTCCTTCTCTCATGATTTTCACCTCTTTTATATTCTTATCGTATTTCTTTAGCTTCACTCTTTATACCCGTATGCCCGATCCGCATATGATACTTGCTGCAAGAGCGACACGTTGCGTCCGTTTACATCCCGATAAACAGCTTAATTATTGTAGCACATGAATCTGTCAATTGCAAGACATTTTTATAAAATTCTGTTTTTCTTTACAAGATTAACAAATTCCTTGTTGCTCTTTGTGTGTGCAAACATGTTGAGTACGTTCTCAACGGCCTCATCAGAGCGCATGCCGTTGAAGGCTTTACGCATATTATCGACTGCTGCCTGCTCATCCTCATCAAGGAGCAGATCCTCACGCCTTGTTCCTGATTTTACTATATCTATAGCAGGGAAGATTCTCTTCTCGGAAAGCTTTCTGTCGAGCACAAGCTCCATGTTTCCTGTTCCCTTGAACTCCTCAAATACTACATCATCCATCTTGCTTCCAGTATCAACAAGAGCTGTTGCAAGTATTGTCAGACTGCCGCCGTTTCTCATATTACGTGCTGCTCCGAAAAATCTCTTTGGCATATGAAGCGCTACAGGATCAAGTCCTCCTGAAAGTGTACGGCCTGATGGTGGAACTGTCACATTGTAAGCTCTTGCAAGCCTTGTTATGCTGTCAAGGAGTATCATGACATCATTACCATGCTCTACAAGGCGCTTTGCTCTCTCTATTACCATCTCTGACACTCTCTTATGATGCTCAGGAAGTTCATCAAATGTAGAATAGATTACCTCGACATTGTCCCCCTCTATAGCCTCCTTGATATCTGTAACCTCCTCCGGTCTCTCATCAATAAGGAGAATAATAAGATGCATCTCAGGATTGTTTACAGTGACAGACTTTGCAACCTCTTTAAGTAATGTGGTCTTTCCGGCCTTAGGCTGTGAAACAATCATGCCTCGCTGTCCCTTTCCTATTGGAGAGATGAGATCTACAACTCTCATCGCAACACTTGCTCCGGGTCTCTCGAGACGCAGTCTCTCATTCGGGAATATAGGCACAAGATCCTCAAAGCTTGTACGCTTCAGTGCTACATCCGGTGTATATCCGTTGACAGTGGTCAGGTATAAAAGAGCCTGGAATTTCTCACGCTCAGACTTCACCTTCATATTACCCTTTATGATATCACCTGTCTTTAAATTGAAGCGGCGTATCTGCGCAGGTGCCACATAGATATCATGATCTCCCGGCATATAATTATCACAGCGGATAAATCCAAAGCCTTCCGGCATTACCTCAAGTATGCCTTCTGCCTCTTCTCCACTGTCGAGTGCTGCATAATCATCTTTAAAAGAGTTGGCGCGCTCCTCGGCTGTACCGTTTTTCTCAGCCTCCTCAACCTCTTTTGCATCCTCCTCGAGCATTCTTTCAATAATCTGTCCCTTTTTCAGTGATGAAACGCCCTTAATTCCTCTTGCCTTCGCCAGATCCTTAAGCACAAATGCCGACAAACTTTCATATTTTTCTCTCATCTGTTCCATTTCGTCTTCTCCTTAAATTTGATAACAGTATTTATTCAATTCGTCTAAACAATATTATTTAACAAATATATATGTGTAGCTATTGGGAAATAACGCCTGAATTGACTTTTGAATCATTAATTAATGATTATACATCATTTCTTCAAAAATATAAAGCGATTTCTTATTTTTTATCATATTTTTATATAATCGGTTATCTGCATAGTTACTTGATTTAAATCACCTGCAATGTTATGATTATTCAAAAGAATTTTTAGAGGGAGAATTACCATGGATAATAAAGAAAAAGCACTGAAATGCCACGAAGAGTGGAACGGAAAACTCGAAACCATCGCCAAATCAAAGGTTAATTCGAGAGAGGACCTTGCAATTGCATACACCCCCGGTGTTGCTGAGCCTTGCAAGATCATAGCCGAGGATAAGGAAGCTGCATACAAATACACCTGGAAGGCAAATACCGTTGCCGTAGTGTCAGACGGAAGTGCTGTGCTTGGTCTTGGAAACATCGGTCCTTACGCTGCCATGCCTGTCATGGAGGGTAAATGCGTACTTTTCAAGGAGTTTGGCAACGTAAACGCTGTTCCTATCTGTCTCGACACTCAGGACACTGAGGAGATTATTGCTGCAGTCAAAAATATCGCACCGGGCTTTGGCGGAATTAACTTAGAAGATATTTCTGCTCCGCGCTGCTTTGAGATTGAGGAGAGACTTAAAGAGATGCTCGATATTCCTGTATTCCACGATGACCAGCACGGAACTGCAATCGTTGTACTCGCCGGTATCATCAACTCTCTGCGCCTTACCGGAAAAAAGAAAGAGGACTGCAGGGTTGTTGTAAACGGTGCAGGCTCAGCAGGTGTTGCCATCACTAAACTTCTTCTGACATACGGCTTTACACATGTGACCATGTGTGACCGTCTAGGCATCATAGGAAAGGACTATCCAAACCTCAACTGGATGCAGCAGAAAATAGACAGAGGTTACAAACCTTGAAAACGCAAAGGGTACTCTTGCAGATGCTTTAAAGGGTGCTGACATATTCGTAGGTGTTTCCGCTCCAAATATCGTCACAGCCGAGATGGTTTCTTCTATGAACAAGGACGCTATCCTTTTTGCCATGGCAAATCCTGTTCCTGAGATTATGCCTGATGTAGCAAAGGCTGCCGGTGCCAGAGTGGTCGGAACCGGAAGAAGTGATTTTCCAAACCAGATAAACAACGTGGTTGCATTCCCCGGAATCTTCAAGGGTGCCTTAGAAGGACGTGCTACGCAGATTACTGAGGAAATGAAGCTTGCTGCCGCAGAAGCACTGGCCGATCTTGTTTCAGACGAAGAATTAAATGATGATTTTATTATGCCTGAGGCATTTGACCCTCGTGTTGCCGCTGTTGTCAGCGAAGCTGTAAAGTCACATATTTAATATGAGATACTATTCACTCAACAGATACTGCCGCGATACATTCGGTGAAAAGCTCTACAAGCTCTCTTTAGATGGAGGCATGACTTGTCCAAACCGTGATGGCACACTCTCATCGCTTGGATGCCTGTACTGCAGCGCCGGTGGATCCGGTGATTTTGCGGCGGACCGCAGCCTTTCCATAAAGGAGCAGCTGTCTGCCGCTAAGGAAAAGGTTGCTTCAAAGAGCAGCTGTGAGCACTTTATCGCATATTTTCAGGCTTTTACCAACACATATGCTCCGGTAGATTATCTGCGGCGCATATTTTATGAGGCTATAGAAGATCCATCTGTCGCTGTGCTGTCCATCGGCACAAGAACAGATTGTTTTTCTACCGAAATATATGATCTGCTCTCAGAATTAAACAAAATAAAGCCCGTCTGGGTTGAGCTGGGCCTTCAGACCATTCACAGGTCTACTCTTGATGCCATGAATACACATACATGTGTTGAGGATTTCATCATTGTAACGGATGAGCTTAGACGCCGTGGCATAAAGGTTATTGCACATCTCATACTCGGGCTTCCTCATGAGACACGCGGCATGATGCTTGAATCAGTTAATTTTGTTGCTAAAAGCGGTATTTTCGGAGTTAAGCTTCAGCTGCTGCATGTGCTAAAGGGCACACCACTGGCTGATATGTATATTAAACAGCCATTTGAGCTTTTTACGCTGGATGATTACTGCGATTTTGTGGTAGACTGTATAGAAAGACTTCCAAAGGATATGGTTATCCACCGCATGACCGGTGATGGACCACGTTCTTTACTTGTTGCACCTCTTTGGAGCACAGATAAAAAAACGGGTTCTAAACACAATCAATAAAAAAATTTGAAGTGCGAGACACATATCAGGGACGATTAAACTTGTTTTAAAGGAGAAAATCATGGCTGAGCCATTTACCATATATAAGCTGACAATTTTATACATGCTCGACAAAGCGGGTTTTCCGCTGTCAAACACACAGATTTCCAATTTCTTTTTGGAAAAAGAATACACCGACTACTTCCGTGTACAGGAAGTCATCGGTGATTTAGTAAATGCTGATTTAATTAATTTCAAGTCTACTCATTCCAATACACAATACACTCTGACTGCTGCCGGAAAGGAGACTCTCGGTTTCTTTAAAGACAAAATTACCGACGGTATTGAGTCCGATGTAAAGAGCTTCTTTACGGACAACAAGCTCGAGTTCAGGCAGGAAAACTCCATTCTTGCCGACTATTACAGGACAACTGACCGCAAATATGCAGTACGTTGTCAGGTGCGCTCAGAGAGCACCACCATCATCGACCTGACTCTCTCAGTCGGCACAAAGGAGCAGGCCGAGGCCATCTGCAGCAACTGGAAGAATCAGAACGAGGATGTGTACGCATACCTCATGGATATGCTGCTTCGATAGATTATTTTTTAGTTTTTCTTACAGAGTAGCCGAAGCTTCCGAGCTTATCTCCAAAGCCAAAATACTCTCCGTGCGAATACATCACAAGGCCGGTATCATTGATATGAAATTTCCCGGTCCCATCCATGTATTTATCATCCACTGTCACGCCGACGACGTCTGCTATAAACATTGTATGGCTGCCGAGCTCCTCGCTTTTTCTTACCCTGCACTCAATATTTACCGGGCTTTCTGATATTCCGACTGCTGACACATGCTGCATCGCAAGCGGTGTCAGATGCAGTTCTTTAAATTTATCCACATCCCTTCCGCTTTTCACTCCGCAGTAGTCGCAGGCTCTAAGCAGCTCCTCGGTGGTCAGATTAACCACAAACTCTCCGGTTTCTTTAATCATGTTATAAGAAAAGCGCTCCGGTCTTACAGATATTGAAAGCATAGGCGGATTGGTGCACACCGTCCCCGCCCATGCCACTGTTATTATATTGTTATTTCCGGCCTTGTCAGTAACACTCACCATCACAGCCGGCACCGGGTTTAGCATATTGCCCGGCTTCCAGTTTTGTTTTCCCATATGTTAATTTATCCTTTAATTTTTCTTTAATATCCTTTTATATCCACTAATTTTCCTTTAGACTTTCCATGCTTTCTTTAAGCCTTGCCCGATTTGTCTCCTCAAGCTCCGTGAGCGGAAGACGAAGTCCTCCCACATCATATCCCAAAAGCTTCATAGCAGCCTTTACAGGAATCGGATTTACCTCACAAAACAGTGCCTCTATTAAATCCAGGTATTTAAGCTGGATATCAAGTGCTGATTTAATATTTCCATTCAGGTATTCCATTACCATGTCATGCACTGCAGCCGGCCTTACATTAGACAGCACTGATATCACACCGATTCCACCGAGCGAGAGTATTGGGATGACCTGGTCATCGTTTCCCGAATAAATATCGAGGTCATTTCCTGCCAGCTTCTTTAGCTTTGCAACCTGCGATATATTGCCACTCGCTTCCTTGACTCCTACTATATTTTCAAAATCCCTGCCAAGCCTTGCCGCAGTCTGCGGAAGTATATTGCATCCTGTGCGCGATGGTACGTTGTACATAATGATCGGAAGCCCCACCGCCCCTGCTATCGCTGCATAGTGCGCATAAAGACCATTCTGTGTGGCTTTATTGTAGTAAGGTGTGACAACAAGCAGACCATCTACGCCAAGCTTTTCAACTTTCTGTGAGAAATCTATCACATTTTGTGTGCAGTTGGCACCTGTTCCCGCTATTACAGGAATCTGCCCGGCTGTCTCGTCTACCACACATTTTATTACCGAAAGCTTTTCTTCCTCTGTCATTGTGGCAGGCTCACCTGTCGTGCCACACACGATAATTGCATCAGTGCCACCGTCTATCTGCCTTTTCACCAGTGTCCTAAGCATTTCATAGTTTACACTGTTATCCTCATTGAAAGGAGTAATTAGCGCTACTCCGGCGCCCTTAAACAGAGACATATATACCTCCCAAATACACTATTTTACTGAACTATTTTATACTAAACTATTTAACCTATACTAAAATATTAAAGTCTGATGTCAGGGTTCTCTTTTATTATATCAGCAATTAATTCTCTCTCATCCATGTGATGCTTTACACCCTTTATCTCCTGATAATCCTCATGCCCTTTTCCTGCAAGCACTATGATATCACCATCCTTGGCATTCTCCATGCAGTATCTGATAGCCTCCTTACGGTCAGGAATTGTCACATACTCTCCATCTGCCTTGTGTACACCCTGCAAAATATCATTGATTATGTCCATAGGCTCCTCATCTCTTGGATTATCGGATGTGACAACAGTAAGGTCTGCAAGTCTCGATGACACCTCTCCCATCTCATAACGGCGTGACTTTGCCCTGTTTCCGCCACAGCCAAACAGGCATACCAGTCTGTGCGGATCATATTCCTTCAGTGTTCCGAGAAGGCTCTCCAGCGCCATGGCATTATGTGCGTAATCGATCATCAGTGTGAATTCGTCAGATACCTTGATCATCTCAATACGGCCTTTGACCCTGGCCACCTTCAGAGCTTTGATGATATTCTCCTCGGATACCTTAAAATGGCGGCAGATGGCAATGGCAGTCAGAGAATTGTAAATGCTGAACTTACCTGGAATATCGATCTCCACAGGAAAATCCATAAGTCCCTTAACATGATAGGAAATTCCCAGATAGCCCTTTCTTCCAACGAGTCTGGCGCCCTCTGCACGGAGATCTGCTTTTTCGGAAAATCCATAGGTTTCAAGTTTACAGGTGTGGCCTTCGATAATGCGGTCAAAGTGTTCATCGTCACGATTTACGATACCAACCTTACACTGTCTGAGAAGCATGGATTTGCAGTGCAGATAATCATCAAAGTCCTTGTGCTCATTCGGTCCGATATGATCTGGTTCAATATTTGTGAAAATTCCAAAATCAAACACAAATCCCTGGGTTCTGTGAAGCATCAGTCCCTGAGAAGAAACTTCCATAACAACACAGTCACAACCTGCTTCTACCATCTCTGCAAAATATTTATGGATCGTATAAGACTCCGGAGTTGTATTGCATGACGGGATCTTCTTGTCTCCGATAATTGCCTCGATTGTTCCGATCAGTCCAACCTTATGTCCTGTCTCTTCAAGAATAGACTTGATCATGTAAGTTGTTGTTGTCTTTCCCTTTGTTCCTGTAATACCGATGACTTTCATCTTATCTGCCGGATATCCAAAGTAAGCTGCTGACATCAGAGCCAGTGCATAACGAGTATCCTCTACCTTAATTACAGTCACATTTTCCGGCACTTCGACATCTTTCTCTACAACAACAGCTGCCGCGCCTTTCGCCGCAACATCCGCTGCATATTTATGTCCATCAGATACTGCTCCGCTGATACATACGAAAACAGATCCTTCTTCCACTTTTCTTGAATCATTGATCAGTGTTGTTACTTCCGTAGAATCACTTCCCTGTACTACTGTGTAGTCCAGGCGTTCTAATAATTTATCTAATTTCATGATCTAACCCTCCTGTTCTGAACTGGTGTATTGCATCATTGACTTTCAGGCAAATAACGATTGTCTTAACCTTTATAGAATAACATAATCTCACCGCATATGCAAAAAAACCTACATAATCTTTCGTCCTGTTTTCGTCTTTCGAATCAGCCAGACACATCCAAATGACAATAACACAAGTCCCACACTCACTACCGGAATCATGATCCAGGCTGAAACTGTCTCTGGCTTAATATTTCTCTTATAAACATCAAGAAACATGATATGGATCAAATAAATTCCAAAGGAACATCCACAAAATCTGTCAATCCACTTCTTCGCCTGTTCGGACGGATTGAATTCGCTCTTTTTCAATCGTACTAACATAAGAAATGCCATCGCCGCTGCCAGTGCAAGCAGTGGATTCCCATATTCCAGCAGACGTTCATAATGTTCTCCATCCTGCAAGGTTGCCGCATAGGTCAGCCCATAATTTAATGCCATGCATACTACAAAAATACCTGCCGGAATCATTTTCCCCTTCATCACATGCTTACGATATTTATATATATAATATCCGATAAATACATAATATGAATAGATTCTGTCCCCCACCATTGGGACGGAATAATACATCTTTTCATCCAAAAATGTAGGAAATATAATTGAACAAAACAGCCGCCGTAATCACTGCAAGAAATGACGCGTTCCATCCGAAGGTTCATCCCTTTACACATAACCTGGAAAAAAGGAAGTACCAGATAAATCGGAATCATCGCATACAGATACCACAGATGCTGTTCTACTGGCTTATATAATAAATCTTTGATTTGATAAGGATCTTTCATATAAACTGCATTCCAGATCATGTATATTACGCTCCACACAAGCAGGACAATCAGAAAACGTAAAACTCGCTTCGCATGTTTGTGTAATGATTCCTCTCTTCCAAGCAGAAGTGCTCCTGTGATCATGAAAAAAAC